>Ga0181612_146728_pt1 | contig 22109 bp, 6 predicted proteins | sample HoacroProtozoa21_FD_119630 | JGI IMG/M metagenome (GOLD analysis project Ga0181612, IMG submission 119630) | Hoatzin crop microbial communities from Cojedes, Venezuel. Combined Assembly of Gp0051906, Gp0051904, Gp0051908
GGGGGGGGGGGGGGGGGGAAGGCTGATTTTTTCTTACCAGGGATGCTGTCAAGTGATTAGATACAATCTGAAAATACATAATATCTAGCTAAAATTATTTTTCTAGCTCCTTAATGTAGCAAACAGACCTGACAGTGTGAACAGTCAGGTTGGAATTAGTATATATTTTAACATAACTTCTGCAACAATTTATGTGACAGTGTAATGTGTACTTTGATCCTTGAAGTCTTCACTAAAGTTTGTAGATACTGAGTAGCTGTCTAGTTCAGTCAGAAGTCTAGATGTGGCTTAGGACTCACGAGATGAGATTCTGTGATCTGTGTTATGCACCGCTTCATGTTCTTACTTGAAGATTGTTTCATATTATCCTCAGCCAGACGTGGATAACTCTGTTCCACAACTAGAGAAGTGAGGGATTGTGCTGCTGGATCAGATGAAGCAGGTGTTCATCTTGGTTGTGACTTTGAAAGTGACTGAAGCTTTGAAAGTGTCAGTCTCCCTGGCAGTTTCATGTGCATATCTGAATGGCAAAGGACTGACAAAAAGAAAGCTAAAAAGCTTGTTTTGAGATCGTTAACCTGGGACAGTCTTCTCACAAGAATGTTTTGCTTGCAGTTTAGCATACGTAGCTCGCTTCTCTGTCTGCTTCACATAATACAGTGGCCTTCTTGCAAATGGATACGCTGTTTGGATGAATAATTCTGTGTAGAACTGTGTTAGCTTAGTTCCATCTTGCAAAGTTTTGTCATCATGTGGTGAAGCCATAGGGAGTCCGTAGCAAGGGAGAAGGTAAAAAGGAAGTGAGAGCAACTGACTGTAAGTTGCTACATTGTAGTAAGCGGTGACTAGTTCCAGTGGTGACTTTCTCTACACCCTTAGTTTTGTGGTGTTAAAGGTAAATGATATGGACTAAAACCAGTACTAGTTTAGTATGAAGTGATGACATGTAACTTTTACAAATGGTACTTGTTCACAGATCTTTTGCAAAAATAAAGTTTTCTCATAAATTTTGTGCTAAGTATTTGAACATCGTGGTAAGCTTATGTTCTTTGATTTGTACTTTTTAGAAGGACAAGTATGCTGATTGCTTTGTACTTAGAGGGGACCCTGGGTTTACACAAAAAAGGACAAAGTAGCTCTTCTCCAGAAAAGACATAGCTGACTCCCCTTCCCCCCATCAAACAGAAATATAACCTGATTGCATATAAACAGTAGAAGTAAATATCACAGCATCTTTTTCATGACACTTCCCTATCTCCCACACTAGTGACCTTTTTAAGTTTTTGTTAGAAAGTGGTTTTGATGTGTTTTTTTCATTTCTTAAGAGACGAGGAATGTTATAAGAAAAAAATCCTACTTCAAGTCATTCTTCTCCTTTCTTGCCCCAAACAGATACACCTGTATCATGTGAAAGTATGCAGGCAGTAGCTCTGGAATAGGTTGTTGCAGTGTGGTGGGAGACTGTTCCCATTTATTAAAGCAGTTCATATGTTCACGATTGTCCTTGCTTCTTATAGTTCAGCTGTACTCATTTATTAAAGCAATAACCTAATTGCTTATACTAATTAAAGCCTGTTAGCAAAGCATTACAGTATTTAGGTCAGCTTTTCTTTACTGTCCTTTTGTGTTTGTGCCTCCTGTTCCTGGCATTTCCCAGTTGCTGCAGGTCCTCTTTTCAGACTTGCAGCATGTCAGCCTTCGTTGTGATGCTTGATGTTCTACTGCTGTCCTGATCTGCGTTAAACCGCCTGACCCATTTTCTATATTGTCATCCTGTACCACTAGTAAAGACAAAAGGCTGGCAAAATTCGAATAGCGTCTGTCAGATGTACATAACTAGACTGGTTTTAACTGGTCGAGCGTAGAGTGGGCAGTCTGAACTATCCTTTGATTGGAGTGACCTGTAGTTTGGTGTCAAGTTTGCCAGCCTGGTGAAGGTGCAGAGAGCGTTACTGTTGAGCAGAGGGGGAGGTTAGCCCACAGAAACTTTCTTCAGGTTCTCAAATCACTTGCTGCTATTTCCAGCCGTGTGTGAATATTTGGCATGGAACGCTGGATTGGAGTGAATTCTCTGTTGTAGGAGAGGGGAAGGATGAACTATGGGGTATGTAAAATGAACTGAACTGTTGCTTTCCTGCAGTTAATCCTGTTTTTTAGTGTTGGACCTTCTAAGTTGATACTTCCAAGATGCAGTGTTCTTGCGCAAATACAGTTTTGTAGACAAAACATTCTTCATGGGATAAGTGATGCATCTGTTGAGTCATGCAACTTGTGCCTTCCGTTCAGATACACTTTTAAACTATTTGACATGTAGCATAGAATTTGCCTGTGTAGCAGAACAACTTTTTATTAATTTATTTTAAATCTGTCCCACTCCATTCTTGAGGTGAATCTTATCCTCAGCTTGGCCATCGCTTTTACAGCTATGCTTTCTCTTCCATCTCTCATGGCTGGCTGTCCCACTCTTAATATAAAAATTCCACCTGGGATTTCATTCTAACATGTGAAATGGAACTTGTCTATTACCAACGGACCTGATGGTTGTTTCTGAGGATATTTTTCATCTTGCTGGAGAGGAAGATCTTGACATTTTGGAGAGAAACTGAAGCTTAGATTAGTATTTCTACAAGGAGGAGGAGAATATTTTTAAAGAAAGCAAGCTAGAAGCATGGAGGTCTCTTCCTCACATTGCTTTCATTATCAGTATTTGTCTTTTCTGGGAACACTTTTCTTGAGTTCGAAAATCGGCATGCTGTCTGAGTAACAGCTATAGAAGAAATTTATTTAAAGAAATGTTTTCATGTTGTCTTTTCTCCTATTAGGAAGTTCTTTCTGGAGTCGTGGTCATAACAAGTAAGGACACAGTCCAGCACCAAGGTATCTCATTAACAATGGAAGGATCAGTAAATCTGCAGCTCAGTGCCAAAAGTGTGGGTGTGTTCGAAGCTTTCTATAACTCTGTCAAGGTAAGACCTGTGCAGGTTAATATTTTTAGCACAAAACTTTTGTCTCTTCTCAGATTAAATCTTTCCTTCGTGGCTCTCGGGTAGTTACAGCACTTCATGGTATGTAAATGATAGACCGCAGAGAAATGCTCAGCATTATCTAGTGATATATGATGACCTTTTCAGGAGGAACTTGCACTGATTGGAGAGTTTCCTTTAGCGCTGAAATAAAGTAACATAAATAATATGGTTATTGGATGGTGCATTAAAGGGCCATGATTTAAAGAAAAATAATAAATTATGTGGTTTTTTCTTTTTTTTTTTTTTAAAGTGACTGAGTTTGATTGGACTTTAGTGCCAGATCAGTCGCTATCACAATAGTTTCTGCAGAGGCCATTGAGGTTGTGTGATTCTAGGCATGATACGGGAGCAGCACAGATTCTTCTGTGGAGTACAAGGCTGTGCACAGACTATTTGACTGCAGAGCTCCTGGAAGGCTTTTGTACTGCTCTCCACGTTTGGAAGTGTGGGGTTTGGCATCTAGCAGGGCACGTTGTCTCAGGCTCCACATGAACATGGCTGTACTGAGTGAAGCAGGGCTGGCTCTCTCTAGAGGTAGTACAGCTACATTTGCGAAACAGTTTGCTTAGGATAGCTTCAGTGCAGGGCCTTTTAAGGTCTTCATTTGTGTCATAGTTAATTTGTTTACAGTATGAATAATCTGCCCATAAATGATTGAAAACCAAAAAAACCCCAAACAGTAGAAGCAATAGTTTTTCTTATTCCAGTCTCGTAGAGGGAAGATCACAGTAAAACTCCAGAGAGAAAAGTGATGTAATCTTCAGGCAGGTTTCCCCAGTCGAATCATAGTTAACCATTGTTCCAGTGAGAGACTAGCCCTAAATACAGATCTTTAGGGTGGGAAAGGGCCAAGGAGAAGGTAGGAGGGAACAGCGAACTGCTCAACTGGTACACATACTTGTTGATTCCTGCTGCTACTGTTAAGGGTCATAATGTAGAAAATGGAACGCCACTTTCCAAAGCGTTGGAGACTCTGTTGTTTAGCTCTGTGAATATGCTTGGTCATTAGTATGATACAACCACAAAATCGATCACAAATTGTTTTCTTGAGGAAAGCATTCTTAACATTTATTTTCATTGTGAAACTGGAGAGCTGTGTGTCGTGAAGAAACACCCGAGTTCCTGGAAATTCAGGAAGTCTGTTAAAATTTAGTGGATGTTATTGGTTCTTCAAATGATGGGGTTGTCACTCTGCTTCAGCCTAAACCTTGTATTATTTATCTTTGCAGCCTATTCAAATTATTAACAGCACTATTGAAATGGTAAAACCAGGGAAACTTCCCAGTGGCAAGACAGAAATTCCGTTTGAATTTCCATTGCATGTGAAGGGGAACAAAGTTCTGTATGAGACATATCATGGTGTCTTCGTTAATATTCAGGTAAGGCAGTCATATCTGTAAACAAAATATGAACTTTTATTTTGTGCAGAATGTATTCTAAAGCATCTCTTACTCCATGGAAGCAGAGGATCGAGTTTTGTGATAGGGTTTTCTTTTTGTAGTGCAGTATGTTTTCTTTTGTCAATTTGAAGAACGGGCAGAAAGTTAGAGATCGTTTGAAGTAAGTAGCTTTTAAGCTTCCCTTTGTTAATACATCATTCTTCTGGTGTGTACTGTATTTTCTAGATGTAACTCAGGATTTAAAGTCATAATAAATGTTAACCTTTTAAGTACTAGTTTGTAGGTGGTTTCTAGTTGTCTTTTCCAGTTCCGATTTCTAGGAGTCAACACTTTCCACAGGTTGTAGCGCTTCTTAAATGTGTCAAAGGAACCATCCTGAGATCTCAGAATCCCATCAATATAGTGTTGCTTCTATAAAAATTGCTGTGATGTCTGTTCAGTTTTCTTTTCCAGCAAATTTGAGCTTTTAGTTTCAAATAGTTGGTGGTAATGAAATCGATCAGGTGTAACATGGGGTGTACAAGAGAGAATTAAAAGCATACTGGAAAGAGGGGCTTTGGGTTGAGAAAGATTAAAACTTATTTGTCACACTTATTAAATCCTGTACAGTTTTCTTACAGGGTCATCTTTCCGTCTAGTTCTGATTTGATTGTGAACGAAGTCGCATTTATCATTTTGTAGATAATCTGTGTAGTAGTACATGCGCAGATACAAGTGTGTGTACTGTTAACCTACTATCAGTGAGACTTTGTTAGAATGGTAGACAACCAATTACTGCTAATAATACTTAAAAATTAAGTGTACTGACTTACCAGATCCATTTTAAGACACAGGGCTAAATTCTACAGGAACAAAGCTACCTAGTGTTCAGAGTCTGTTTTACTGCATTTGTTTGTGAGAAGCATCCTCTGACTAGAGGAAGTCTTTCCATTGCTTATTATTTTAGGCCTTCTCTATGGAGCAAGCCTTTAAAGAATGATGGCATAAACAGAACAGTAACAAGACATCTTGCCTGAAATACCATTTCAGAACTACTGTAACATATATCTGATCCCTCCTTATGTTGTAGACAACTACATCCATTCATGAAAAAAGACAGCACCACAGTGTCCTTATGCTGAAAATAAATGTAGCTGTGTAATTTCATAATGATGACTCAAACCAAAGTGTTGAGAGCTTGTAGCATCTTAAAAACATGAGTTGTTTGCTTTCCTATGGAGATGGGTAGTAACGATTCCTGCCCAAATTTGTATGTACTACCTGCTTGTAACAGAATCTTGTGGAAACACGATTTTGAAATTTGACCTTTTTTGGTTAAAAATTGGCTTGCCATAGGTGGGTTCATGTGTTTGGGGGGGTTTTACAGAGTGGGTGGTTTTGTTTTTTTTTTTTTTTTAAGGAAAATCTTTCGTCAGGCATCTCTTGAATGTAAATATTGTGTTAGACAATGCTTTTTCTTACTGACGAATGTTTTTTAATTTGTGGGGTTGTTTTTCCTTCAAGGAAAATGTTGAAGGAGCCACTAAATGCAAAAAATTTCAGAGCAGTGCTGATGAAAAATCACTGGGTTGTAAAACGCTTCCCTCCCCCCCTCTCCACCTGTAGTTCACTGATGAGAGTATTGTGTTTGATAACAAAGTATAACACTGTTAGCTATTTAGCTGAACTGGAAGTCTTATATTACAGTCTGGGATTTAAAAAAACCCTAACAAACAAACCAAAAACCCACATAAAACCCCCTACCTAGTACACGTAACTGAAAGAAAAGTGCACTTGTTTTTTATCTACGTTCAGAGGGGTTTTTTTAAGTATTTCCCATATCTTTTTTTCAGTCTGTTGTTTGTGGTAGGTATGTCAGAAATGGTGCAAAACTGGTTGAGTTGCATAATCCAGATAACTTGCTTATGATTGATATCAGTTGTTTTAAGATACTCTTTAATGGTGAATATTTGTTTTGTTTCCCTCTCTGATCTACGTAGCTTCTCTTTACAAGCTGGGGAAAAAATGTAATTAAAAGGTTAATCATTAGATTTCAGCCAACCTTGGAGAGTCCTGCTCCCTGGAAGAGGAAGATGTAGTCTCTCCCAAGGTTATTTAAGGTGCACTGATACCCGATAAAACAGATACATAGATATGAATTGGGGAACATTAAGTCTGTTTTCTAGAAAATCAGGTTTGAATTGCTTAGAAATACTTTGCTAGTTTTAAATAAATCAAAGGAAATAGTTAATTTGCTTCTAACATGTTTATATTTGTTCTCTGTCCAAATCAAGAATTGGAAAAATAGACTACAAGAGGTATACCACCTATTTATTTTTTCATTAGAGTAACTAAAGGTACTGTTTAAGAAACACTTCCTAGACCTCTGTCCAAGTCCTGTGCAGTTTAAAAGCAAGCCTTTATTTCTTAATCTAAATATTAGTATGTTAGCTGGGGGTTCAGTACCAAGATTCAAGTCTCTGCTCTCATGCAGAGACCTTCTAATTAGGCACTGATGGGGAGGCTGTGGGCCAAATTGCAAGGCCTGTGTGGTCCTGTGGCCTCATGGCACTGTGTTCCCTGGTCCGAGTGAAGCGTAGTGCAGTAATAGAAGGCTTCCTCAACAGTGATCAACTTCAGTGGACACCGTAGTCTGTGATGGGGAGAGACAGGCTCCCCAGTGTTGTTCTTGCGTGCATATTCAGGTTATGTGCAGAGAGACACCGTGAACTAGAAGTTACGAAGCTGAGTCTGTAGTTGGAGGGCACTTGTTTTTGCCAATTCCTCAACCAAAACAAGCAAAACAACAACAAAAAAAAACCTCACCCCAGCAAATCCCCTATCTTGTAAGGATGTTGTAAGGCTATGTTATAGATGCGGAAGTGTATGATTAGTGTGATAACCAAGGCCATACTGTTTCTCAGTCACCGGTTTATGGCTCGCTTTTTAGGGGAGAAAGGGGAGGAAACCAGCAGCAAGTTTTTGAACAGTGGACAGCAAAATTAACCTTGTTGCCTTACTTTGCTGCACGCTTTTGCTTTCAAGCTATATGGTTAGACAGTTGCCCGTTAAATATGCATATAATTGTTACTGCTCTTAAATTCAATCTTACCAATTTACAAATTAGAGAGGCTGTGAATATATCTTACTGATGATCACTTATCCAGAGTGTTGAAAAGCAGTACCATAATCATACTTGACTGAAAGTGATTTGGGTGCTGAAACCGTACAAGAATACTACACTCTGTCAGTGAAGTCATCCCTCAGTCTCACAGGTTGTTACATAACACAGAAGATATGGAAAGTACTTGCAAATGACTATGGGACTGTAAACACAAAGAAAAATCAGCTTTCGTTTTGGAGCATCTAAAATCATTGTGTATTTCTTACCTCTTTCCCCTCTCCCCATCACTGGTACACACATTGCCAACTAATCTGTTTTAAATGATGGCTTAAATATGAATAACAGTAACATTCCATACATATACAATAAAAAGATGAAAAGATAAGAAAGATAGAGGAAATCTTCACTAAGGCTCTCTTCTTTTTCTCTGCCATCCTGTTCTTGCCAGTATACCCTACGGTGTGATATGCGACGTTCTCTGCTGGCAAAAGACCTAACTAAGACTTGTGAATTCATTGTCCACTCACTGGTAAGTATGGTTTGTATTAACTATACAAAGTGAGATTTTTCCATCCCCCGCCCCCCTTTAAGTGAAGTTTGGCAGTAAGATTAGAAAATTAATTAAACCCATGTAATTTGTATTAGCAACAAATGGAATACGTATGAGTAAATGAAGCTAGCCTCAAAACAGAAACATTGAGATGAGCTAGGATGTCAGTTGCTTCTGATTAGAATAACTCATCTCTCTTTTCATTTAAAGAAAATAATACAAAGGATTTGGATTATAAGATGTTTTTATACTGCACTGAGTTTATTCTCTTATTTGTCCTTTCAGTTCTGAAACAATGGTGTGGTTGGATAAATGTTATGGTGTTCTTCTAAACACTGTTTGAGATTATCTGAGCATTGTTTAGCCAAAGGTTCCAGACACCCACAATGCCTGTCCTAGAAATGGGAGTTCATTGGTGAAGAGAAAATATCTGATTTGTTCTTCAGATGACTGATTATGATTTAGAGCCCTGACTCAAAGTATCAAAGCTGCAACTGCATCAAGTTGGAAGTAAGAAGCTTGTCAGCTTAATCACCTTTGCTATTAAGTAAGCCCACGGTTGGCAGTATGCTAAGATAACTAGGTTAACAAATATCCACATCCTGCAGTTAGCAACATGGAGACAGCCTTCCTCCCATGGAGATATCACTATGGGATGAGATTTGACAGTCTCACAAGAAATGCTTTGCTGCTTGGTATTTGAAGTTCCTATATCAGATTGGTTTTTAGTTTATATTGACTTGTACGCATGTTCGGAGCATCTGATGTCAGTGTAGACTGTGCAGGCCTAATTAAGTACTTCTTTTTCCACCCACAACTTGCTAGAACATATTGTTTGTACATTCTTTTGAACTCTTAACAGGACAGTAAAGTATTAGACTCTTTTGTCTTATTCATAATAGTGGAAATACGTTATTTTAGTTCTGTAGTACCTTTTTTAAAGATTTAGCTATGTTCTATCAAGAAGTTTCCTGTTGGTAAGATTTCATTATTTTCTAAAATATATTATGCTATATTTTATTGGTCCATTATTACATTATAAGTAAGCCACACTTGTCAAAATAATGAACAAATTACATATTATGCAATTTCCTGGTCTTATTTTTTGTTCCCACTACAGCACTTCTTAGATCACAGGTCAGTAAATCATGAATCTCTCAGTCAGGGTGAATTAATGAGGTTTTACTGAATGTATAATTCTCACTGTCAGTGCTCAATGTACCATTTCCCTTAACCTTATTCTTTGCCAGAATTTGTCTTTTATGGGAAAATACAGTCAATCTTTTGCTAATATCTTCCATCTTGCAGCTGGGCAGCAGAAGCTATTTTGAATTCTGAAGTGGTGAGGGTAGATCCTAACAAAGAGTTCAAGTTAAGCGCACTGGTGGCGGTGTGCTCTGCCAACTCCCAGTTACATACAGCTGGGCCTCTCCTAATTGGCGCTGCGCTGGCCGCTTGTTCGAAATACATAGGGAAAAGATGGTGCGCCTCACTGAGAGAAGGATGGAGAGAGAGGTCCGTGAATGGTGAGCGAAGCTTGCTTTCCATCTCAGCAGAGCTCAGGGCCAATTCAGCCACTTAAGGAAAGACTTAACTTTTTCGTCTTGTGATAAATGGTGTAAATGGATACCGAGGAACTGTGATAATGTGCCCCCAGAATGGCTTCTCCCATGTGGAAAGCTAACCTGGACCAAGTTTTGTTTATTTTACAGTTAAAGAAGCTGGAATGCTAAGCCCATTAAATCAATGCTACACTAGATTCCATCAGCTGAGGATCTCCTAGGAATGTGAGGGTGGCTTAGGAGACCTGAGCTGTTGCTGAAAGTGCAGCAGAAAGAGTTCAGAGTGCTCAGAGGTAACAAGTGGGAGGGAGAGTTTATAAAACATATTTGAAGCAATGGAGCAAGTTCATTTATAAGCTCCCCCTCTCTCCCCTGCCCGAGTTTACTAAGTATTAGTAATGAAAGGAAACAGTGCAAGTGAGATACAAAATGTAATTATTTGTAAATACAGAAATGTGAAATTTAACTTTTTTCTATAACTTACCATATGCTTCAGATAGGTAGTGTATTTCTTCTTTTGCAGGCGGTTTAGTCAACCACATGTTCTGTTTTTGTTTTCCTCCTTTTTTTTTTTTTTCTTCAATGCAGGTAGAGCTTATGCCAAATACTTACAGATGGAGAGGTGGTTGTGGTTTATTGCAATGGCAAACACAAAGTAACCAAAAACTGACACAGTTCTGTTCCTACAATTCAGATTTGTAATGCATTGTGACTTGTATTTAGACAATATCATAATGTTGTTTAATCACAAAGGCAGGAAAACACAGGCTTTTTATTACATGGATTTATTACATACATTTATTACATACTTTCAGTGTGAAGACAATTCTGAAAACTAACACATGCAACAGTTGCTTGACTTTGTTTTTTTTAATATTCTCTGTGTGTGTTTTATAAATCATAGTTTACAGTTTAACTCTTTAATTACTTGTAGTCACAGAAAGGGAAACTGATGCCAAGCCCAGTAGACTTCACAATTACTCCTGAAACTTTGCAAAATGTGAAAGAGGTAAGGGGTTTCTTTGTATTTTATTTTAAATGTAATTCTTGTGTGATTCTGAGTGAGAGCAAGAGAAGAATGATTAAATGCTGCCCTGCAGATAATCAGCACTCCCCCCTCACCTTTTCTCCTTATTTACTTCTGTGAGCAGTGAAGTCATTCTGCCTCATCTCTTGTGATAGTGGTGACTAATGTAAGGTGGAACTTTGTTCAGTCGTGTTTAAACATTCTTACCAAGTTTCTGAGTGAAAGGTGGCAGTGAAGCAAGGGAAAACATTCTATATGATGTGTAGCCAAGTTCCTTGAAAAATATGTATTTTGATCCTTGGTTATGCCCTTTTTTACAGCCTGATGTAGCTTTGGGAAGCCTGTATGAACAATAGTAGCTGTCTTGGTCATTTAGCTTTCTGAACACTGGTTTCTATTTGTCCACTGAAACCCGTGTTCTGTTTTTCCAGATTTTCCTGTTCTGCTCTTTTTGTTAGTAGGACTGCTTTCCTACTTCAGGTCTGCCTTCTGCATCTCAAATTTGTCTTCCATTGCTTTTAGTCCTAGATTTCTGAATTTAGACCTACTCTTCTACTTGTTTCTCAAAACAGGCGTCTTAATGAGCTGTTTGGTTGTTTCATGCTGTTTTTTACTTTATTCTACATATTCATAGAATCATTGTGATTGGAAGGGACTTCTAGAGATTGGTTAGTCCAGCCCCGGTGCTCAGAGCAGAATCATCTGGAGCAGGTTGCTCAGGGCCATGTGTAGTCAAGTTTTCAATATCTCAAAGGATGGAGACTTGCAACTGCTCGTCTATGTTACAGTGTTTCACTACCCTCACAGAATTTATAAATAAAGTAAGAAATTAAAAGTAATTTCCTTTAATTTCTATTTGTTCCCATAACCTCTTGTCCTTTCACTCGATATCATGGAGAGGAGTCTGACACCATTTTCTTTACTCCTTCCCATCAGGTATTTATACATATTGATAAGATTCCCCTGAGCCTGCTGTTCTGCAGGGTGAACAGTCCCAGCTCTCGGCCTCTTCTTGTATGTCACGTGCTCTTAACTGTCTTCATGGCCAAATCCAGCAAAGGCTAGACTTGCTCCAGTATGTCTGCTTCTTGTACCAGGAAGTCCTGAACTGGACACGCTGTCCCCAGTTTTGTCTCGCCAGTGCTGAAGAGATGGGGAGAATGGTCTCCCTCAGCCTGTTGGCAACACTCTCTAATGCAGCTCAGGATGCTGCAGGCCCATTTGTCCAGTCTGTTGAGGTCCCTGTGAAGGGCGGCACAACTATCTCGTTTACCAACCACTCCTTTCAATTTTGTATTATCTGCAGACTTGCTGAGGGTATGCTCTGTCCCATCATCCAAGCCATCACTGAAGATGTGAAGTAATATTGGCTTCAGTATTGACCCCAGTCACTGGTGTACACCACTAGTGACTGGCCTTCAGTTGGACTTCGTGCTACTGGTCAGAAACCTTGGAGTCCAGCAGTTCAGGCTGTTCTCGGGCACCTCAGTGTGGAACCTGTACAGCTAGTCTGCACTCCATCAGTTTGTCAGTGAGCTTGCTAGGAGTAACAGTATCAAAACCAGCACTGAACCTAACATAAACAGTATCCACTGCTCTCCACATGTCCACGGAGCTAGTCATTTCAGTGCAGAAGGCTGTCGGGTTGGTTGAGCATGATTTTGTTTTCATAAATCCATGCTGACTGCTTCATTTCACTTTCCTTTATATGTTTGGCCTTATTTGGTCCATCGCTTTCCCAGGGATTGAAGCTGATGAGCCTGTAGTTCCTTGGATTTTCCTAACCGAAGATGAGTGACATTTACTATCTTCCATTCCTCAGGAACCTTCTTTGTTCATGACATCCTTTCAAAGATAATCAAGATTTGCCTCACGGTGACATGGGTCAGCTTCCTCAGCATTTGTGGGTACATCCCATCAGGTCCCATGGACGTGTGTACATCTGGTCTTTAAGTGTTCCCTAACCTGCTCCTCCTCTACCAAGGATAACTTTTCTTTGCTCCAGACTTTCCCTGTGGTTGCAGGGGCCTGGCATCCCTGAAGGCAAATCTTACCTTTACTCAGTCTGAGGCAGAGAAGACATTAAGTACGTCTGTCTTTGCCCTGTCTTTTGTCACTACGTCCTCTGCCATATTCAGTAGCAGGCCGACATTTACCCTCCTATTCCTTTTGCAGCTGGTAGGCTTGTAGGTGCCCCTTTTTGTTGCCCTTCATGTCTCTTGATTTAATTCTAGGTGGGCTTCAGCTCTCCCAAAACCATCCCTGCACACTCGGATAGTAATTTTGTGCTCCTCCTGGTCACCTGACCATAATTCCATCTTTTGTATGCTTCCTTTTTATGTTTTTATCAGTAGCATGTTGTTCATCCACGCAGGTCTCTTCCTTCCTTTGCTTGACTTTCTTCATGTTGAAATAGACCATTGTTGAGCGTGGAGGAGTTGATTCTCAAAAACCAACCAGCTGTCATTGGCTGAACTCTAAATCCAGCTGAGTTAGATGTTAAAGATTTTACTCTCACACGAGTGGGTATTGCTTTATTCATGACTCAGAGTTGGGCCATCACCTCAGTGAGTGGCAACTCAAACAAAATCATCACACATTATATAGCCATCAATTATGCTTACACAACTGCCAAAGTCCACCTAGAAATTCCCATCAGTTTCTCAATTCTTCTTATCTTCTTAGCTTACAGAAAGTTCTTGGTTTTCCATCCGTGGCCAATCTCATTCTCAGGTTGACCTTATTGTCTGTTGGTCCGTTTCGAGATCACGAAATTCATCCATCTTAGGAAATGGTTTCTAACCCAACCATGGTAAGGGCTGCACAGGGGACAATTGAGAGCAGCATTCCATGATCGTATGGTTTCTTAACACACCTGTATTCACACAATTGAGTCTGTGTTCTAGTTCTAGGATTTTATGCTATTCTATATTCATAATCAATCTGCTCTATAATCAGTCTACAACACTGGGCTTTTATTTGCATGTTTCTTACATCTCTGTATTTGCAGAGGAAGATTCTTAGAATACATGGAAGTTCAATTATTTCTTACACAGGAAACTGTTTTAAAGATAGACTTCAGATTTTTACCATTTGGTCGATACTTAACTGTTTTTTTTAAAGGAGGTTAGCCACCGCGGTGCATACTGGGGTTGTACTCAGACCCTCTCTTTAATAGGCACTATGTTCTAGTAACCCTTGCTTATAGACTGTGTATGGCTTAACCTGGTTATTGGAAAGAGGATGGAGCATTCCCAAATTTGTGAAAAAGTTCCTGGTGCATTCTCGTGCTGGATGGTGTGAATTACTCTGAGTAGTGCGAGACGAGCATCTGCCTCTTTAGAGTGTGTCTAACTCCAGTGCTACTGATGTACTTGTCCTGTAGACTCTCACAGTGTTAACGCTGTGGATGGTATGTGCTCTCTGGGGCTGCTCTGAGGAATTCTGATGGCAGCTTGATGCTATCCTGGACACTGTCAAAACTTACGCTTGTCTCTCCGTAACTTTTTTTTTTTAACAGAAAAAGCTTATTTTTTTTTTTAGTAAATGTTACCGTAGAAATCCGCTGTGTATTGAAGAGAAAAGGATGCATCTGCCATGGGTGTATGTTGAACCTAAATGTTACATGTGATAAAAATAGCTGATGTGGATGTAGGAGAGTGTTAGTTGAGGAAAGACAGGGATTACTGCACAATTGGTTTATGATACTGAGATCATACATACACATGTGTCTTAGACTTGTTAAGTTACTTATGAAAAATGACCCAGATGTATATTCATGGATATTAATAATTTCCTTAATGTGGTGTTGTGAAAGGGATTTCATCAAAGGAGATACAAGGCTGTTAATTAGCACTGCTTCCCCAGTTGGTAAAAGACAAACCATGTTTAAGTGACTTGCTGAGCAAGAGCATACTTAAGCACACCCATAAATGGCTTAAAGAACTGGATGAACGAGTGTAAATATAAGACGTGTAATACTTTTTTAAATAAAAAGCAAAAATCTCCCAGATTGGAATGAAATAAAGTAGAACCTACACTTGAATGCTTTTGACTACATGCTCATGTGAATAATCAAAACGTGAAGATCAACTTGCAAACCTCGATCACAGTGTGGAATATTTCTGAGGCAGGTGAGCAGAGAAAGAGAAGAGAGCAGGCAGTGAGGACACCCACAGGCAGTCCAAAATGAAGTTCTACGTTGTGTGTTTCTGCCTGGGGTCTGCCATAATTCCCAGCGCTATGAGCATTTTTTCCTCTCCAACCCACAGCTGTTACAGTGAAGCTGAGCCTTTCACGACAATAACTGCCTCTGAACTGAAACAATATATTCTGCTTGTTTTTAGGATGGAAATGGTGTGCAACAGGAGGGGAGAAAAGGATAAAATGAACCTTGACTTTTGTGATTCATGTTAGAATTCAGTTTAAAGGAAAGTAAATATCTTAATGTTTTGGTGTAATTATGGACTTGGGACAAGCTTATTTTATGAATGGGTTTATTTTTATCTTGAATTCAGTGGTGAGAAGTTTAAGGTCTCTTTTATTTGTAACTATCTCCTTTTGTTTCCCTTTGCACCCTTTGTTTCAGTTAAGTCTTCAAAGTTCATAATCTGTTGTGCCTTTACATTGGTCTAAACACAGATGGTGTTTGTGATGTTTTTAACACCGTGAAAGTATTTATAAACTCTGACCCCATAGTTGATACTAATGGTTCTACTGACTGTGTTTTGTTCTGGGCTGTCTATCCTTTGAGTGGCTGGTTACAGTAGTGCTGATGTAGGGGGCTGGCACACCAGTTTCAGTTGCAGGATTTAAGAAAGGGTTGGTTTAAAGATGAATTTTCTTTGACATTAGCAATAAAATGATCTGGAAAGACAATGCACAAATTTTCTTTTTAAACCTTTTATAAAGGCTCCAACCAGTTGAAATGCCTGCTTTCTCGTGTTCCAGCCACTAGCAATGAAATGGCTTTAATATTTAAGTAACTGTTTTTATTAGACTCTGTTAGGCTTTAATAGGTGTTCCTGGAGTGCTGCTGCCTTGTTTTTTATTGGTAAGCTGAGAGAAAAAGCTTTATTCTTTTCCAGCAGGACCCTGAGAGTGTCATTCAACATCCTGGGGCTATATGCTGAGCCGAAGTCAGCAATAGGAGGCAATGATAAATCTGGATTTGAGGGAAATAGGACAGGTGAGATATCAGCTGCACTCTCAGTTTTGTTAAGTTCCACTTTTTACACATCCAGAACAGAATCATCAGATGTTATTTCCTACTGATTACCTTTGAAATACGTTTATTCACACAAAGTAATTTCTGTTGGTACTTTGAGCTGGACTAACTTTTGTGTAACAGGTGATTCTGATAAGTCATTGTCTTGCCCTACATCAAAGACAACTTTGTCACTTTCAAAGAAGTATTTTGAAGAAATAATGAACAATGGAAAAATTTGTACCGTAAGATGTTAGGTCTTATGTGAAAGCAGGATTTGAAGCGAGACTTACCATCCTATGATCCTAATGCTGCTAAGCATCATCTTAGCAGGAGCAGGTGAAAAGGATTTTTGTGTTAGGCTGGAAGAACAAAACAGAAATGTCACTTCCACTAGTGTAGTGGTGAGTCCTTTACAACTTACAGTGGCATCCTGTTGTGTTTCTTGGTGGGTTTAGGAAAGAAGAAGAAAATTCTGGCTAGTTTAAAAACAATGACAGCAAAAAAAGCAGCAATAATTTTTGCTAGTTGGGGTGTTGAACTCAGTATTTTAGGTTTGGGCTGACCATTTGAATTCAAGAAACAATGCATGTTTAGACTCTCTCCTTGTAGGATCCCTATTTGCTAGATAAATACTGCATTCCAGTAAGGAACACTGAAGCATCATTTGTTCCCAAGAGGCGGTGCAACTCCTGTCCAGCGAGGTGCGGTGCAGCTGGGACTCAGGCTAAAGCCTTGCTCTAGGGAAGGCAAGTCCTGCTGAGGCTCGCAAAGTTAGAGCAACTGCCAAGGCTGGTCAATGTGAAATGGGATTTTAGAGAGGTTTACATTTGCTGGAGCCTTCTGGTGATATGATGCCCAGTCCTGGGACAATTGCTTGTCTGTAAGTTATTAGTATTAAACTTTTTAGGCAGTACTGTTTAGAAGAAAAAAAAGCTTTTTTACGTGGAGAATAAGTTAGGTTAGTGGATGCTTGCAGAAACTAGATTTTACAGAAGTATTAAATGAGTTGTTTGTATCATAGAGATGCAATCACTTGTAAGCTACCTGAGCAAAATACGTAAGCTTGATGCATTATTCTGTGACCCAAGGAAAATTAATGAAATTTTAGAATTTAAATAAGTTTTTCTCTCCAAAATGAGGAGTAATTTTTGGAGTTTTTATGATTTAATCTCTAAAAGTCTGAAGTAGCAGAAAGACTGTTGTTCAGTGAAGATAATTTACATGTCTTTAAAATGTTTTCTTAAAAATTAAAATATCTGTAAAATACATTTACAATTAAAACGCTACTTCCAACTGATTTTACTGGAAATACTATAGGAAAAGTATCTTTGACCTAAGATTTAGGAGAGAAAATACCATCTGAAAAAAGGAATTTTTTTTAGAGAAAACTTTACATATATGAATCTAGGTTATAATAAAGTAACTACAGGATTGCTGTCAAATTGGTATTCTAGGCTATTAAACAGTTCAGAACTGAGATCCGTATGTGTTTTCACCTTTTTTTTTTTTTCTATTATTGCTTTCAGCAACTACTGTTGTCAGCTGGGCACTCACGATATTCTTCCTTTTGCACAGAACTGTTGATGGGTTGTGAACACTGCTTCAGGGTTAATTTTCTGAAGTGATGTTTTGAAGTGTTATTTTTGTAAGTCACTAGTCAGAGTAAAGCAGACAAACTAACAAAATGTGAAATATTAGGGCTGCTGGGAATGGACTGAAGGCTAAATATAGTTAAATTTAAACAGCAGGATGAATGATGTCAAGCTCAAAATAGAACTCACATAATTTGCAATCCAATTTGATGCACTTAGTCTTTCTTACTCTAGCAGGTCTAGGACACTGAACAATGGACATTTAGTGGTAAATGTGGGTAAAAAATATATATATTTTTGGGTCCAAAGACGTAGGTGGACGTAGATTGTCCCTTTCAGTAAAATGTCTGTAGGATGAGATCAGGGAAGCCAAGTACTGATTTCTGATTGTAATTTTCCCCAAAACACTTTCTCACCCCCAAATCGTAAATCCTAGTGGCGTGATGGGATATGGTCTTCTAATGAAAAGCATCTGTGTGTGACTCCTCTATGCTTTCATCTGCTTCTGGCTGCTCCACTCCATTCTTGGGTCTTTCCTCAGCAGTGGCTGCCTGCCTGGACTAAAGGGATCTCTTTCTAGAGGAGAGAGTAGAGAACATAGTGCCTGGGTCCAGTTACTCTGTCAGTCTGTTTGCTTCATTGTTATTGTAGAATTGCTAGAAAAATAGTTGATTAGCTTTTTTTAAAAAGAAAATGGATGAAGAAAACTCTAGGAAGTTGGAAAGATTTGTTTGGGTTTCAGCTAGAATAAACATGTCAAGTTAAACATCCTAATCTAGGCAATTTACTTCGTCTCTGACATTTTTGCCTTAGGCAGTGATTGGAAAATTGTGGTGTATGTCACAACCAACCAGCTAAGCTGCCTAATTTTGATCTTGAAATTTCCATGATCAACATATTTTGCTTTGTTTTGTCCTTGAAATCGAAACCTCTTTACTCTGCCTGATTTTTAGCTGATTAATATTTTCCACTCTTCCAAAATGTTTATACTTACCATGAAGTAATGAGGAACTGGCCCGTCAGTAAGGCAAATGTAGTTTACAGTGAACTCTCTGAGATATTTTTACAAATGCTGTAGGTTTTGTTGATGGTTCCTCTTCTTGATTAAAGAACTTTCTTGGAAATCTCTCACATCTTTTACTATGCAGTCACAAACTTCCAAGAAAAAGTGGTTGCCATTCCTTATGAGATGCCAGGCTTTTCAATGTGAAAGGATGAGAGAGAGCAGACATAAACTGAAACAAAACAGGTTCAGAGGTTCAGATTGGATAATTTTTTTTTTTTAATATATGAGGACAGTGAGGCAGTGGAACAGGTTGTTTAGAGACATTATGCAGTCTCCATCCTTTGAGGGCTTCAAGACCTGACTGGATAAACCTTCAGCAACCTGATCTGACCTCATAGCTGACCCTTCTTTGAGTAGAGTTTGGACTAGAGACTTTCTGAGGTCCCTCGGGTCTCCTCCAGGGTGATTATTGTGACAAGTCACCCAACTGCTCTGACAAACATGGGAAACCAGCCTTTTTTACATGCAAGGAATATGTACAGATGTTGGGTATGAAACACTTGGTCTGAAAATCAAGAGCTCTGAAAACAAAGCTGTGTCCAAGACACTTCAGTAGAATGAGCAGTTAAAATTGTGCATATTTTAAAAATATGTCTAGAAGACACTTTCTTCCCTCTAATACTGTCTGTTCTTGGGAGTTTTTCTGCTTTTTCCTGCCTCAAAGACCAGTTGTCTTCATCCTTTCTTACTTGCAGATGTGGAGGCACCTGTCTCAAAAATGGTTGCTATTTGACAGCACATTACAACTTGAGACTCCTTTTTCATTGTATGAAGATGTTAAAATACATATTCTGGGATATGCCTGAGAAATTACATTTATGTGTTGAAGCTGTTTCTGTTTTTTTTCTGTGAATGTCTGTGAAGGCCTGTTCAAGGTAAAAGAATGCAGAACGTTATTAGAAGGGAGATTTGACAGTTGTCTGTAGAATGCACTGCAATATTTATTTATATAGGACCTACTGGCATGCATTTACATGCGCTCTTAAAGAAGGTCCTTTAGTCTCATTTAGTGTTAAACATGCTGAACGAGGGTGGATTTAAGTGTGTACAGACCACATATCCTGCCATACAATGGCTACATCATGCATATAACAACTAAACTCTGGAGCTTCTGTTTGCTGTGAATTGGCGGAAGGCAATAGCAAAAGTACAACCCAGAATAATCTCATGTGTTGAGTGGTATCCAGGAGAGCAGAACTGCTGGTTCAAAGATCCTGTAATAACCGAACAGTACAATGTATACTGTTGAGCAGGTATCCTTTATTATGGTGCCGGGCACACGGTCAATCTCTCCTCCAAATGTGCACACCAAAAAGACACAATTACTAGGTATTTATGCTGTGTTGGCATACATATTAATTAGATTTTGAAGAAATGCTTATCATATTCATAGTTTTTCCCAGAACTCATTAGCATATGTTAATGTCTTTCATGCACGTCTGTTGGCGCCTCCAGCTGGTCGTCAAGTGTCTTCAGATGAAGGCTCGTACTCTTCATCATGGTGTCTGCTGCTTGACCTTTGTTTCTGTGCAAACTCAGTTCTAAGATCACGTATGCTGTGTCCTTCCAGGTTGTTTTGTTCCGGTCTAGTAGTCATCCTGTTGCCTCTTTATCTCCGTAGCTCAGCATGTCTACTCTCCCAAGGCCGAGCTGTCTGGAATGGAATTATTTGAGAGTCTCTTATCCTAAAGCTATCCCAATTATTTCCTGAGAACCATGATTTTCTTGGGTTTTAATTAGTCTGTTGTGCAACTTAAAATAGTAACTTATGTCTATATCTGCTACATCTACTAATCTGCTACATTCACAGGTAACTTACATATTTTGAAACAGAGGTTAGTACAGCAGTTACAGCATTGGATCATTATATGTGCAAGAATACAAACTGCAATAATAAAAACTACTAACTAGAAAATATAATTAAAGCTACTTTGTTAAAGTTTCACATTTTTTATTATCCCTTCTATCAATGCTGCTCTCTTCGAACAGCATTTTTCTCCCCTTGCATGCTTTTTTCTTCTCTCCTTCACCAGGTCTCTGGTGCAGATCTGCTAACCTGCTCCTTGTGGCACAAGGGCATCCAGAACAGGAGAGAGGCAGCAGTGCCATGCTACCGATATGTGTGGTGTGGACACCAGCACGTGGGAGTGTGAAGTGGGGACCAAAAAAGTGAGTCTCAATGTGTGAAAGCTAACAGATTGCACACGTTAATTAGGGCTGTGAGTGGACACCAAAACGTTAAAAGGGGAGGAAAAGGGAACTGTTCCTGGTAAAATGTCATGTTACTTTCATAGTTGCATGTAGTCCCTTAGCATTTTAAACGCAGATGGAGACAGTATTTCAAGGTTTTATACTTTGGGCACATTTTACTTTCTACGCAGGCCAGCGGATAACAAACCAGTACATTGTTTGCCTCCATTAGTGAACTGTGTGACCAGTAGGGAAAGAATTACCAAACTCAGAGAGAGATGAAAGATATAAATGCCTGATAGGATTGACTACAGAACAGGAAAGGAAGCAAAATGAAACTGAGGAGCATCACTTTACTAGGAATTATATGGTCTTACTAGTGTACAAAGGTTTATTTCTAACTCTCAAAGCTTAGCACTTCTTGGCTTGCTTGGAAAAGAGCCCTCTCTATTTATACAGACTATTTTTTTCCCCTCTTAGAGCTCTGTTCAATCCTTTGTTGACTTTCTCTTCTGCAAATTATTTTGGTTTTTAATGTAATTGCTGTATTACTTCTTTTTGAAGTCTGGCTTGTGATTTAAGTTGCACAAAGTTCAGAGAGATTTCACTGAGCTTTAAACTTCAACTGGCAAGAAAAAAAAGCATGTAGACATAGCATTTCTTCCCTCATGATGTACAGTGTCATAGAGTTTTAAATAAATCGATTCTTACCTTCTCTTTGAAATTTGATTTAAAAAAAACCCAAAGCCACCTGTTCCCCATTTTGCTCTAGAAACTTTTGGAAAAGAGTGATAATGATGTTCAAACAGACTAAACTTAATCTGTAGCTTTCTCAGCTCTCACTCTTGAGTACAGGGATATAGCGTCTTTAGTGAATGAAAATATACATATATATATACGCACTATTTTTTAAAACTTTGTGTTTCTGAAATGACAGCATCAAAATGAAATTCATGTTTTGAGCAGATTTTTCTTTATCTAGCTTACTGTTACTGCTTTTATTTACCAAAGGAAAGAACTAAAATAAATTGAAGTTTACTTATCAGTAAGGTTTATTTAAAGGGCTTGAAGTGGCTGATGTGATTTTAGGCATTACATGTCTCTGATCATTACTTAACATGAAGTTCTTCCTAATCCTTTATTTGGTTGCCCTGATTCTGCTGCTCTTGGGAGAGTTAAGCTAAGGAGAGTTGAGAAATCCTTTTTTTAAACGTTGCTATAGGGAAAACCAGTGTATTTGGTAGTAAGAAAAGGGGCAGGGAGTGACAAAATAGGGAGAGTGGTGTTTACAGCTCCTGAGTTTGATTGTTTGCAGTGAATGCTTGACAATTTACTAGTCCACAAAAAATAAACAGAAAAGCCTGAAAACAATGAATTCTCCAAC
>Ga0181612_116441_pt1 | contig 22105 bp, 16 predicted proteins | sample HoacroProtozoa21_FD_119630 | JGI IMG/M metagenome (GOLD analysis project Ga0181612, IMG submission 119630) | Hoatzin crop microbial communities from Cojedes, Venezuel. Combined Assembly of Gp0051906, Gp0051904, Gp0051908
TTTTAATTGACTTGATAAAGTAAATCAATTCATAGAGAAAACCTGCTTGGACAGTATAATTACAGATGCTGGATTAGAATTCCAGAGCTTGCATACTCAGGCTGGCAGGCAAACAACAAGAAAAATCATTAGAGGAAAGTGGAAGAGGAAGACATGTTACAGGTATTACTCCACTTTCTAGCTCTTCATTTGTAAACTTCCCTTCAAGTTCAGTGCCTTAATCTTATTAGATGTCATTGTCACTGCTTGTTATGAAACACTCAACTAATTATTTAAATTTGCCTTAAAAAGATATTACTAAACTGAAAATGACCACAAGTAAATGTAGAATCATGCCATTAACATGCTGTGCAGGACTTCCATGATATTCTGTTTTCCATTTGCAAATGTGGTGGCTGTGTAAAATAAGATGTAAAACAGTGCACGTAGTTTTTTTTATTGTATTTTTTATGTGCAGGAACCTGTGAGGGTGCGGGGAGTGCAGAACTGCACAAACAAGTAGTTGGTCTGGGTAGAAATATTTGTTCTTTTTACACTTTTTAATGGCCATAAATGAATGTCTCCATAAATCAGGGTGTTCAGCTTAAAGCTTTGAAGACTCTTACAGAAAGTGCCTTCCAGTATAAGAAAATTTTGATGTAATCAAATCAAAGAAAATATTCCTGAGCAGTTTAAATTACCTTTGCTGTGATAACTTGCATAATTTAACCAACCCACTGCTTAATCTAAAGGAGAAGAAAACCACAGTGGCTCTAGTAGAAAGTCCAAGTTTTTGCTTCAAGTAGCAGTAAAAGCAGCCTGTTTGTCTAGTTTTCACACCCAAAGCTCTTTGTCTCCAAACCTGGGCTGTTCTCCCATCTGCGTCTGGTTCTGCATCTGCACAATTGCCTGACCAAGATGCCGCTTTCCGGGCGCTGGGTGTGCAGCAGGGATCTCCCCGCAGGCTGTGCATCCGTGCTCCGGGCACAGAGGGGCTGGGAGATGCCCCGGTCCCTGAGCCTGGCCGTGGCTATGGGAGGTGCGGGTGGATTTTGTCCATGGAGGGTGAGGACTAAGCCCGCAGGTTTACGCACTGAATCCGTCAGGCTTAAAACAGGAGGTGTCAAGCTCGGCACTGCTTTCCTGAATCACGGCCTGATCCGTGAGCAAATAACATATGTCTAAACCTGCTGTCAACTGCAAGGAGCTAAAGCAGAAACTCAGTGCCAGCTGATGGTAGATATATTTTTGGCCAGTATATATGACCATGGAACAGAGAAAATAAAGGCTTTGGTTTTATCCATACCTTTTTATTTATTTCTGTAGTCTGTAGTAGGGGACCATTGCTTTAAAATCCTTAGACATTTGGACATATTTTACAAGACAGTACAGTTTCTGAATGTCACACATTGATCACAGTTTCATACTACTACATGCATATAAAGACACTGATTTTTTTTTTTTTTAATAATTTGTTTACGGAAACAACTGGAGAGGTCAATAAACTTCAACAAAGAATGACTAAATCAAAGTTACAAAAAAATTTAAGACTCTAAGTACACTAGTATATGGCTAATGTTACTGTAATCACCCAAAAATGCCAGGGTATTGAAACATTGCTTAAATGGGGAGAAAACACCTGCTGATGCATTGCCCCTTGGGTTGATCCAATATAACCCAACGAAGAGACTGTGCAAGATGTGCAGGATCTGCTGGGCAGAGGCAGGAAGCACTGCCCTTCATTACAGACGTGCTGGACTGGATTCCCTGTTTCTTTCCCCATTGCGCGGGTTGAAAAAGAACTGAAGTGCAAGGCAATGGAGAAACCTGTCATATGTTCTGCCCTTTCTCAAGCTGGATCACAGCTGGTTTCAATTTCCAGATGTAAAAGCAATTTGATACACATGTACTAGCAGAGCCACAGGAAACCTACATTTTTCCAGTTTTTATTTGTTGTTAAATATCACAGTTTTCTTTTAAAGGGAACTCCACCGCTTTCTTATCCTTCAATGGCTCTGGATGCTCACTGCTGCCCTTTGGAGGTTTCACTGGGAAGCCCTGGCTGCAGGCTCATGGGCCACTGTGCAGGTCCAGCAGCTGCCCTGTGCTTTTGGAGAAGGAAGCCCTGAGGCTGTTTGCCGGCGCTGTGAAACGCTGAGCAGCTGCAATGTGCAGCACAGTGACAGACCGCCCGGGCGTCCTTCCATGGGCATGGAGTCGTTGTTAAACAGCACTTGCAACAGTGCCTCATTAAGTGTGTTCTCCCCATTCAGGAACTGCTTCACTGGCTTGATTAGAAAGCAGCATTCTGCTGCAGTAACTTGGGGTATATGTTTTTAATGCTAATCTAGTTGGAAAGTGAGTTTGGTTGGTAGCTGTGGCTGGCCTTGCTGATTGCAGTATCATGGCTTCAAAGTTCAAAGTAATGGAGATGCTGCTCCTTCCCCCCTCCCCCCAGCACACCATTGGGGAATGTTTCAATGCAAAAGAAATTTTCTGCATCCACCACCAAAAAGCCAGAAAGAATGGGGGAAAAAAATTGTTTTCCATCTTTGCCACAAGCCAACAAAACTGATATAAATAAGTAAATCCCAGTGGTCACGTGAGCCAACGTGTGGCAATGGTACTTAGGGGCAACAAAACAAAAGGAAGAAGAGGCATAACAGGCAGAGCTCCTAAATGAAGTACAGAGAGTAGAGAAGAACTAATGAATCCTAAAATGGTCTTAAATGTAGAATACCAATAGAACCAGAGGTTGTTACACAGTCGAAGGTAACCAGTGGCCCATCTGCCGGTAGTGTCCTCCTAGCAGCAGTACGTCCCTGGACCGAGGGCTGAAAGTATTGAATCGTGTGGCTGAGCTTGTGGTCCTGCTGTAGGGACAGTCATCTGTGAGTTTGGGATGCTGCTTGCAGCATCAAGCCCACAAAGAGTGAGCTGACACAGAGGGATGTTCAGTCAAGATAGGGATGATGTGATTATCATCCTCTTGCCTGAAGGATTCCCTCCTTTCCCAGGCTTTCGCTGACCTGGCTCTGCTTCCCACTCCTTCACTCCACTGGTTTCCTTGTAGGTGCTGTGGACAGAAACATCCTTCCCTGAAGTCATACAGAGCTTTTAATTTTCCATTATTTTTTAGAGACATGGGTCCTAATTCTTCTGTGGGCTAAATGGGGCACAGCTCCATTGACCTCAATGGGCTTTTACTTCAAGCAGCAAAGAATTTGCATGTCATGCAAATTTGGCTCCCTGGCTTCCACAAGGCTCGAGTTTGGGTGGGTCTTTGTACTGATCCCAGCCTGATTATTATTTCTTGAAGGTATTGTCACTACAGTCTTGAAAAGACCCCTTTAAAAATGTCAAAGGTTAAGCCTTGTTCCGTCCTACAGAATATCAACAATATTATTTCTAGTTAAAAAGAAAAATGAAACATTCTCTTCTAAGCCTCTAGACTGAAAACTTCTTGTGCGATGAAGCCAGAATCAAGAAACGCAAAATTCTGAGCAGTATTTACAGATATGAACATTTGTGGCACCCTACCATTGGTGTCAAAGGACACTTATTTGTGGCTTAGGTAACACCAGCAACAAAGGAGATACGCACCCTTAATGCAGGCTTCCGGTTTTCCTAAGGTTTCCTTTGTCTGGCCAAGACAAAGTTTCGGTTGCAAGAGCCTAAATCTGATCAGCATGGAGTGTGAAACACATGCTGGGAAATGAACGTCTCTTCTTTGAAGGGCTGGTTGGTATCTGGGTCGTTTCTGTCGCGGTGTGGGAGGGCTACCTGCAAGGGTAAATTGAAGCCTGGTCTAACTAGAATCTTTCTATGGTTTAGTTGACTATGCACAAACTTACTGATATGGAAGATGCCTTTTGAAAGGATTTATGTGGTCACTGATGCTAGATATGGTGGGCTATTGCACTAATGGCTTTCAAAAGAAGAAAAATCCCACCCAGTTTTAACATGCTCGTGTGTAAATGGATCTTGCTGACACATGATCACATGCAAAACAGTGTCTGCTGTTTTTTCAGTTCATTTAGGTGGTATTTGGACTTTCTGAAACACGTGTTTTCCCAAAGTAATTCTGTTTCAGGTTTGCTGGTTAGTGTGGTTGGCCTGTAAGAAAATCACATAAGCAGACAAAAGGAAATGGGACCAAAACTCCATCTTTGGAAAAAAATATGGTCACTGACCAGACTGCTGGGTGGATTCAACAGGGAATGTTCGCACAGAGCTACAGGGCTGATCTGAAGCTCTTTGTCGTGCTAAACTTCAACAGGCCATGAGATAGCTTCAGGATGCACATTTATCTCATGGAATTTTTAGTCAATTTATGTGATGGTACAGCTATAAAGGAGTAAGAAAGATCATTGAGTAAGCACGTGCATAGACGGACTTCACCATAACCAGATCCAAATCCAGTCGCTTTCTGTACGTGTACATTCAGGTTTTTTTATTCCCTCATAATTTTTTTCTCATTTCCTGATTTTGTCTGGGACTGAAAGTAGAAATTCCAAAACCCAGTGGGAAGGGAAAGTCTTGACCCTTCTCTTTCAACCCAGAAAAAACTTCCCCAAAGGTGGGAGCTTTGCCTGAGCATTGTCAGGTCACTGCCTTAAAATAAGAGCCTGAATTTTGACGCTTATCCCAACTCCATCCTAATTATTAAGACAGTCAGGTTCAAATCGTGTCTCTTCTTTATACTCTCAGCTTAATCAGTGTAAATCTGGAAAGACTCCACTGCAGTTCAGGCTATGGCTAACGTCGAAGCCAGTGGCATTCGCTGGCATTTACATTGCCGTATCCAAGGGCAGAGTCCGGCCTGTTTCTGTGTTTCGTGGAAGGAACATCTTTGTCTCCATAGCCAGTCCCTGGTTATTTTTCAGTACCACAAACAGGAAAAATATGAAAACATGACAACATCAGACAAACTCAGTGACCTTTCGTAGACGCACTTGCGGGAGGGATGTTGCAGGTGTTTTTCTTAGAACAAAAGAAAATAATGACAACAAAAATGTTAGGGGATCAACTATGTAAATGAACACCGAGAAAGCATCTAATATATTATTCTGTAATACAAAAAGAATTCTGACTCGATTGCCCTATTATAAATTTGCTAAAAATACAGATATATATTTATATTTTTATATATATATAACTTTTTTTTTTTAAATCTGAACAGAAAAATAGACTACTCTGGAATGCATGAAAGTCACATGACTTTTCCATACATCAGATACTTATAAAGCCAACACAATGGCAAACAGAAGGTACAGAGGTAACTAGAACATCTGTACTTTATTCAAGAGCTATTTAAAGCCATATTCTCCCCAGGTGGGTGATCCTAAAGCAACCTAAGAAGGTAACACTTGTTCAGTCTGATTACCGTAAGCAGAAGTGACTGACCAAACACGAAGAAGTCGGAGCTGATTTGGAGTCACTGGGGAAGCCCACCTCCCCATCTCGCTCCCGACTGAGCTGCACAGGAGGGCATCGGTGCCACACGGTCTCCATCACTCGGCTACTTTATTCAGTGATTCTTCTGTTCGCTTTAAAATGAGGTGTTAAAAACAATGGGAGATCATGGTATGTGGAGCTTACCGACAGAGAGAGAACTTGGCTTTAGAAACCTTGTCTTTGCGATGAGTTTTAAATACCCTTCGTATTTACTATAAACTGTACCAGTCATAATTCTGTCAAGACATAAATATACAATAGGTACAAATATTAACAATACATTACAATTTTACAGAAGAGAATACTGTTTTCCTTAGAAATGTGTATCGTATTAGCTGCAAGGGAAGAAAAGGCTACAGTTTATCACAGCCATAGTTGCCAAAGAAACCGACCGCCTCGGATGCGTTTCTGTGGGACTTGCACAGACAGATATTCCCCGGCACGTGACACACGGTATGTTCAGGAAGAGAATGTGCGTTCCACGGGTTTTCTTTTCCTCTTTTTTTTTTATTTTTTTTTATTTCCTTCTTCTACCTTTATTAACTCTCAAAGCTTTCAGAAATATGTGGATTTCACAGGAGACTCTCTTGTTTTGTTTTGTTTTCCATAAGTGTGCTTAGGTGAAGTTTCTAAGAAAAGGCACTGAGAAATCTACTGCAATATGACTGCTTTTTTCTTCTGTTCAAGGCTAAAACTTGAAGGATCTTTGCCTCCTGGTTAAGAAAACTGCACCCATTCCTTCCACATATATATATATTCTCTATATATATATTTATATATAAGTATTAAAAATGATATTGATGACGTAAGATACAAGCAAGCACAGACATCACACAGACATAGTCCTTTCAGATAGGATGTCTTCTGCAGCAGCAGGTGAAACTGTCAGCTTGCTTGATACAGGATGCACAGTAAATTCGCAGACCTGAATGCCAAATACCAATGATTAAACTGTACGCTTTAGCTTGATGCAAGAGATATTGCATATTTTCCCCGACTCCTATGAGCTTTGGGAAACATGTTTCAAACAAACTATAAAATGAAATTGTCTTTCTAGTGTCTATAGGATTTGGTGAGCCTTATGTTTTCAAAGCACTGCCTTTCCTTTTGTAATGAGTACAGATTTAGTCTACCATAGCTTTATGTTAGAGTAGATTTCCCAGTGCTTACATTATATATGTGTGTATTTTGCACACACACACATATATAGATACATACTTCGTATTCAGACTTTATTTTATTAAAATAAATTAAACATAATTCCTTTTTAACTGGGCACAAAATGAGAGCTACATCTTCATACACAAATAAGAAATGCTCTTCAAGCATATTATATGCTTAATTTGAAATTATTTGCTTTCTATAAGAAATCTATAGGACTTTGGCTATTCAGACTTAAAAGGTAGATTTTTAATAATACTTTTGAATGTGGCTTTCAAAAGTGACTCAATAAAATGCTACTTTAAAGGTAGGACTAAATAGATGATAGAAGGTGTGTGTTGTAAGTGATCACACAAGGCAGACAGAGGGCCTTTGGTTACAAGGAGAGTTGCACCAGTTGATTATCAGTTAAAAATGATAGAATTGTTGATCTATACATTTTTGTCAGTGCCATCTATAAACCAAATACATCAATTTGGATGAGAGTGTGGTAAATACTACACTATATGGCTATATTTAAATACGCTCACTTTCGTGATATGTAAAATATGACTTTTTTTCCACATGAAAGCATCAGCTCTAAAAATATTTAACTTGGAAATCGCTATTACTTGCTTTATCAAAAAATTTTCCCTGATTTTTCTCCTTTTTACATTTGTGCTGATGACAGACATGAATGATCACTGAAACACAGAGATTATGTTAAGACTGTTCTCTTTAAAATTTCTTGTTGCCACTCTACGGCCTCAGAAAGCCACAGAATAAATCAGTATTTAAAGCTTATCTGATGGAAAGTCACTTTACCTTTTTGTGACGACTCAATCTTAACTAGTATCTCAGCAATACATCGGTTCCTCTAAGTACACTTGTATTTACTATGGCCGAATCCTAAAGTCCTTCACCAGGCAAAGAGCCCACTCAGAGGAGTGGTGGTTTTGGCTGAGTGGAGGCAGAGTAAAAGCTAATGAACCTCAGGAACTGGCCCTGCGTAAATACTCTGCAGAGTATCGTTTGCATGCACAGATGCCTTGAACTCATTTTGCGTACCTCCCGTGCCACTCTGCATGGCACGAGGGCTCTTTCGCTGCCGGTGGGCTAATTCGTGAGGTGGTGGCTCAGGTCTTACTCGCACCTTCCCCAGGGTCTTGCCTTGCTGGGACGCAAGGGCAACTTCTGAGCGGGTACCTCGGGCTGTGTCCCACCACCCGGGGATGGGGTCGGCTGAGCAGAGCAGAGTTAACTCCAACGCGTGTACAGTTTTGTGCCAAGGAGAGACCTAACAAAGCTATCACCGTAACCCATAATAGTTCCTAAAACATATATGTGCTTATTGCTTTTGTCCGTACATGCTGCATTCACTATTACGGATTACAGACAGAAGTACTGTACGGCTTGGACGGACAGACATTTACATTCAGGACTAACCAACGGCGCTTTTTTTTACAATAGAAAGGAACAAAACGCAGCGGACTCGAGCAGCTTGGGGTCTTCCTCCCACCTGTGCACCTCTGTTCCCGCATCCCGTGTCTCAACACGACCCCAGACCTGCTGCATGCAGATCGTTACACGCCCCGGCAGGTACTCAGAAATAGGTCAGGAAACACTCATTGACAGAGTTATTTACAATTGAGTTTTACAGTAGAAACAGAGAACAACATAAAAGATTACCTTCACAGTTATCACAGGACAGGTTGTGACTTGCTACAGGCGTGTAACAAATCACGGTCACGACAGGAGGCACAAATTAAAATAGTGCTTGGTTAAAGTGCTTGATTGTTACACTCTGCTATCCTACTCCAGCATCGCAACAACAACAAAAAGTCAACGTAAAGTGCTTTTCCCCCCCGAGATTAAAAACCAAAGACAAATTATTTCCTACACAATTTGACATAACTTTATTGAAACAATAATATTTTAAAAACCTAGGCTGGTGGCTGCTAGTTCTGTTTATTTAAAATGGTCAGATCTTTTTTTTCTTTTTTTTCTTGTTTCATTTAAAAATGACTAGATGTTATTAAAACATCAGGCCTGATTCTCCTGTCTCTTGCAGCTGCTTCGTAATGCAGCTTTGCAGGAGCCTCTCCCGCCCGACCTCCTCGCGAGAGAGAGCACAGCCAGGCCCGGGGCGGGTCGCTAACGAATCCCTCTTTTTGCATATTTATGTAACACTTGCATATCTTTCACGGCGCCTCTGCGGCGCAAAAAGCTTCAGACCGACCAGTTCCTCTCCTATGCCAAGGGCGAGACTTTGGCTGACGCCTCAAGTCGGCACGCGGGTGGGAAGGGGAGGCTGGGGAGCCGTCCCGGTGCCCCTGGCACGTGCCGCAGGGCCAGCGCAGGGTCAGCGCCGCGGCCACACTCGGCCGTCCCCATGGGGCAGGGCAGTGAGCATCTCCTTCCCGCAGAGGGGTAGGGCGAGAGCTGCGCTCTCCTTCCAGCCCTACGCTCCCCAGCACTGGGAAGGGGGTCTGGCTGCGATGCCTCTGGAGATTCCTGCTTCTGCATGGCTCCTTCACACCTTCCCAGCGTGGGCTGTGCGTCCACTGAGGGCCACGTGCTGGCCCCGGGGCAGGTATCGATTTTTAGCAGAGGGTAAGTGCAAGTTTCACTACGTTCCTAGGGGATGTTTGGAATTAGATACAAGTGGTGCAACTCACCCTGCTGATATTTCGAAAGAAAACGTCAGGTCCTACAGGATATTGTATTGTTAAACACCCAGAGAGCATTTTAATAATTGGTTTCTCTAGACCGTTACTTGTTTTAAATGGTTTTCACTTGGATTTTCCAATAATGCAAGTGTTCCCTGTTACCTCTAGACACAAAATCCATCAGAGAAAGCTGTAGATGGGGAACAGCTGCCCTGAAGCAGTGAGCATTGTGGTTTTGATAGCTTTTACCAACCCCAGCAATTTATTCCAGAGTTCAAATCTGGCTGCCTTGGCATCCTTTATGGAACTAATGCAAATCAGATGTTAGTATTTCCAAAAGGAGCTCTAGCGTTCAAGGGGAATGGATGGATATTTGGTCACATTGGCTTCACTGGACAACATGAAAGGAGATCAATGTGTGATCATGATTTGCAATCCTTGTTTTTGACTGATGTGGGCAACGTCTTTAGAGTTGTTTCAGAGAAGGACATTTTCACAAACCCACACCGGACCTCCCCCAGACTTCTAGAAACAGGTGGCTTGTTTCAGCCAAGTTCATGCCATGCAGAAGCTCTTTTTTTTTGTGTTGACTGTAAAGACATTCCTTTAAACTTTCAGTAAGTTCTTTTGGAGCCCATCTCAGATACTTTGATCATGTGTGTTAGCATGTCCTCCGCTGCCTGGTAATACATGGACTTCTGGGGAAATGTGATTTTCTAGTCTGACAGTCTCCTGATTGCCCTGGGTTCTTCCAGTGATACCTTCCATAGAGTAAATGCAGTTTTGCCCTATCAGTTTAGGGGAGGTGGGTAAAGCAGCAGCTTCTAGATGGTTCTTCTCTGTTCTATAAACATTGTCCTTTTGCTTTAGATAGCCACTGTTTGTAACGTTGTACTTGGGACTCACATTTCCGGGTGGACTTGAATCATAAAGCAGCTGACCTTCATCATCAGTGTCAGCATCTATGTATTTGTGTATACCAGCATCATGGAAGTTGAAAGCTATGGCTGTCTGTGTCTCTGGTGACTTTGGGGGTGTTCTCGCACTTGCAGTTGTGTAGATCGAGGTTTCTGGGCTCATGAGAGATCTGTCAGAGAGTAAGGAAGTATCTGTGGCAGCAGCAGCAGCAGCTCCCCGGCTCTTGAGAGGATCTGGATATATTCTCAGTACATTTGATGCTGGTACTAATGTGCTGGTGTCCTCTTGCATGAAGTTGACTTTCAGAGATCTTAGTTTCAAAGGGTTACTGGCCTTTATGGAGCTTTTGGGACTTTCTATGAAAAAAGCAGAACGGTGGCTGCCTTCGGAGCCTGGGTTCATTTCCACTAACCTGGCACCGCTCCCCTCTGGCCTGCTCTGCTCCTGAATCACGTTAATGCCACCTTTGCAGGGAAGGGTAGCGAGGGGGCTGTGGGAAAATCTCCCAGAGTCAGGGAACTCTGCCGCACAACTTATGAAGCTGTCGATGCTGGACATGCTCCTCATGTCAATGATCCCATCAGTGCGAGTCGTCAGCAAGGGCACCATAGGGCCAGGAAGGGTTTCCATTTCTAGCTCTTCCTTTTGCTTTGCAGGTTGACTCGACTCTTTAGTATTAAGGTTTGGCTGGGACTGAGTCTTTGCCATTTTGTTATACATGTCCTCTAGCTGTTGGACATTCAGGTGCTGGGGACTTGAAGATGATCTGGCTTTTTCTGGAGATCCTTGTTCCTTAGTTTCAAAAGATTTGCTAGAGCTAGTTTCAGAAAGCGTTCTCTTGGTCCATTTCCATTTGCTGGGAGATAAATGATTGTCCTGAACTTTATCCTTTTTGGCTATGCTCTCTCCGTTCTTTTCAACAACAATGTCCATGAGTTCTATGCTACGGGCAAATGCATCCTTCATGTTCATGGAGACAATACTGCCATTCCTTTTTGCTCTTTCAAGAGCTTCCCTGCGCTTAATGGCTTTCTCTTGCCTCTTCTGCTCTTTGTAGAACTCAGAGAAGTTATTGACAATAATTGGGATGGGAAGAGCAATCACCAGCACTCCAGCAATGCAGCACAGTCCTCCTACTATTTTACCTAAAAGTGTTTTGGGGTAGATGTCTCCGTAGCCTACTGTTGTCATGGTGATTGTTGCCCACCAGAAAGAAGCTGGAATGCTCTTGAATTTTGTATCATCCTCATCCTTTTCTGCAAAAAACACTAAACTGGAAAAGATCATAATGCCCATGGCCAAAAACAAGATGAGTAATCCAAGCTCATTGTAACTCCTTCTCAGTGTAAACCCCAAGGACTGTAAACCCGTTGAGTGCCGGGCAAGCTTTAGAATCCGGAGTATCCTCATAATCCGAAATATCTGGACCACTCGTCGTACATTTTGGAACTGAAGTACACTTTTGTTGGATTCTGTGAGGAAGATAGTGACATAGTATGGTAAGATAGCTAGCAAATCAATAGCATTCAGTGGGCCTTTGAAAAACTTCCATTTCTTAGGCGAGGATAGGAACCGCAAGAGGTATTCCATTGTAAACCATGCAATGCACACCGCTTCCACGTGGGCAAGTTGGGGATTATCCGTGGTCTGGCCAAATTCATCCACGCCTTGTAGTTCAGGAAGTGTGTTAAGGGACAAGGCAATTGTAGATAGTACAATAAACATGATGGAAATGATTGCCAAAATCTGGAAAGGAAAGAGAAAATAGTGAGTTCATCTCAGCATGTTTTACACTATCTATCACAGCCATTAACACATGGCTGTATTTCCACTTACACATTTCAAGACTAATTTTGCTCATAGAACAGAGAAGTCAGATAACCCATGCATCCTGACGTGATTTTATTTTGGAAGCTGCTTTGGTTATGTTGGATGCATAAAGGAGATAAAGGATCTACTTTAGCTGCTGTACCTTCATCTCTGTGCAGTCAAGGAAAGCGTACTAAGCAGCTAGGATGCCAGGAGGGCTGTGAAGCAGTTCACAGCAGGAGCTTTCAATTAACTACTAATTAGGTGCCCAACAAAGACCATCTGGACAACAGACTCTGAAATCTAAGCAAAAAGGAATGCAATTGTGAATGTAAGATTCAACCACAATGATGTCCCCCATTTAGTACATGGTTATGTTTGTAATTTTAGGTGCCTGTGGCTAATTACAGACACGTGTGTACAATTTTACTACATACAAGTGTACAAGTAATACACTCTTTTTTGAATGACCCATCTCTAACTTGAAACTTGACGGTTGTGAAAGACATGAAAACTTTACTAAGCTTTCTAAAACATTTTGAGCTCTGAGCTACTCTGCACGTGACTGACTGGCCATCCTAGCTCCTCATTGCAACCAGGGGAAAGGGCAAACTCATGCAGGCAAAACAAATTGCACAACACTGAGATAGTCAATGTGGGGCAGCTCCAACCACTGGAGAGCTCATCCATTACCAGAAACCAGCTCTTGGGCTGAAGAGTGCAATGAGAGCAGAAGGGTCTGCAATGAGCAGCCTCTCTAAAAACCTGCATAAATCTGATCAGCTCCTGGACCACCAACTCCATGCAGAACCAGAAAGCTTGAAGTGCTAGATTAGTGTATTTGCAGCTTGCAGCTGGTGTAGGCAGGCTGTCCTCCCATACCTGTTTTATATAGACACTAATGCTATACTTTCCAGTTTCCCTAATTACATTTTCTTTTAAAGTCATTTTAGCGAAGTTTTAGAGCTGACAGACAATTTGAGGAGTGTTTTTTTTCTATTAGTGAATTCTTTCTGTAGTTTGTTAATTGGGTAGGAATATACCCAGTTTCTTAGGTTACTGCCAAAATACAAGAATGATTTCAAAACACATGTATAAGTGATTAATGTTTTATGTATTCATTTTGGTGTAAGCTGGTCCCTTATGCTCACTTTTCTTGTGCTTGATAGAAAAGCGGCATGAAATCAATTTCAATGTATGTGCATGATGACTAGATACACAGTATTAAGCAATGAATTATAAAATGCATAACAAGAGTTCTGCACCATGAATGGCAAATCTGGCACACTCCTTCCTTGCCCATAGAACTGGATTTTAGGTTTCCTTACAGTGACCTTTCTCAGCCAGCCTCACAATACCAGAACTTCCGCAGTTACCACCCCGGGCACTGGAGAAAGAAATTCTTGCAGGATTTCTCTTCAGCCAAGCCCAGCACAGACATCCTAACAGTCAACAAATATCAGGCTTCTGAACACTTATCCCTAAACAGACAGTTACTACAGTGGAACAAGATTTGCTGCTGTAGGAGAAACCTGCAGATCAAATACAGTCGAGAAACACAATGGTCTTCTCAAGAACAGCCTCACCTCTTCTCTAGAGGTGAAAGGCAGAAATGGTCTACAATGGCTGGAAGCTTCACTTTAATTAAATTCATATAGCAAGCTTAAGCTATGGGTTTAGGAGAAAAGCCCATATACCTTAAAAAAAAAAAATCAAAATTTAAGGCAAGATTTTCAATTTTGAAATTTTTATTTCAACAAGTGTTTTAAAATCCACTTGCTGTTAAGAAATTCCCTTCCAAATCAGTGTAACAAAATAATTTACCTTTTAACTCACTAAAATGTACTATAGAGCTTTGATTTGTACATGACACAGCAGACCTAGCAGTTTAATCTGAAGAATGAGATTTGACTAGAAATAAAATTAGCTCAGTTAAACGCTCCGGTTTCGTTGTCTAGATTGGATTAAATGGGAGAAGTGAACGGTGTAAATGGCCTCCTAGACAATGCTCTAGTAACTGGAATTTTAGAATAGCCTCATTTTCAGTTACTAAATTATTACCAGGAAAAATGCTGGGAAGATTTGTTTTCCTGTTTAAACAGGTTGTCTAAAAGAATGTTTGTTCTTAGCTGTGCTGTGCACCCTCACAGTGCTAGCGAACCTTTCACCTCCTCCTCACTACCTTCCTCTTCCGTAAGCTTGGTACTGAAATACAAACAACCCCACAACAACTTGTGCAAATGAGCGTTTGCCTTGTTGAAAGACTTCTCAGGTCAATGAGCCAAAGAAACTGTGTGACAGACTTGGGGGTGCAAACAAGTAGGAAGAACCATGGGATGAAGAGAAGCAGGGAGGGACGCAGGGAAGTGTGCTTGAAATGATGGCTTCAAACTCGAGAATAAAATGTAAAAGTCAAGTGCCTCCTGGTGAACCGGGGAGAAATTAAGATGTTAACTACTTCTGCATGGTTGGTTGTTTCAAAAGATCATCTCTTGAAGACCAGGTAATACCCCCAGGAAGCCTGGAGCCTGATTTGCTTTCCTAGAAGGCTTTTTTAGTGAGTTTGCTGTCATTTCTTTGTTTACAACCCAACATTTCTGAAGGTGTTTGTGATGTTTTCAACGGTTATTTCAAATTTTCTGCTTGGGTTTATCTTTGCCCACTATACACAGAAGAGCTTATTTGTAGACTTAGATGTACCTAGTGTGTTTTATCTCCTTCACTTTCAGTGTAAATATTAACACTCCATCTTTATTCAGTGGATGTCATCCAGCAGCAGTAATTGGTGTCAAACCTTCTGTTTCCTTTGATGTACCTTCTTGCTTTGAAGATCAAGGCAATTCCAGATAAACATAAATTTGAAAACTAGGAGATCTGACGGTAAAATTTGTTTTGGTTTAGCAGATTTAGCCACAGAGCTAAGCAATAAAGAGAGCGAGACATTTATCACTTCTACCGCAAGTTGCAGCGAGATGTCACCTGTGCTCCTAAGACACAGATTTTCCCACTTATTGATCTACCGCAATCATACATCTTTGGGAATATTGTCAGGCTAAGAAAAACTTCTAAATGTGAGTTGACTGTCCTCAGGTATTCAAAACACTTTTCATTTGGAAAGTACAAAAACCTGAGAGATGAAACATCTCCAGCAGAGTTTAGAGGATTCTTCTCCTCCTCTAAAGCATACCTTGTTCCTGGTAGCATCCAACAACCAACAAAAACTACCCAAGGAGCAGCTGTCCACAGAAAGCTGGATCCAGCTGCTGCTGTCACGCATCAGCACTGCATTCAGTGGCACAGGGCTCCGTCCCAATGTATTTACAGTCTGGATTTCAGATTACAGAAATCACAGCCTGTCTGTTTGAAAAGGTTTCCTAGCTTGGCCATACAGCACCTCTAGCTTGGCACCTTTCATATTTTCTGCTGTCAGTAATGAGAGACAGAAGGAAAGACGTTTATACCACCAAGAATGCCTCTAGAGATGCTCTGTGTGGCATGCAGACTTTTAATTTGATTCCTGGCCTTTACTCCTTCTTTTCCTCTTCCAGGCTCACTTCTCTTTAATGAGAAAAGCCAGTGGGACAAATCTGGACTTGAGCAGGAGCGGTCACTTTGCAGTGAATGAGGCTCCAGCCACTTAGGCGAGTGGTCACTGGACAAAAGTGCCCATCGTCCCTGTGCCCAAAACCTTGCTGCCGAGTCGGCTGATAATTGCTGCTTGAAATGGAAGCAAGCGTGGGGAGACAGCCTCCTCCTGTAGCACTGATTTTCATGATTCCTTAAAAAACGTGCAACATGGCCTTGCGCTGGTGAAAACTTTTGGACTGGCAATCAAAGAGCTGAGGTTGAACAGTCTCAAGCACAGAAAGGTCCCCAGAGCATAGGCTTGGGCTTGAAGCAGGAACAGGGATGGGAAAGTTAAGCATGAGGGGCCTGTTAGATTTTGTGAGTGCTGCAGAAATGTTCACATTCCTACTTATGGAGCTAGCTATACCCTTTCCTAGATCTTGCTGCTGGCTTATCTGGCATATGTTGACTTGTTATTGGGCCTGGGGTAGGCACGTTCAGTATCACTGCAGGCACTTCCAGAGCTTCTGACTTGGATGCCCCGTGTCTGCAGTAGGTCCTATAAAACACACAGCTAAAACAATGGAAATGCTTGCAGCCTAAAATTTGGAGGCATAGGAAGAAGATTTGGAGGCATAAAAGGCTGAAATGACCTGCCTGAGGACAGGCTACGTCAATGGCAGAGGCAGGTGAGGGAATCCATGCACTTCTGGTGCCACGTCCATGAGAGCTGTTCTCCACTGTCCTCACATGGGCTCCGCTGGAGCTAGTGACAGCAGCTGGACAGGGCAGGTCTTACTGGGCAGGTATCCACAGCAGAGCATCACAGACACTCCTGAAACTGCTCATAAAGCTGTCAGGGTTTAAGACTCTGTTTTCCCCACACAACTTTCAGACCGTTTCTGCCAACAGATTACATGAGAGAAGCTGTGTAGTTCCCTTGCTCTTTGCTTCTGTATTTACTTTTGCACATCACCTCTAGCAACACACCATAAATTGTGAAATTCCCCATCAGGTACTTCTCTAGGTGACTTGCAGAGGGTATTGGATTGGCTCCTAATCACCGCTTGTAGTGCAGGTCTCAGTACATATGGGCAGGAGTCCAGAAAAAAACTTCACTAAACTGACTGTTTCGCAAAGATTTTTACTGAGTGAATCTCTGGATTACTGCTATGTTTCCTTTGTGAAAGCTAAATAACCCGAGGACAGGCAAAGCAAGGTTTTGAATGAATTTAAAGCGGTTGCCTCAAAGTGATTAGTGTGATTGTACATACATGCTGGTAATTACACATGCAAATGAGACAAGCAAGCTGATTATGTGAGTGAGTGTAGCCAGTTTGTGTGCAACTGCTGCTCCGTGAAGCAGGATGGATGTGCCATGCTCGCAAGCCATTAAACCCCACCTCCTCCAAAATTGGCCCCAAGAACCTCTACCACACACCTTGCAGGAAATGTCCACTTGCACTGGGCCAGATCCTGCTTGCTGGGTGGGAATGGCCCCAGGGATTCATCCTTTGTGCTGGCAAGGTCTGTGCTCATCCATGGGGGAAGAGGGCTCCCACAAAGAAGCCAGTCTGTTCAGAAATTTCCCATCTCTCTCTTGAGCTTGTGGTGGCAGCAGTTTGTGGGCAGCAAAGTTGTGCACGTCACCCCCCAGACAGCACAGAGCAGGGTAAATTTTAGGCAGCAGGGATTCACCCATCTTTTAGGTTTGGTGATATTTGTTGCTTGGTTATCTGTTCTTTGAACTGCTAAAGGCCCTAACTAAGGTCAAGGCATAAGACTGGAGACTTTCAAAGCCATTAAAATTAATAAGAATTGGCTGTCCAAATCCCATAGATGGCTCTAAAATCTCAGTGTAAGCATCTGAGATCTATCTGCTCATGGCAACATGCCCTATACTTTTTCTGTCTTTATACTCAGTAATGAAGCTGATATAGCAAGGAGAAGGGGTGGTGCGTGGGAGAGAGTAGGAGGGTGTTTGAATATAGATTCAATATTCTTGGAAATACGATGAGGAAATTGTTATGTAATCAAGAAGCTCAATAATGGTTTTGTCTAATGCACTTTTTTAGCTCCATCAAGGCCTGCAGAATAAATTTGGCATCAGGACCAAGTTTCATTCATATGCTCCATTTACTAAGGGTTTTTTCCTGCAGCCCCCCTACTTCCCCAAGCAAACCTGGAGTCAGACTGTCCAGCTCCACCCTGCCGTGCTTATGCCAGCCTCTGTCTCTGCAGGCTGTGAGAAACAGAGAGCACCGTGTATTTTGAGTGATATCCCATGTGCTGAACAGTGCAGAAACAGATGGAGAGTTCCTTAATCTCCTCCCCGCTTCGTTCTGCACGGGGATAACGTCTCCTGCTAATGCAGCTATACATGTCTATAGTATTTATTGTCAGTGACTTGCTTTAGGAAACATCTCTTTACTAGAAAATGCCTGTTAATTCATTAACTGAACGAGTTCACAGAACATGGTCACTTCTGATGTCGCAGTTCTGACCATTGGGCTTGGAGGATGTTTATATCTAGAAAATGCTGAGGCCATAACGAAATGTAACGCTTGCTTCTTGGATCATGACAAGAAGCTCAGGCCAAACTTGGGGATAGGGTTGCAAGGGAAATACAGAGAACCTTTAATCTGCTTTTTCATGTGAAAGGATGTTAAGATGCAATGTAAGACCCTGAATCTCCAAAGCCTTAAGTCCCACAGACTCCTGTGGAATTTAAAACCATGCTTCAGAGTTTTCCCTGGTCTGACACTTTACATGCCACTTCTGCATCTTGCCCCAGAGGGGTTCTTGAGACCTGTTTGCCCCAGGAGATCTGTGCTCTGGAGGGTTAGGACCCTGCATGCCCCAGCTCACTCACATCCCTGCAGTGCCCCCAGTGACTGTGTCCTCAGTCTGTGAGAATGCAAGCTCCTATGCTCTTCTGTAAGCATTACTGCATAGTATAAAAAACATAAAAACAAAATCAAGGTAAAACCATTCTTATTTTGCTTTGGAAATATACCAGATCTTAATTTTGACATTGTCTCAACAAGCCCGGATTGAATAATGGTTAATTATTTTATTTAGGTTATAGCTGTAATAATTTTATCTGTTTAGAGAGTAAGGCTATTTGGTTTAAAAAGAGATAGAATACTTCTGCTGATTATATGCCAATGCTTCATTTGCCTACAGGCACCCAGAGAGCTGCAGCTACAACTGCTGCTGACTAAGCTAAAGTGGGCAGAAAAGTAGCCTTCAGGTACAGCTGCCTGTAAATTCCTTAATGCTGTTAAGAACATGTTTAGTTGTCAGAGAGCTATCAAGGCCTATTAAATGATAAATGGTGTCGGTCCCATCTAAGCAAAGCCCAGATACAAATGGTGTGCTGGAGAAGAAAATGATAAATGAAAGAAAACACTGAAAAGGCAAACTTCAAAGGCATACACTGCCTTTGGACATCAGTGCCGTGACAGTGCTCAAGAGAGGGTGAGAGGGGAGCATCTGTCCTATTTCTGCTACTGCTGGCATGGGGAAAAGAAAAAAAGAAAACAAACGCATGGCACATGGAACTTCAAGTATCCCATTTTTCTCCTGGCCTTGCCTTCTGCCCAGGAGGACTGCAACCCCAGCGAGCAGCACTGCTGCTGCCATCCTCAAGCCATGGAAGGACTCTGTGCTCAGGCCCCGCATGTCGGAGGGTGAGTCTGCTCCCAAGGAGGGCTCCAGCCACGCTGGTGCCTGCTCCACCCAGCCCCCCGCCAGCCTGGCCCTGGGGTCTCCCTCGCAAGCGCTCCTACCATCCCCCTTCCCAGCCCTTTTGCCTGACCCGCTATGTCTTCATCACGCTCGCGTGTTCCCACTCTGTACCATGCAAAATGCTGGACTTGGAGCACAGCAGTGGGGAATAGCAGTGTGGTATTGCACAGCCTGGTCTTTCCTTGAAAGGCAACTAAAGGGACAGACCCTAAGGTGAACCCCCCCATCAACGCACAGAACATCCCACCTGCTCGTCAACACTCTGCACCACAGCAAGTCATTAGCTGTTAGCAGGGTCAGGCTCCAGACCACCTACCCAGACAGACCCTTCCCTCCAGCCTGGCACTCCCCTTGCAGGTACATCTCCCGTTCCTGTTATGTGTCTTGCTTTCAAGTAGACAATGGTTTGGCTTCAGAAAAATAAAAAATAAAAAATGCGTGCCTTAACCCTCAGCGCTGGTGAACAGCTGGAACTGCTCTTCAAGATGCTTTTGTGATTTTACCCTGCAGCAGGGAGAGAAAATGCTCGTGATCAACTCCCACTATCCCAAGCAGTCTGCTCAGCCTCAGACGCTATTTACAGAGGATGCTGAGCTTAGAGTGTTGGTGTTTGCTGGAGTAGTTGTGGGAGGGTTTGTTTTAATGGTTAAATTCAATCAGGAATGTGCCAAGATAGCATGAAATCAACCAAATGCAATTAAGCAAAAACTATTAGCTTGATTGCTAAACCAGTCTTCCTCTCATGAATATGCATGAGAATAATTTATATTAATTCTTTTCAAATCTGAGGTGCATTAGTCCTGCATATTATAGTGTGGAAATTTTTGGAAGACTAAACCAGTTCCACTGCTGTTTTCTGACCAAAAGGTGTAATTAGTTTTGCTGCGGGGAGATTTACCTGGTCATTGATCCATACTGGGTTGCCACTTAGCGAGGAAATTAGAACAGAGATCAAGTGATGTCTTGTCTGCAAAAACGGTGACCTGTTTAACATTTTTTCCAGAAATGTGTTAGGAGAAGTGGTAAATCCGGTTACCAGCATCAGCCGCACTAATGGCATTATGAAGAGACAGGGAAGCCTGCAGGAACAGTAAATCCCTATAGATAGAAAGGCAGTGGCAATATCCTCTGCCTGTTTAATATGTCTGATGCCAGCATGGCCCTGTTATCCAAGTGTCTGAGCATTTCAGGAGGCTGCTCCTAAGGGCTGACTTCAGCTTATTCGGACCTCTGCACCCGGGCTCCTTCTGCAGGTCATGGCAGGTTTCTCCAGTGGGTTTCAGAGGAGGTTTTTTTTTCCATTCACTCTCACTACAAGGGCACAAAATCTATGCTGAGGAAGTTTTGCTGCCTCGCAAGCCAGGGGAGATGTACTGCTTCAGGGAGACAAATCCTCCTGTGCCCTGGGTGCAGCCTTTGCCTGGGCTGCACAGAACCAGAGTTGGCCCATACACTTACAGCCTGATGTAAGAGGAGCTTTGGTGGCATATCTTGCACTGATGAGAAAGCCTTGGGCTCACACAAGGCGTTACAGCTGTTAATTGCTTATTCCTTCCAAGTAGCCTGCAAAGAAATTGAATATTAGCAACCCTCTTTTTGCAAAAGAGACATATGAAGGCCACAGGTGGTGGGAAACACCTCTGCAGAATCCCTCCAAGCTCTCAGCACCTTCCTACTTCTTAGTTCTTTATTCTGATAAAACCTCTTGTTATCCTGATCAGCTCCTCTGCTCTCCGTCATCCCCACGCTTATCTTCGTGTTCGGCAGGCAGACCTTGCACCAGACAGAAGGGGTCTGATGCAGGGACACGTCCTCACGTGGGTCCGTTTCTCCCAAGTCTGGGTTCCCAAGGGGTTTTTCTAACTTCCACAAAGCATGGAGCCCTTGGTGAGGGCTTTGGCACAAAGTGAATGAAGTGTTTTAGTCTGAAGCACAGACGGTTCTTCCCTTTGTAAGCACTAAACACTGGATTAGATATCATATATTTAATAAATAAAAACAACTGTATACAAACTGTACAAAAGCAGCTGAAAGCTAATCCTTGGCAATTAATCATTCTGATTAGTATGAGGCCTTAGCAAGTGGTAAGTAGAGACAGTAGATACAGGATCCATTAGACCACAAAAGAAAAGGCAGCTATACATCAGCATTTCAACAAGAGAGTTTGATCTCCGCTCAGTAAGACATTTTTGGTGCGTTCTACCTATAAATACAGAGGATGAAACTGAAGTGTGGACATGTATATTTGGTTCTTTGTTGTTTTTTGTTTTGGGAGGTTTTTTGTTTGTTTTTTTGTTGTTGTTGGTCTTCATTTTTTTTGAAGTCTCTCTCGAGCTCAGAAAAAGCTCAAACTCTTTGAAGTGTCAGCTGGCAATCAGGGAACACTCATCCCCATGCTCACTGGCTTCTGGACATTGGCACAATATTAAGTCTTTCCAAACCACCAGAAATACACACCTACTCCGGATAGCCCTTGTCTTTCTGATAGCTTTGACATCTCTTATGATAACCTCTCCCATGTTACTGCATCCCGCCATGCTCCTGACAGAGGCTGCACGGGCAGGCCAGCAACGAGATGCACAGCCCACAGCGCAGTCCCTGCCTTCTCTCACCCCCTCCTCAGCACAGACCTCTGAGATCACCCTGCTACTGGCACCCTGCCTGGGGGGCCACAAACAGCAGAGATTCACTTATGCTACCGTGGTATCTGGGAGGTACATTTACAACAAGAACTTACTTTTTCTTTACCACACGTTTTGCAATGCTCAGGGGACTGCAGAAACCAGAGCTGAACAGAAAGAAGAAGGAAAAAAAAA
>Ga0181612_170581_pt1 | contig 22104 bp, 14 predicted proteins | sample HoacroProtozoa21_FD_119630 | JGI IMG/M metagenome (GOLD analysis project Ga0181612, IMG submission 119630) | Hoatzin crop microbial communities from Cojedes, Venezuel. Combined Assembly of Gp0051906, Gp0051904, Gp0051908
CCGGCCGGTGCCGTGTGTTGCAGGTACCTGGTGGACAGCCGCTGGTTCAAGCAGTGGAAGAAGTACGTGGGCTTCGACAGTTGGGACATGTTCGGCGCGGGGGATCCTGGCCTCTTCCCTGGGCCCATCGACAACTCGGGGCTCTTCGGCGGTGAGTGGTGGTGGCGGCGGGGAGCGGGGCCCTGGGCCTGGGGCCTGGTGCTCGCGTTCCGCGGCTAGGAAGTCCCCTGCGCTCAGGCCCCGCCGCGCGGCTCTCGCTGTTGAAGCCGTGTGTCGCGGGAGGGTGCAAGCGGCCGTCGCGGCCTTGTGAGCGGGGAGATGTTCGGTGTCCAGCTCCCCGTGGGAGTGCTGGTGTCTCTCGGGGTCCTGGTAGCACGCGTGTAGGTCTTGAGGAGAAAGGATTCCGTGTGATGCCGTGCTTTCTTCTGTCTGTCTCCCTTCTAGATCCAGAAACTCAGAGTTTAAAAGAACACCTCATTGATGAGCTGGATTACGTGTTGGTTCCCACCGAAGCCTGGGATAAACTAGTAGCGTGGTACGGCTGTATAGATGGACAGCAGCCTATTGTGAGAAAAGTAAGTATGGGTGAACCAAGTTCTCTTCCGCCTGCTTTCGTTATCTCTGCCAAACTTAGAGGAAGTTTATTTTGCTTCTGATGTGAGTTCAGACAGGATTCTAAGCAGCTCTTTGGAGATAATAACATGAGGTCGTTTTGCCTTGTTGTCTGAAAGAACGACCTTCCAATATTGCAGTTAAAATGCCTAAATCTTCAGTGGTTCTCAGTGGATGGGTGGTATGGGGTGGCAACCATGAACCTTGCTCTGGTTAACTTTTTACATTAGGGTTGTTTGGACCGATGCAATACTTTTGTGTTGCATGGAATAGTTCGTGCTTTGTTGAAATATGCATGTTAGTCAGGCTGATCGACGTTCTGGGACAGAGTGAGGTGTTGGAATAAGCGGTCTTTTAGTACAGATGGCTTAGGGACTTCCTCTGGAGTTTATGGTGGTTCTTGTTTTTTCTTCCAAAATTTTATGATTGTAAAATCATGAGAAGAGACATATTTGTGGTTTTGTTCTGTAAGTCTTATTTTTGTTTGACAAATGCAGTCTTGAATGCGTTTTGAGTATATAAGCTGTTCCAGAAAGTGAAATTTGCAAGTTGCTTTTTTGGAAATCTGTCAGATGCTTGTTTATGGGTAAAAGGGTTTTTGTTTTTATATTTGTGTTAGGTTTGTGCACTGTCCAAACTGAACAGTGCCAGTGTATGGAGTTCATAAAGACTAAGTGCTACACTGAACGCATAGTGTTGCTACAATGTACAGAAGTAATATTGCTGAAGTTGAAGTAGTATTGTGTTACAGTAAGGATTGCTTCAAGGTGTGTGAGACCCAGGAGGGTGTGTCACCAGAGTGGTAAAAGGAAGTAAGATCCCTCTATTGCAGGCCGACTCATGCTGAGCAGTGGTACTGGAACGTTGTCGTTCAGTGTGGGCTAGAAATTGTGTATAACAAGGAATCCTGGCATCTTCAGAAAGTGTAAATGATCACAGGTTTGCTCTGCTGAGTGGACAGAACTCCTGTGTAAACCGGAAGTGGGAGGAGTGGCAAAGAGTTACAGCAGATGAAGGAGATGTGGTTTTGGTAGAAACAGATAATTTCTGGAGGAGCAGAAAATCTATACTGAGAAGAAAAGATAGAACTGTTACTGATCTGTGCCTCTCTGGAGAAGCTTTCGTTCATGAACTGGCTGAGTGTTTTCACAAAGCCTGGCATGTTGTTATCCGTTATTCAGAAGTTGGACAAGAGGTTTGGAAGCTGTTGTGGAAACACTTGGGTGACAGTCTTAACAGCATGAGCTTCCTTTTCTTCGGGTATCAGATGCCACTGTTCAACACTGTAACTATTGAGGGCTAGAGCTTAGAGCTAGTGCTGTTTCGTAGATGTAAGATACCAAGTCATCATGGTCCCGTTTAAAAATTTACTCTAAGTTTTGAATTGCTGTGAGAGTTTTAGTCTCTGTTTATTGTTAACCTGGTAACTGAATTGCATTTTTGTATTTAAAAAAATGTTGAAATATTGGAGAATTGTAGGTTTGTGGGATGCTACAGCCTCTTACAAAAAGTACAAAGTGAGAGGTTAGCAGGACAGACAAGATGCAGCACTGCACCTGAGTAGAATGTGGTCAGTATCTGGTTACAGTATTCTCCAGATAGCACTGGAAGTAAAGCACTTAAACTTGTGGTCCTTCAATGCTTTAATCCTTTTCCTAAAGCTGTAATTCATACATCAAAAATATCCATAAAAGTAGGATTGGGAAGTAATTTCCAGGCATCTTTTTAATTTTAAAAGCTGATATTTCTTCCATCCCGGTGTTCCTGATGATTGGAGACAAGTACAGGAGGATTAGATTGGATTTATTTGTGGTTCAGGTTTCTGTTGATAATCTCAAATCATATTTTTCGGCAGTCTTCTATAGAGTCCCACTGCAAAGTGTGTTACTGTGCGAAATACCGAACAGTGTGCTTCCTCCTTCCTCAGCTGTTGGATGTGTGTTGTGCTCAGATTGCTGTCCAGCAGAACGACCCAGGTTTTACTATGACAGAGAGGAAGCTAGCAGATCAGATGCTGTTTAAAAGACACCTGCAGGTGATTAGAGACTCTTCTTGCCATTCACCCATCCTAGTGGACATGGTGATCTGATCAGAAACCTCTTCTTGGAAAGAGTTCTTCTGTTTCTGAGAATCCTGGAGAACAGGAAGTCCCGTTTAATGAAATTAGTTCTGAAAAAGAAATGGAGAACTTGCAAATTTGATCTTTTTGCATTCTTAAAAAGAAAAAGAAAGTATAACTTGCCTGTAGAGAAGCTGTTTAAACAGGGTGTTTTACTTTCTCTTTCTATTGTAACAACAAAATAGTGAAGATATTTCCAAATGTATTTATTAATTCTTTACCTTTTAAGCACCTTGTGTGTCTAATACAACCCTTCAAAAGCTCAGGAGAGGGAAGCATAATTTAGCCAAATTCTTGCAAGAATTCTTAGTGTTATTTCTTCGTGTGTTTCCAAAGCTGGGTAAAGTGGGTATTTTTTCTGTAAAATGATACAGAAGTAGATTGTAGCAAGTCAGGTGTCACACAAATAGAAGGGACTAGAATATTTCAGTCAGAAGGGACCTACGATGATCATCTCATCCAACTGCCTGACCACTTCAGGGCTGACCAAAGTTAAAGCAAATTATTAAGGGCATTGTCCAGATGCCTCTTAAACACTGTTACTTTAAAAAAATCATACCTGCTGGTTCAATGGAATGTGATCTTAAATTCATAGACTTTGTAGCTGCAAAGAGCTGTGGAGGGTATTGAGGCATGTGGTGGGTTGTTTTTTCCTCCAGTTGCATCACAGTTGTCTCATAACTGACCTCTGAAATGTGCTTTTCTTTCTGACATGATGCGTTTTGTGATCTGTAGGTGAAGAGTGGTGTCTATTTTTTCATGTACCTTTCTAAAAATATGCTGAAAGCTAGTGGGATGGGTAGATCTACCTACTGGAGTATTCTCTCAAACGCGAAATTGATTTGAAAATGACTCTGAAAGAAAGTAATGTCATCAAAACCAGTTCTGACATACTTGTCTGTTTTTGCAAGGAGGGAATAATGAGGCAGATCCTGTATACCATGCAGAAAAATAATTAATGCTTTGTCTTACTCTTTTTTAATGGAAAGGATTTTGTTCCAGTCTTCCAGACTTGTTTCTGTTTTTACATAACCCTTGGCCAAAGACAAGAGGCAAAAGATATATTTTTTTTTTTTTTTAGAATGCTAGTGTGAGCAAATATTTTTCACGGCTAACTAGCTGGGACTGTCAGTTCAGCTGTGATGATGGGCCTATGGAACTTTGTACTATGGAAGGAAAGCACTGGGATTTTTTACATTTTAAAAACAAAACAAAACTCCCAAACAAGCTGACGGAGGTTGTGACTGAATCTGGACTTGAGAGCAAGTCCATGTTTGGTTTATGGCTTGACTTGCAAGACTCCTAGAGACTTCAAATATTTAGACAAATGTACTTTACAGAGGACTGCTCAGTATTTTAACTTAAAGAAAAGAACAGTATCGCATCTGCTTTCTGTTTGCAGGTAGTGGAATATGGTCTGTTTGTGAAGCACTATAAGGTTGAAGTTTATCTTCTTGAGCTGAAGCTGTGCGAGAGCAGCAATCCCGACAATATGATTAGCTGCCACTTCAGCAAAGCAGATACTGTTGGTAAGTAGTTCTCTGGTACATGCAGCTGTGCTCCAGTGCCACCTCAAGAGATGTTTGGTGCCCTCCAGACCAAGAACGATGTGATAAACTGAAGCAACTCTAGTGGGTACCAGCAGGACAGTCAGGGTTGGAGCATGTAGTGTGTGAGAAGAAGCTGAGCAAGCTGTGCTTAACCTGGAGAAGAGAAGGCTTTGGGGGTCCTCATTGCACCTGTGAGGAGGTTACTGAGAACATTGAGTCAGGCGATTTACTGAGTCGTACAGCAAGAAAATAACAGGCAATAGTCAGAAACTGAGACAGGTCAAATTCCAGCTGAGTCTAATGACAATATTTTCCCTGTTAGGACAGCCAGACATTTGAGCAGGGCCCAGAGGGGTGGGGGAATCGCCTTCCTTGGAAGTTTTGAACACCTGCTTGGATAAGCCCCAAGCAGCCTTCTCTGAATTCGGTGCTGACCCTGCTTGGAGCAGTTGAAGTAGGAACCTTCTGAGTTCCTTCCAGCCGCAGTGAGTCTGTGTGCAACATGGGGAGTTGCAGTCAAGAACTTTGAGGAGCACGTTGCTTACTAACTCATGTGCTTAAGAAACATCCACGTCACTTGTGTAAAATGGTTCTGTCTCTGGTTTTCCTACGAGTCCTGCTTTCTAGTGTGACTATTTTGGACATCTTCTTAATGGCTCTTCCTACACTTCTGTTCTTCCTGAAATTTGGCCCCTTTTTCTGCCTATCGTCGCTGCATTTTCCTGTGTAAAAACGCTGAATGTCAGCTGTCCTATATGTCTGTACAGATGCTTTTTTTTCAGCTTGCTGATGTATGGCCTGACAGTAGTAATTGAAAACACTTCCTTCTTGAACCTGTTTTCAAATGATGACTGTTTAACAAAAGTTGTCCTTTGGGTAGAAGCTTCTCAGTGAGTTCTGAACACTTGGTTTGAGGGCTTGACAGGCAAATACATGACTGAAAACAAAGTTTGTCATTCTTTCAGACTAAATATTAGACAACTTATATAAGCGGTTTTAACTTCCATGATACATTTTCTACTGAAAGGATCTTGAATGATCAATGATACACCTCCTTGCTGAATGTCTGGCTTCATCTTTTTTTTTTTTTTTTTCCCCAAAAGCACTCATATTTTTAGCTTTTTGGTGTTTTTTATTTCCTCCTGAACAGCTACCATCGAGAAAGAAATGAGAAAACTATTTAATATCCCAGCTGAGAAGGAAACTAGGCTATGGAACAGGTATATGAGTAACACTTACGAGCAGCTCAGCAAGTTGGATAGCACTGTGCAAGATGCAGGGCTCTATCAGGGTCAGGTAAGGGGCATAACTGTTTTTTTGTTTTTTTTTTTTTTAGATTCTCATGTACTGCTTTCTCTGATACGTAATTGTTTTCACTTGCTTTTATGTACTTTGAGCAAACATTGAAAATGGGATTTGTTGATGACTTTGCAAAATGTGTGGCAGATTTTCAGTTATCTTTTTTACCTGAACTCTCTTTCAGGTTGTCCTAATAGAAGTGAAAAATGAAGATGGCACATGGCCTGGACAGCATTTCCTGGGAAAGTAAGCAAACAAGCATGTTCTAATGGGTCCTGCTAATTTGTCAAGCTTTTTCTTTTGTTGTTAGTGACCGTGTGTTCTCTGTGAAAGCCTAACTATTACTGGCTGTTGTGGATTTCTTTGTTTTGGGTATTTTGAAGGAGGAGATAAAATCTTGAATATAAATGTTCTTCCATGGTTCTGCTGCTGGTTTCTTGTCTTAGCAACAGTCTTCTGTTTTAAAGCCCATTTCAAATAGGTTGTGCAAGGATTAAATAGCTTAGGTTTCTACAGTGCTTAGGAGACGAAAGTGCTAAGTCTGCTAGTCTACTTAAAAAGCTAGCTCTGCAGACCGCACGGTGGAAAAAAAAGCCCAAACCAAAAACCTGTCTTCTATCATTGTGGAACGTAAATGATCTTGGAGCATATTTCCAAGGCTGCTGGTAGTGATTACTCATTCTGGTAGTTCCTCCTTAAAAAGGGTTTAGAAATAGCTTAGCAACACCCCCTGCTGCCCAAGACAATTAGAAAGCTGTAAATATTACACAGATATTATCTCTGTAATACCTAATTTAGAGAAGAGATGAGTAAGATGAGGGGTTGATGAGATATTGTATGTGTAAAGTAAATGGTGTAGAGTGGAAGTTGCTTGCCATGGTAAAGAGCTGCTCTTATGCAGTCATATGACAAAGTACAATCCTGTGATTTTACTAGTCTGATGGCCTAATTGCTTTCCTATGAGTAGGCCATCAGACTCGATATTGATAAAGAAAATGTTTTTCTCTGCAATACCGTTAACTGGCAGAGCTTGCTGCCAAGTGATCTCATTCGAGAGCGAGATCTTACTAGTGTTAAACTTGAAGAATGGATTAAACAGGTCAGTGAAACCTATTTGATACAGTTCTCTACTTCTGAGATATAATACTGGGTAAATGGATCAGGAGAATGTTCACAGGATTATAATGAACTTTCTGGAAAAGTACAATGTGAAAAACATCTAAACATTCATATCGTGTACATGATCGAGTATGAGTTGACAGTCAGTGTTAGAGAGGCAGCTATGCAAGACCAGATCATAACCTTTTGTCTCCATGTGAAGCAAAGCTAAAAAGGAGCCCTCTAGCATTCCCATGCCTCTTGTCTGTTTTTTTTCAGCATCTAGTCTCATAGGTAAAGACTTTTAATTAACCTTTAGTGATATTTGAATGATAATGGTTATCAGTATACATATTAATATTTTCTAGTGACGTGGAAGTAAAGATTTGCTTATTGTAATGTAGATGACGTGAAATTGTTTGACTTCATGCTGATAATGGTGGCTGAAAGAATTGTATGTAGTCATACTACTTTGTCTCGGCTAACTATTTCCTTTGTCCTTTTCTCTGTTAATTAAGGAACGAAACATGTATATTCCATGTAATGCCTTCCTTATGCAGTTGGGTGCATTGGTTTAGCAAGTTTTGCTTTCTGGTTCTTGTGCCCTTATTTAGTCTTGTAGGTTAAATGCATAACAAATGTTTGTTCAAAAACACTGTTTGGGAAGCCAGAGAGGGGGAGAAAATGCTGGACTGCCCCTTCTCTTTAGGAGTGACGTTGGTGTGTGCTGATCAGCACACAAACTGCTGATCAAATGAGAAGGACCTGTTTATGTGGCCAGGGCAAAGGCTGTCTCAGGACAGCAGTGTGCTTTAACGACTTTGGGTTATAACAAGCCCTGCTGGACTAACATTATGCCTTCCTACGTCAGAGGTGGCTGTGTCATGTAAGGCAAATAAGGTGGAAAGATTGGATTTAAAGTTCCTTCTGTGTTGGAAGGAAGATAAAGTTGAGAACTTACTCTGAAAGAGACATATAATAGCAAAAGGTGATAATGAGCAATACGTGTTTTCCTGTTAGGTTCAGTGATGTCTTCTGTGCCATTTTATGTCTTTACTAATACTGTCCAACAGTTGCCTCGATAACCCCAAAACCACATACGAATCGTACTTGAACTGTTGACAGTATGAGGAAGGCTGTACTGGATCTGGACCAGGTGTGTCCAGTAGCTTGCCTCGTAGTGTGGGCAGTAGCAGATGCACGTAGGAGGAGTGAAAAAAGTTCCCTGCAAGTAGAGGGCATAATTAGCAATGCATCTGCTGTGGTATACTGCTGTTTTCTGGTAGCTGGTAGTTCAGACTCTTCCTGAGATGGAGGAGTCTGTGTATTTATGTGGAATATATGTTGATGATCCGGGGGAAATTTTCTTCTACTTTTTGGTGCTTCGTCTGTTGCGTGTCATCACTCCTTGTCAAATGTGAGTGGGCTGGTGGCAGTTTAGACTGTATCATTTGTATATGTTAAGTTTTTCTTTCTGCTGCTCTTTCAAGGGTTATTTTACAAAACTTTTAACCTATTTTTAGGAGATTTATATTTAAGAAAAATAGCAAAGCTGGTTTTTTGTTTTTGTTACTTAATATATTCTTAATCAGTAAGCTAAATCTAACTTCTCTTTCTTGAATCATTAGTGTTGCTCCATATTAATGCATTTATAATTGCTCTGTGCTTTCCTTTCACATCAGTCATAAGAAGCTCTGAACTTCTCTTGGTTTCCTTCCATTTTTAGCATATCTTCATATAAATGCTTAATATGTGCTTCATATAAATACTTAATAGTCTGTAGTTTGTAATTTGATTTGATTTTTGAATATTCTCTACCTAGTTCTCAAGTTTTATTGGAAAGTCTTAGTTTTTTCAAGACATTTTCTTAAGGGTATTTTCATATTTCATTTAGTTTTGAGTATGCTGTCTAAATTCCAGTTCCCGATCAAGTTGAAATCTAGCAAAGCACAGTGCAAGATTTCTTACTGAGCTTAGGCTGAGTCTTTTACATAGGTTAACCTTGGAGCAGCATGGATTTTTCCCTTGGAGAACAGGAGTTTGATAAATAAATAAAAAGCTTTTTTTATGTATTTTAAAAAACGTAGCTGCTTTAACTGTGTTCTTTCATTTGCCAGACATCTCAGCAGACAAACGTCAAGTGAAAGCGGACTCTGTGACTTGGAGTGTGTTCTGAGTTGACTTTTTTTTTCGTCTAGAAACATGAGATGTCTGTACTGCAGTGAAATGTTGCCAGCATTTGCTAACCTGGAGTGTAGGGTTCAAATCTTCTTACTGGGTTGGGGTGGGGTTTGTCTTTCCATGGGCGTGTGCGTGCATATACGTGTTGCATTAAATCAGTATTATATGTTCAAGACTCCAGATTAATGAGTATAGTACGAACTCACAGGGACTGTTTGTGCATATGAAATCTGTGGGTCATTGTGAGCGATTGAACCAAACAGAACTGGTGAGAGGAAGGAGGAGAGAAGAGTGGCCAGAGGGAAGGTACGGAGTTCCCAGCCCAAGAGAGTATCAGTGTCTTATCCTGTGCGCTGATGGGGTGTTTGCGGTAGGTTACACTGTATAAACATTACAGAAACTTATTCTGTAGTACAGGAGGTTTCTGTCTGGAAGAAACACCTGATGCTTACTGGAAGCCAAAGCTGATACCACAAGTGAGTTGGGAGCTGCATTGGCAGCATGGATAAGAAGGATAAGTGAGACTATCACCCTGAAAACTTGTTCTGCTCATTTGTGAGGCTAAGCAAGTCTAATGTTCATAAGCTGTTGTGCTTTCTAAATAAACTTAGGTTTTGAAGTTCTGAAGAATTTGAATCCTCCTAGCTGCATCTAGTGTCAGCAGGAACTGCAAATGCTTTGTGCTGGGGTGTGGTTTGGAGGAGAGTTGAGCAACTCCAAGTTTAAAATTGTATCTCAGGCAAACATTTTGCTCCAGTGTTCTGTTTCTTAGCTGGAGAAAATACTGTTTAGCCAAGACGATGGGGAACTTTATATTTGGAGATCTTTTTTTGGGCTGTATCACTTTAATACTAAAAGCTCACAAGAAGGTTTTTCTGTGTGTGGAGTTTTGATGGCATAAACCAAATGGGATGGCGAGCTCTCTGCTGTCAGTAGAGGAATGGTGAGCATCTGCATCACTGCCTGTGTGCCAGAGGAGGCCTTGGAAAGCTGGGAGTTCATGTTGTTCACTACTGGCAGAATATGTGCGCGCAAGGGGCCTGTGGGGTGGGTGGGAGGGTGGGTTCCCTGTTGCAAGGATTTTCCCCACCATTTGCTGCTTGTCAGAGACATGGCTCCTACCAGGGAAAACTGCCTTTCCACATGTTTGGCAGCCTTCCATGTATTTCCCAATCAAGCATCAAGCTGGGTGCCATTTTGCAGAAAAAGTGCTCTGGAACTCCACAGCAGTCCTTGGGTGGCGTATTCAGAGTATGCCTGGCGACTGCTGTTTGGTAGTTTGCTGCTCCCTGAGGAACAAAATACTTTATTGTTGTAGTTTGGAACTGCTTTTACTACTAGACAAGATTTCAGAAGAGGGAATAGATTATACTTATTCTAGGAATTTCAGAACTGGAGGCGTACTTTGTTTCTGAAGAGAGATTATATCAATGACTCTGTGGAACTTAGTCCTCTTTAGCTGTTACAGGACCTCCAAAATAAAATCCTGAGCTAGCAGAGTTCCAGCTCAGTCCTAGCACACACTTTTTTATCCCGGGAGTCATTTTCATAGCACAAATGAACAAGAATTCATGTCAGATCTATAAAAATAGCACCTTTTCCATTGGGTATTGCATTTGAAAACAGGAGTGAAGTTGTATTTAGCATGTGCCTTGTAGCTGTCTGCCTGCCTTTGCAGTATGCAGCAGGAGAATACCTTTTGGTTCTTTGGTTGCTGCTTTCCTCTTCCCGCTCCTCTGTTTACTGATGGCACTGTATACTTGGTGGACTTCACCCCCGGTAGAAAGTTGAGGAGTTGTTGCTTAGTTCGCCCATCTTGCAGTCCATGTGGCTTTTCTCAACTAATCTGTCTTGATTTAGGCATCTGTTCAACCTTATACAACATTCAGTGATATTACAAGCCAGAAATTACTGTACAGTTTTAAGACCTCGGTAGTTGATATGTATTTTGTAGGTACATAATACCATAATTAAATGCCCGTTCATATTTAAAACTGATCTCCTTCCCCCAGTTCCTTTCGTGCTGATGATTTCAGAGGACCTCTTCAGCAACCAGGATAAATATTTTGTGGGCAAATCTTTATTACATGACTTTCAAGTGCTTAAGTTTTCAGGAGATGCCATGTTTTCAGAGTAGCATTGAGTATGTAAGATAAGAAGGCTTTTGCATGTCAGAACTTTCTAAATGAAAATCCGTTATGGCCTCTGCTTTGCCAATTAAATATAAGTTCTAGCTTTTCCTGTTTTGTCAAAAATGTTTTGTCACAATCTTTTTGATGCCTTTTTTTACATTGGTAGTTTAAAGGAGGAGGATTAATTCTACTGTATGCTCTGAAGGTAGCCTCAACTGAATTGAAATACTTTTCCTATCTCCGTCTTCCAACTACGTGAAAGCCTTCTATAGTATTTGTTTTCAAGCTGTTCAGCTTAGCAGTTCTCCTGTTTATCAACCATATGGCCTCACAGTTTCTGTATTAGATTAATCTAACTCTGTGCTGCTAGTCTCCAGATTTCACTTGCCATTTGTGTGGGTTTTTGAAACGTTGCGTGGCAAGACATGAAATGGTTGTCTTTAGTTGCCAGACGGGGGGCAATGTGCATGAGTATTGTGAAGCATGAAGTTGTGTACGTGGGGATGAAGAACATGAGCCCAAAATAAGTGCTAGACTCTGTGGGAATGCAATTCCAGTCCTGGTTCAGTCTCCTGGATGTAAGATCCTGTAGTACCCTTGAGGCGGAAGCAAACAAACAACCTCAGTGGTTCAGTAGGGAAATGCTGAGTGTGCCTCAGACTTTTGATAACTGGCACGCTGATAAAACTGTGTGTGGAATGATCACATCCTGTGAGGTTGTCAACAGATTTGAAAAGTAGACTAATGAGATGTTTCAGAAGGAGCCAAATGAACTGTTGAAGAATAAGCAAATAATTTGTGTGCTGGAAGACTTAGAAGTTAAAATATCATACCAGTGAGAAATTTAAAAGTTGATTTTAACACTTAAAATTTTCTGTGGGATATGAAAAAGGGACTCTACAGGCAGCAGATGGAGAGAGCACAAACCAGTGTCCAGATGATGAAGCCAGATACTCCTGCAGCAAATGAAATGCAAGTTTCTTCTGACTGTAAGGGTTATTGATCATTGAAACAGTTTATCTGTGGTCTGCTGGGTCGGCTGTTGCTGGCCACTGCAAAACCATGATGGTAGATTTTTCTAGAAGAGGTATTTTAGCTCAGACAGAAGTTATCTTGAGAGATTCAGATTGTGCTTAGGCAGGATGACTGATTCAGCAGTCATAACCATGCAGTCTCATCCTCAAACCTGCAAAATTATTTTCTCAAATCCCTGAACTGTTGCATGATTAGATTAAGTCTTTCTTTGCTCCTGTATAGATTTTGTTGATGAAATGTAACTGAATGTGTTTATCCCTGTCAGAAACACTGCAGTGATGATCAAAGGGAAGCTGCAGAAGCTTGGCACCTTCCAGTCCAGTATCTCTTGTGCCTATAAAGAGCGAACTAAGCAAACTGAGAGTAGTTTCAGTGGTAACCTGCTGAGTAGCCCAGAACATTTTGGAAGATTCCAAGTCATAAACTTCAAAGAAGAAATAATGTTTGTCTCTTACTTCAGAGCGGGATGTTGGGGCCTCCATTTCCAAGGGCGCAGAAGTCATGTACTGTGAGAGACAGCAGTGGAGGGGGCAGGTGGCTTTGACCTGTCAAAGCCTGCATGTTCCACAGAAACCTGTTTAGGGGCATTGGGGATAAATGCCTGGCATCTAGGACTTCTGTTCTCACCTCTGTGCACAAATGAGGCAGTGTCCAGTATTGTGGGGTGGTTAACAGTAGCTTTTTGGGTTTGAAAAGGGAAGCTTTCAGAGGAAAACATTTTTCTTAGCTGCTGTCTGTGCCTTTTACCTGGAATCATCGCTACCTTTGTGACCATCTTGCAAAATGAAGGGGAGCAGCTGTGCTTAGTAAATCCTCAATCTTTCTTCTGTTATTACAGGTAGATGAGTAACTTGCAAAATGTCAGAGTGCGTAGAATTTTTGTGTTCCCAAGTGTATTTGATTTCTTTTTTTTTTTCTTCTCTGTGCTTGGAAAGCTATTGGCCTCTCTTTCATTGTTTTGCTTCTTACGTGATCCTTCCCAATTTTCTAATAGGAATTCACTCAAGATCCTTGATGACTTTGTAGGTAGACCTTTCCCAACTCTGTGACTTCCCTCTTATATTTGCTTTCTGATCCATTTTTTATCTTACGCCTAGTTCTGAGTTTGTTTTTTTTATATGTGTGGGATACTATTGAAGTACTTCGTGGAACTCCTCAGTTACCATCTGACTCGTGATTATGCCCTGCCTCTGTGCTTCTGTTGGGAGATTTTGAAATCCCTTAAGAGATTGTCCTCCTTTTCTCCCTGTTAGATTTTCTTCATATTATTTTGAGTATCTTGGTCTATTCTCTCACTGGAGTCAATCATGGGAAACAGAGATGCTACATTTTCAGGTCTAGCATTTTCTAGGTTGCCCTTCTTTGCTTCTAGATAATTCACTTCTACTTCATATTTAAAAAAAAATGTATTCTTAATGGATTTACAGGCTGTTGTTAGCTTAATGATTTGATTCTTGACCCTTAAAGCTCACGCATGTGGAGCATGGGTCTGATAATTGTTGTTTTAATCTAGACCCTCTTGTTTTCTCGTTGATCTTATGTATGTGTCCAGGTAGTCTTGAGAAGTTCCACCTTCAAAATGTAATGACCAGAAGGTCATGTATTGTCCCAGAAATGGTTGTCTTGGTTATTTCGGTAGATCTGCTCATTCTTGTAGATCTGCTCCTTCTTGCTGGTATACCTTCTAGTGTATTTCTGGGTTGTGCTGGCTGGTGTGGGTTTTTTAGCGTGCTTCAGATTTAGACTGCATTTGGAGTTTGCATTTTCATCTGGAAGCTCCTTTTGTAACCTGATTACTACTGTATTTATTTTACTGCTATTATATTTCCAGACTGGTAAGGCTGTCCAGCTGTTCTGCCTCTTAGCCGTTACGGCTTGTTCTCTGTCTTTTAGTTTTTGCTGCACAGAGGTTTGCCAAGACTGTTTTCTTAGTAGCATCTGAGCTATGAATATGCATTTTTAGTTTGTATAATTTGAGAATTGGGGCCATATCAAAAGAGATACATGAACAAGTATGTAGGCAACTTTAGGTTGCCTAAAGCTTGAGGGCACTGGCCTCTGCTGTGCTTTGGGTGTATTAGCCACTGTTGCGTGCCTGTTGGCATGTTTTACATGCTTATTTGGGCAAAGATGAAGAGAATAGTTAGCTCTTGTTATAGAGAAATTAATTAGTATCAAAATAGTTTCTTTAAGCTTAGTGATGTAGTACCATCTTGTGGTTTTGCTTTTTTTATGTAGCCAGAGCTGTCTGTGGCAGAACACTGTTGACTTCTAGTGTCTTGTTGGTCTTTTGTAATGTTGTGTTCCGGTTCTTTTCTGGACCAGGAGAGTGGTAGTGTGAAATAGCCTGAGATTCACAACTGGATAGACCTGGGGCTAATGAACTCTTTTCATCCATTTCAGTATCTCCAGTCTCAAAATGCTGAGGAACGCTGTGTGTGCCACATGTACATAGCAGTGTGCCTTGCCTCCAAGCAACATAGTTATGTCAGCTGGGCTCAATAATCTGGTTTGTGCTCACCCTGGTTATCTTCTTACTAATTGCCATTCTGTTAGAGTGGGTGATTCAGGTTTCAAGTAGGGAAGGACTGACTTTGTCACTTTTAATGTGACAAGTGTTTTGTAGTCTTATGACTGGGTTTTTTTTTTGCTTGCTTGTTTCAACGTGGTTTACTCGTAAAGTTAAAGCTTGCTTCCCTGTCACTCATGTCATCCAAAGTGCCTGCTTATTTCAGTCTGGGACTCAGATTTTGCTTTAAGCAAGAATTGTTACTTCTGCTTCTGATACTTGTGTCTGAGGTTTCTGTTCCAGACAAGTGTTTGGAAGTGTAATCACACAGGTCAAAACAGTAAATTCTGTGTGTGGGAACTAACTGTAATGTGGCAAGTTCTTGGAGTTTTGCGGGAGGTGGGGCTGGGGGTGAAAAACGTAGTAGCACTGTTTCTACTTCTTTTTCCTTTCTCCCAGATCAAGCACTGCAACTAGCAGAAACTTTACTACCTCTTCAAAATCATCAGCAAGTTCTTATTCCTCAGTGTCTGCCACTTCTGTCATTACTAACGGTGATAGCAGTAACTCCTATGGACTGAACAGCTCCCACCTGGGCAGGGGGTAAGAGCAGGAATGTTCTTTTCGTTTCTTCGTCCTTCATGTGAATAATCCTGTGCATCCTTGCCTGTATAGAAAAGGAGCATTACGGTGCCCTGTGAGGAGTTCTGCTACTCTTGTGTACCTGTTTATCAAACTTTGTCTTTGAAACCTCTGTGTTCTGCTATTCCTTGCTCACTTGCAAAAGTAGCGCATGTTCCAGAGCTTACTAACTCCTAGGGCATTGCCTGAGTTTGAGGGGATTGGGGGTATGAGGGAAGGGATTATTCTTTTCTCTATCTGCCAGTGTGGTAGAAGCCTTTCCAGATAGAGATGATAGTTTTGTTATTGGCTCTTGCAATATATTCTATAGACTTTTGCTGCATTAGGATAGTGTGCTGTGTACTTGTAGACAGAGGAAATTAATGTGTTATGAACCATAAATTAATAATAAACTGCGTAATGATTAATGTTGCCAGAGTTAGCACATATACTGCACATTCTTGGTATTCAATATTAGCCACTGTGAAGCAGCAGAAACATGTAGACTGGTTAAACTTCATTGAACAGTTTTCTGACTCATATTTGATGTGACTCTTAAACAGTTTTGAGACTCAGTAAACTCATTGTGAAGTTCACTGTGTTGTCTTTCTTCCAGAGGTTCTGGATTTGTCTGTAACTCTTACAACTGCAGGGACAGTGCTTCTCTGTCACAGCCTGGCCTCTGCGGACTCAGTAACCTTGGAAATACCTGCTTCATGAATTCTGCATTGCAGGTAAGAGTTGGAAAGAACCCTCTTTAGAATGAAATAAAAGAGCAGTGTTGCAGAGGTTGTGGATTAAAATCTGTGGAAAGAAAAGCATGTTTTAATGTGATTCAGTGAGGAGACTGCACCTGGAATGAAACAGGCAAACCAACCTGTTCATATTTAGTTTGACTTATGCGTAGCATGTTAGTACTGTAACACATAGTACAGTATGGAGGGCTGGGTCTGAAATATGTGGCTTCTGAAAAGGCTGTGGGGGAAGTCATACTAAACAGATGTCTAACTGTAATGTAAGGTCCGAGTGCTGTGCTCTGACCAAAATGGACTGATGTGGAGGACATTTTGACGTGTGTGAGCTGCATAAGCAACATGAGCAGGTCACTGCATGCAGTTCTGGGGCCTGCATTTAAATGTTCTTGAAAAATTAAGAGTGTGAAAGGCCACAGGAAGGATTCAGGGTCATTGTGTGGGATGTTAAGGTTGCAACAGTTATGCAAAGCTAATAATTATTAGTATACTTCTTTAACTTAATCTCTTAGGTTTATTTGGTTTGTTTTAAAAATTGGAGAAACTTGTTAGGGATAGTTGCTTGCTAAGAAATCCAAACAGAATATCAGCCAACTTGTATGAACTTTGGTTTAAGCAAAGGGCAAACTTCTGGTGTGCTACAAGTGCTGTGTAATGACTTCTGTCACTCTGTGATAGCTTTGAAAGCTGGGACAGTTCTTAAAATAACTATAATGCATTATGCATGTGGTATTCATGGACTTGGACTGCTTCCCTCTTTTTGTTTGATGTGACTTTATTTTCAGTCGTATCATGGTAACCTTAACCCACATTACGTTTTCTTGAACTGTATAGCTAGGAGACAACTTCTAAGATTATTTTTTTGTTGTCAAAGTAACTTTATCCAAACACACTTCAGTCTTAATTCTGCATGCAAACTAGTCATGTCAAGGTCCTCTTTCTTCTTTCTGTTTGTTGTTAGGCTTTAATTTTCTAGACATCAGTCTTTCAAATGCAAATTTCTGCCTTAATTTTTGGAAGTTCTTGGAATTTTGTTAGCAACAGTCTCCCAGTGAGAGGCTGGCGATAGCCGTCTATAAGCACTTTAATGTCATGTGCTTGGAGAAATACACTAACGCCTGGTCATTGGAACTGGAAAAAATTGATAGGAAATAAATTCCACAAGGTACACATCAAGGCAGTGAAAGTGGGATTGGCTGAAGGACAGGACTACGCTTTCCTGACCCTTTCCAGATTGCCATGTATAACTGTGCTGGGAGATCTGTGTACCTGCACCCAGCTGGTGTATCACTGTACAGGCATCTGCTACGGGTCCTGAAATTTCAGGCATTCAGAAAGAGCCCAGTTTAGTATTTTCTTGATGCTACAGTGCCTTGAAGCCCTAGTAATTCTGATCATATCTCAAACTTCAATTGCTTTTGTTCACAGATTGAAGGCTTGTCTTACTTATCCAAGCGTCACTTCTTGCTATAAGCTTTGAGTCTGTGAATTGCTGAACTAGGAAAACTACTTCCAGTGCTAGTTTTACTCCTGTCCTGAGGTTCACAGTGATTTCCCAGGATGTATTGAATCATTACCACGATACACTGATAATAAGCATATAAATGGGAGAGTAGATATAGAGTGATGTCCTTCCTGCCTTTAAACTTTGTTAGCTTTATGATGGGAACTTTTTTTAATGGTGTTTGGTTCTTTGTAGGACAAAGTATAGCTTGTGTTTCACCTCAAGGAGGAACAGGGATCACTCTTATTCTCACTGTTCCTTCTATTAGGATTTCAAGGTTAGAGAGTGAATATTGTGTGTAGGCTTGAGAACATTAAGGTGACTTCTCTGAAGACCTTCCTGACCTTTCTGTGCAGATTTCTGTGTAATGTGTGGGTAAGGTAGCCTACCCTACCACCTCAGTAATGGCAAGAGACTGTACTGAAATTGAAGTATCAGTGGAAGTTACAGAACAAATTAAAAAAATGTGGAGGGACATGATACCAAGAACAGATATCCTCCTTTCGAAAGTCTGTAGTTTTTCTCAGAAGGCTGTTTGCTATTTGCTTTCTTGAACTATTAAATATACTAACTTTAAACGAATGCTTAAAATTATTCTGCACTGAAGGAATGGAAAGTGATTAATGAGATGTCAGTTTTAAAGAAATTTCTGAAGGAGAACCAAGGAGCTGCAGACCAGTTAGCCTTGTGCCATAAGCTAGATAAACCAGTAGAAACTGCTCCAGAGGGGAAGGTTACGCCTGGGGCAAATACAGGATATAGGAGAGAAGTCAATGTGACACCTGGAAGAGAAACCATGTTTCAGAAATAAGCTGTTAGTCTTTTGAAGGCTGTGGTATTTGGTGGTGTTTCTTTTTCATTTCAACCATGTTCTGAGTTGCAATGGTGACAGTATCCCACCCTCGCAATAGATTTTTTCCCTTTTTTTTTTCCTAAATGTATACTCAAATTCCATCTCACCAGTTCTGCTAATAACTGAGTGCATGTTCTGATGTGAAAGCTGGATTTGTTATTTCATTGTTACACAGATTTATTGTCCTGTGCAGTAAATTCATTGTCTTAATGCTTTTTTAGTGTCTGAGCAATACACCTCCTCTGACCGACTATTTTCTGGAAGATAAATATGAAGCTGAAATAAATCAGAACAATCCACTGGGGATGAGAGGAGAAATTGCAGAAGCCTACGCAGAGCTCATTAAACAGATTTGGTCTGGGAGACAGTCTTATGTGGCCCCGCGTATGTTTAAAGTAAGTACTCCGTGTTCTTGTAGTATAGTTCTTTGACAGAAGAAACAGTGAAAGCTAATATGGCTTCCACATATTTTGGTGTTATGAAAGCAGTAATGACAGAATTGCTTCAGTGTTGTTTTATGTAAATGCTTTTCAGGGTAGAGGGAGGAACTTGCCAGTGAGTAGTGTCATACCCTGGAATTGGGTGCTGCTGTTTTAATGTTAAATGCCTTACTTAGTAAGTGACCTTCCAGCCTGAGAGCTGTTTACAGATGCATAACAATGGTCTTTGCTACAAAACTAGGCAAGGTCATGTGAATTGCCAGCTGTGAACTTTAATCAGTAAAAACAGGTGTGCAAGTTATAAATTTAAATAATGAAATTAGAAAGTGAAGAGCAAAATGCATCCACTTGTCTGTAATGCTGTTTATTGATGTAATGTTGCCAGTGCTTCAGTGTAAAGAGCTGCTTTCAGCTGAAATACAGCAATGTAGCAGTCATTTATGAATGCCTAGAAGAATTGTAACTATGTCTTTTGTTTTAAATAGAATGCAAAGATGCTTTAGTGCAGAACAGCGTAATTAAAGCATCCAAGGAACGCCAAGAGTTTGGTTCTGTAGTGCAGTCTGTGTGCTGAGGAAGAATGACATCCCACGTTCAAGAAATATGCAGTGACTTGGCACTAATGTAAATGTGCATACTGTTGCTGTTGAGGTTTTGCATGGTACAATCTTGAAGTTGAGAGTATATGCTTTTGAGACCTGGAGCAAAAGCCTTATGGACTGGAGAAATCTGTCCTCTGTAGTCTCATAGGCAGTAATGAAACAACAAGATGTTGTTTAATTTCTGTGACTTGGAGTTGCTGGCACATCATCCACCACTCTTAAAGTTGTTCTGTAAACTTGTGTTCAGAGGAAGTATGTGAATCTGTAGTGGACATCAGTAAAAGTGTCGTAATGTGGGCTGTTCTTGTTAAAGACTGGAATAGGAATTACTCCTGATTTCCTAGTACAGTATTGCTTGTGATTTTTCTAACAACTGTTGCTGATTTAGTAACAGTGTTAACTATCTCTGTTGCATAAACAGTCCTTCAGTTTGGTCTCTCTTACAGTTGTCATCTTGGGTGGTTAAAATGTACAAAGCAAAATTCTGCACATCTGCCGGACTCTTTGTGTTTATGAGAAAACTAGCGATGATCAGTAGGAGGGACTACTCCTTCAACTAATTGTTGCTTTTCCTGTGGGACCCCTTTCTATTGTGTTTGTGTTTTGGGTTTTTTTTTAGCAGCAGGAATGCTAAATGGCAGTGGTGAGAGATGGTGTTTATGAAATAAGAGGCTATATTTGGGTGTGCTGTTCCTGACTCTCACTAACTTGGGCTGTTATGTTCCTGAGCTTCATATCACAATTTTTCGAATAACTAGATATTACTGCAGCAAGGATTTCAATCTTAGTTTTAAGCTAGTTTTGTTAGTTCAGAAGTATCTTCTGCAAGCAGTTTCAGTCTTGCAGTCCACCTGTTTCAAGATGCTACCTTATAGCAAGTTTACATTGTGGGAACTGTAGGCTGCTGAAAGAGAAATTAAAGTAGAAAATACATCAGGCGGATAGGCTTTGAGTACTGGCTGTTTGCGTGTTCCTAAATTAATATTGATAACTTAGATTTCTGGCATTGCAGCTCTGAATGCATTCTTCTCTCACAACGCTAGGGGGAAAAAATAAAAATAGTTGGGAAAATTATTCTGGCACTCTTACTGTATTAGCATTGAGTTCACTGTGGTCTCCTGCTGACATAAGATAGCATGGAGTTGATCTCTGCAAAAGCCAGAGTGAGTGTTTTTATTTCTCTCTTTTACACATGGGTCATGCTCACCAGCCTCTGACTCTTGCCTTTGTGTTTCAGACACAGGTTGGCCGATTTGCTCCTCAGTTTTCAGGATACCAGCAGCAAGATTCCCAGGAACTCCTGGCTTTTCTTCTAGATGGCTTACATGAGGATTTGAACAGAGTGAAGAAGAAGCCCTACTTGGAGCTGAAGGATGCTAATGGCAGACCTGATTCGGTATGGTGCCCGTTACTTGAGGGTAGGGCAGGTGGTGCTGCTGAGGGAGTTCGTGTGGGTTTTGTGACACTTCCTGGCCTTCTTGTTCACAGGCCACACAAACATCCTCCCTACAGAACAGCGTAGCTGGGAGTGGAGATCTCTGTCGTGCTTCGTGACACCTCGTGGCACATAGTTGTTGCTCTGCCTTACAGCAGAATGTCTCTTCTTGTACTGGTGTGCAGGAAGATGTGCCTGTGGTACAAAACTGGCATGGTTCTGCAGTGGAAAGGAAAGAAGTTTATCTTGTAACAAAACAGCTACCTATAAGTAGGCTGTAGTTACTCCTGTAACCGTTCCTCATGACTGCTTAGGCCCACCTTCTTCCTCCAGGTGGACTGAACAGCAGTTTTAGCATTCGTTTGAGGGGAGTGCTTACTGTGCAGGCCATCGTACGTGGACTTTGGTGGGACTGGCAGCGTTCTCGCGTGGAGGTGCTGGGGTGCCCCTCAAATAAGGGTTGAACATGTGCTCTGGGCACGGGATTGTAAGCAACCATTCCTGTGTCTCACTGGCAGGCAGCAGCGTATCCGAAGAAATGAGCTTTTAGGCCAGACTTCTTTTGTCTAGAGGCCACGAGGGAGCACACATATGTAATCTGTGAACTTGATTTAAAACCAGACTGAACAGAGTGCATGAAAGCACTGGTTGAGACAAAAAGAGAACTAAGGCATAAGTGACTTGGTACCACCATGGATCTTGATGAATTCCTACTGTTTAGTGAACTACTTGCATCTTCTTAAGAGGTCTGACTTGATTTTTCTTCTTCCTGGTGCTGTGGAAATGGGTACACTGATACTAACACAACTTCACACTTTATTTAATTTAAATTTGAATTTAAACACCGACTCTACCTAGATAGAGAAAAGTAATTCTCTTATGCCATTTTCCCAACAGAGGCCAGAAAAGTCTCTTCTGTTCATTTTTGTTTTTTTCTTCCTACCTTGTCTCTGTCCTCTGTTTCCTGGTCAATACTGATGCATGAGCCCTTTGCAGACACTTCTTTGTTCCTCTGAAGTTGGCAAACACCATGCTCATGTTAAAATGAGACATGAAGTGGTGAAATGTCTTTCATTAAGTGAACTCACACTCTCCTGATCAGGCTTTTACCTCTTGTCATAGTACAAACAGCTGCAATGTGCTGACAAATGCAGAGTCCAGTGTAAATAGGTGGAAAAAAGCTTTAGGAGCCCCTAAAAGCCAGATGCAATAATTATTTTTAGGAAGCATATGTGACTAGTTGTTTTTCCTCTTACCGGGCAATAACTTCATGCCTTTTGCCTTTGCTTGCGTAATACAGTGCGTGTGGTAACATCACAAGTAGTGGTATATTGAATATTTTTTTTTTTCTCCAAGAAATGC
>Ga0181612_181771_pt1:0-17500 | contig 22101 bp, 11 predicted proteins | sample HoacroProtozoa21_FD_119630 | JGI IMG/M metagenome (GOLD analysis project Ga0181612, IMG submission 119630) | Hoatzin crop microbial communities from Cojedes, Venezuel. Combined Assembly of Gp0051906, Gp0051904, Gp0051908
ATTTTCAGGTATATATTAGGTTCCCTCGCAGCCTTCTCTTCTTCAGGCTGATGTTAATCCTCTGCTCTGTCTTCCCCGGGCTGAATTTGGCCACTTGACAAGTCAGTGCAGCTTCGTCGTGCAACGGCAGCCTGACCCGAGGGTCGCCCGCTTCCCAGGGCTTGCGGGGCTCGGCGAGCTGTCAGGACTCACCAGTGCTGCGGGTGCTGGCGCAGGTCAGGGCCAGAGCCCCAGCCGGGGGGGAGCGCGCAGGACGGTCCCTTTTAGGAGAGCTGCCGGCTGTGCTGGGCTAGGCGCAGAGGGACGCCGAGTCCTTGTCCTGGCAGCTTTCCTGTCCGGCATTAGCAGTTAGGAAAGTGTTGCAGCTACAGGCAAACAGCTACATCTGCTCGTTCTTGGGCTGGAGTACTGTAAGCAGGCAAAATCAGACTTCCAGACCTTTTTTTCTCTGCCACAGATAAACACATACCTGATGTTAACAAACAGGGTTTATTTTTTTTTACTTTGACATTTCGTATTAAAGGTGCTTTTTAGCTTGTTTTCTAAAAGCTAAAAAGCTTGTTTGTTAAAACGCGTGTTTTCACAAGGACCGAAGGTACGATGATTGGCAAGGTGCTGTAGTGACAGTCTGTGCGTACCAGTGTGTACTGGAACTGGAAAAGGAGACGGAGGGAGAAAGATTGAGGTATTTCTTAATTTACACTTCTCAGTCCTACTGTTTATCTTAGACCATGTGATGGTACTTTAAAACAAAGAAACTACTTCAGAAAATACGTGCTGTTTCCTGCAGATATTTCCTGCAGGGGTAACTCATAGCTAGAAAGCATTAAATTATTAAATTACAGATTATGGAAAAAATCTCAGAAGATTACTGAATTTTAAGACACTCGGGTTTGTGTAAATTTTAATTTGTCCAGGATTTAAGCAGCGCAAAAGTTCAGGTACAGCTTCTAAATGGTTTGGGGTAGAAAACCAAAAGTAGAACTGTAGGCTGTTACAGGCTGGTTTTGCTGTTCACCGAATGCAGTAAGTTGTCAACTGCAGTTTTTAAGTTTTGAGGATGTTTTAGTGGCATCTGCCAGATAGGAAAAATTGGAGTTAATACCCTGCTTATTCAGTATTTGTGTACTTAATCTCAGCAGTTTGTGGGTTGTGGAGATTCAAACAGGAATACTTCAGAACAGTGGCTCATACTAGAAATCACGAACATATCTTTGTGTCCAGGAAGAAGATTGTTAGTCAAGATAGTTTTTTATGTGATAGGATAAAATTCTGGATGACTAGAGATTAATCGTGATGTGCTGTTTGTGTATTGGCTCACTACAAGCTGTGTATTGTATCTAAACTAATACAAAAGAATTTTAATAAGTACAAGCTTTCTTTTTATGTCTGCTGCTGCTGTGCAAGTTAAGGTTTGTCTACCGTTTCACTCTGGCTTGTAGTCATAACCTGTATCTGTTTATCCACACTGAATTCCGGCTGTTTGCCATCTGTGTACTTTGGTGGTGTTTTTAAAACTGATCATGTTATTGGGGTAATGTTTGTGTAATCAAGATTTTGTTTTGTTAGGGCAGCTTTTGATGCTGTTGATTGTCTTGTTCATATGCTCTCATTCATACTCACTTCAGAGTGAAGACAAGCCCTAACAAACTCTTAATTAGCCTTTTAATGTAAGGTAAATGTTGGTTTTTGAGGTACCAATGTGAGATTTGGAATCTTGGGTTTTGTTGGACAGTTGCTCAGGTGCTGCGGGGGTTTTTTCGCTGAGACATTAATATGCAGTTCTGGGTTATGTTCAGCTGAATGAATGTCTTCCAGTTCTCCCAGGGATGCTGTGTGGTTCCCCTCTTCCAGACTGCGGAGCTGCCAGGCACTTCGAACCATTGCAGCCCTATTTCTACCTGCCACAGGTCTTTTTCCACTACTCCCTGTTCCAAATTGCTGTGCCAGCATCCTTGTTTCTCATGCTGTAATTCGGATGTGAAACTTAACTGATTGCTGTGAACTCTCTCAAGCTTCCATCATCCTGGATGCTGGAGGAGCAGTGGGTGATCCCTGCTCTGTGCTCTCCAGGCCATGTACTCTTGGAGGCAGGGTCTTTTGGCTAGATTCTTTTTCACTATAGGATGAATAATGATATTGATTAAAAATGAATTAAAAATACACCAGCTTTTTGCACATCAGTGTAAAACTCAGTAAACTGTCCATAGTAACTTGAATGTCAGGGTTTTGATTTGTTCCTTCCCACTTCCTATAGGTCATCAGGGCCATAAATTCAAATAAAGTAGTATTTCAAATTTGTTACTCTGATTTCAAAATGTGGAATTTTCTGCTTGTCATGTTGTTCTCAGGTTCCTTTTGAGAGGTTGAAGCACTGAAACAAGGTCTCTTTTTAAATCTGCATCAGCTGTACTTCAGTTCAGATTGGTCAGTCGTGCTTGCACACGATAAACCACACGGACCTTTTTTGCGGTTGTGCTGGAGCAGTAAGAACAGGCTCCGCCTGTGTGAGAGCACAGGATCCTTGCGTTCGCGAGCTGAGCTGCTGCCAAAAGCTGTGTGTGTTTTCGCCTCTAAGTAGGTGACAATTTTGACTGGCAGCTTCCTTTCAGCCTCACAGTTAACACGTATTTCTTGGAAACACAAGAGGCTTATAAATTAGTGTTACTTTTTTAAAGTAGCCAGGCCCTAAATGTTCTTGAAATAGCTTTTGAGAAAAATAAGTATTGATAATTGTAGCATTTTGTGAGTATTAGCCCTGTCTGTTAACAGGAACAGGTACAATTTCAGGAAGGTATTCGGGCAAAGCCACTGCACCTTTCTCTAGTCAGATGTAAGGCAGGTGCTGTAAAAACTCTGTAAGGATGAGCAGGAGCTGTAAAACTTTTTTCTCTTCTCTTTAGGTACATACATTGTTAGGTACATACATTTTTAATCTAATTAAGGGCAAAAAAGGGAACAACAGTAAGAAAAGTTGACAATTTAAAAAAAAAAAAAGAATGTTTTAATGGGCAGAGAAGCATCATTTTCTACAGATAGAGCAACTGAGCGTACACTAGTATGATTTTTTCAGTTCAGGCAAATACTGAGTAAAAAAACCTTGCTGACATAATGCACTTGTGTTCTGTTGCCAGCTGCATTACTGTTTTCCATGAGCTTGCCCTCCATGGTTTCCTCTTCTGGGGCACCTGTCTGACAAGATTTGGGTTTCACAGTTGGGGAGGGGAGGTCTCTGCAGTAAAGCTTTAGACATACAAGATGAAAACTGATATCACTTATTCTATAGCAAATACTCCGTAATGAATGTATTTAACCATGAAAAGTTTCTAAGTTAATTAGGATGTATGTTGTCTTTATTCCCAGACATCATCAGCAGTAGTTATTATATAAATGAAAATGAGAAGTATCAGTTCAGCAACGGTGTTTGTGCTCCTGCAGGAGCAGAACTTTAGATTGGTCTTGTGGTTTGTGTGTCCAGTTGTTGTATAAAAGAAAGGATGTTAAATAGCTTGTACTTAAGAAATCTGATAGAATGTCTTTTAGTGGGGTGGGTGCGTGTGTGTTTCTCTGGCTGTTGTCACATTGCAATTGGTTCTACTAGGTCAGCTTAGCAGCCTGTTTAGATTTCTGCCTTTCAGAATGTCTTTGATTTTTAGATAGTATTTTAGTTTTTAATGTGTATGTTTGTACAGAATACTTAGTATATGGTGATACGGAGTATTTTTTTAAAAAAAAGTTTCTCTGGAGAAAAGAACTGTACTTTCAGTGCTTCTTTGTGCTTTTTGTGAGAGTGCAACTTTGAATGCTGGCGAGAAGCGTTCTAGGCTGTGTGTGTGGTGGTGTTCTGAACAGCCGTACTCGAAAGTTTTCTCTGTGATCTTCGGTGACTGTAGTGTTAAGCAAAATAATCCTTGGCTTAGTATCTTTATACGCCATATTTCGCCCCCTCTTCTATTTAATGCAGTAGTAATACTAAATTTATAATAATTATCTTGGGCTTTCCTTCTTTTCTTTAGATCTGAACCACAGTGGTCTAGGATCGCACTATGACAATTCTCACTGGGGACCAGTCTCTTCAAATAGTGACTCCAGCACAAACTGGGATAAAGTTATTGTAGACGGCTCTGACAAAGAAGCATGGCCATCAATCACGGGCAGTGACCCAGAGCTGACATCAGAATGTATGGACACTGACTCTGCCTCTAGCTCTGGGTCGGAGAGAAACCTCGTTATAATGGCTTCAGGGAGCACAGGTGGTGAAAGTGATGGCATACGAAATGGCATTGGACATGGTTCTCAGAATAAGTTTGTGGTTGGTAGCAACAGCAATAATGTGGGCAATGGAAGTATTAATGGGCCGTGGGGTTTGTCCCACGGAACCATAATAAGCACATGTCAAGTTTCTGTGGATGCTCCTGACAGCAAATCTGAAAGTAGCAACAATAGAATGAATGCTTGGGGCACCATAAACTCTTCATCAAATGGAGGGTTAAATCCAAGCACTTTGAATTCAAATGGCAACCATGGTGCCTGGCCTGTATTGGAGAACAATGGACATGCCCTGAAAGGGTCTGTAGGGAGTGGTAATCCTGGCACAAATATTCAGTGCAGTACCATAGGTCAGATATCGAATAGTCAGAGTATCAACTCTAAAGTGGGTGGTTCAGCCCATGGTTCCTGGGGAAGCCTTCAGGAAAATTGTGATTCTGAAGTAAATGGTACAAGGAAGGTTTCATTCAGTGGGCAACCTCAAAACCTTAACACTGAAATGAATGGACCAAATAACACTACTAACTTTATGACCTCTAGTTTACCAAACTCTGCTGGTTCAGTGCAGATTAACGAACTGCCTAATAATACAGGGCATGGGGCCTGGCGTGTGAGCACAATGAATCATTCTCAGATTCAGGCCTCTCCAGTTGCAAACGGCACTTCCATTTCTCATCTTAGCAATGGTGAGGCGAAAAATGGTGGATCTTACGGTACTACGTGGGGTGCCTATGGTTCTAATTACTCTGGAGACAAATGTTCAGGCCCAAACAGCCAAGCTAATGGTGACACTGTGAATGCAACTCTAATGCAGCCAGGCATTAGCGGGCCTGGCAGCACTAACTTTCAAATCAATGGGAATAAAGGAGGAGGGGTGTGGGAGGCAGGGACAGTCAACTCCCAGAATATGCCGTGGGGGAGCGGAAATGGTGCGAGTGCTGGCGGGAGTAGAAGAGGATGGGGCAACCCTGCACAAAACACTGGCACTAACATTTCGAACGGGGAGTGGAGTAAACTGCCTAGTAATCAGCATTCCAATGAGAGCGTGAATGGAAACAGCAGGAAGTTTACAAATGGATGGAAGTCTACTGAGGAGGATGACCTTAACAGCCAGAGTTCTGCTGCTTCGCAGCTGACTGAGCAGAACAGCGCGTGGGCCAAAACAGGTACGGCGGACAGCGAAGGTAGTTCGGAGAGCACTGGATGCCATGAAGACAGAGTAACTACAGAAGGACAGAACCGAGAGAGAAGGAAAGTCGACCAGCATGCGTTACTCCAAAGTATAGTGAACAGAACTGACTTAGATCCGCGTGTCCTTTCCAACTCTGGTTGGGGACAGACTCCAATCAAACAGAACACTGCCTGGGATACCGAAACGTCACCGAGGGGTGAAAGAAAAACTGACAATGGGACAGAGGCCTGGGGAGGCTCTGTGACACAGACTTCCAGCTCAGGGGGGTGTGTAGATAGACCTAGCCCTAATAATAATGATACCTCATCTGTATCAGGGTGGGGAGATCCAAAGTCTGCTGCGAGGTGGGGAGACTCCAAAGGGTCAAACAGCCAAGGGGGGTGGGAGGAGGATTCTGCTGCTACAGTAATGGTCAAGAGCAATCAGTCGTGGGGAAGTGGCAAAGAGGAGAAGTCTTCTTGGAATGATGCACAGAAGATCAAACAGGGATGGGTAGACGGACAGAAAGCCAGCCAGGGTTGGGCAGTTTCTGCGGGTGAGAGCTGGGGCGAAAATTCAAGAAGTAACCATTGGGGTGAGTCTAAGAAATCCAGTTCAGGAGGAAGTGACAGTGACAGATCAGGATCTGGTTGGAATGAGCCAGGTAAATCAAACTCTGTTACTTGGGGAGGTAACAATACAAACCCAAGTAATTCGTCGGGATGGGATGAGCCTGCGAAGTCTAATCAGAACCAGGGCTGGGGAGACCCTCCTAAATCGAATCAGCCTCAAGTTTGGGGGGATTCATCGAAGCCAATCAACTCTCCAGAATGGAACAAACAAGATGTTGGCTCCTGGGGAGCACCCCCTGCCACAAACAAACCCCCAGGGTCAGGCTGGCTGGGGGGCCCAATGCCGGCACCAGCAAAGGAGGAAGAGCCCACTGGCTGGGAGGAGCCATCCCCTGAATCGATACGCCGTAAAATGGAAATTGATGATGGAACTTCTGCTTGGGGGGATCCAAGCAAATACAACTACAAAAATGTGAATATGTGGAATAAAAATGTCCCAAACAGTAGCAGCAGTTCAGACCAGCAAGCACAGGTACATCAGCAGCTACTGTCTTCAAGTGCCATGTCTAGCAAGGAGAGCAGTTCGGGTTCTGGTAAGACTTGGTTTTATGCAAGTTTGTGTTTCCTGTTAATTGTAAAACAAGTCTTTTGTTCTTCATTTAACGGTATTTTAGTTTCAAAGTGGAAACGGGAAGGTGCCAACGAAGTGCCATTTTTATTTATTAAAAAAGCCCCAATGCTTATAGGCATTTGATATTTTTATAGAGATTGGAAGATCTGTTCTAGTTTTGAATAGCTTAAGTAATAAAGACTGGACAGCTCTGCTTGAATTCCGGGCTGTGGGAACACAGAGAAAATATTTAAAATAGTACTTGAGGAACAGAAGTGTTCTTCCTTTGATTTTAAAATAGTTAAAGCTTAGCATTGCCAAAGAGCCCCCCCAAAAAGCATTGAGCTGCTACAAGACAGAATGCTGGGCGATGGTTTTATCGGGATGCAAGGTCAGACTTTCTGATCCTGTAGTTTTGGAAGCAGCGAATAATGATACTGGCAGATGAGTTTGTGTGGTGTTTGTGAAGTATTTTGTGCTCTGTCTCTTTTTCAAGTGTAAAGAGGAGTAGCTTAAATATAATAAGCAGCTCTTAGAAACCGAATATTTTAGAAATTTCTATTATCAAAACGGTAATTCTTTACATATGAAATTTCTATTTTTGTGATTTTTTTTTTAATGGAACAGGTTACAGTTGTAATAATTGCCTACATACAAAATGTAAATGTGTACTAATATGCTTTTTATTGTGTGTTATGGATCTAGGAAAGGCAAAACACTTGAGTCTCTTTAGATAGCTTTTTAAATCCTGTTTAAAAACGTGCCAGTAACTCATACTGCTTTAAAAAGGTTGGGGAGAGCCTCCTACTCCAGCCACTACTGTAGATAATGGAACTTCCGCGTGGGGTAAACCCATGGATACTGGTACTAGCTGGGGAGAACCCATCAGCGATGCAGCAGGCACCTCTGGCTGGGGAAACGCTTCTCTTGGTCAACAGGCTCCGAATAAACCTGGTGAGTGCTTTCTGCATCATCTTTGAATAAAACTGTTTGAGGATGGTGGGAATACCTCTACAGAAGCTTTACATTTGTGAGGACTTTTTTATCTTGAAGCAAACGTCAGGCTAACCTCTGTGTTAAGGGCAGTCAGTTGCTACTGAAGTGTTGAGATGTTGGATTTTTTTCACAACCAGGGCCTAAATCTATGCAAGATAGTTGGTGTGGAGATGATATGCCGTTGACAGGCAGTCGTCAGACCAGCTGGGAGGAAGAGGAGGATGTAGAGATTGGAATGTGGAACAGCAGTTCTTCACAAGACGCGAACCCATCTTTAAATTGGCCACCATATATGAAAAAAATGCCCACAAAGGTAACGAGGAGGTTGAGTCGAGGTTTTTGTACTGTTGTAATTTCTAAAAGCTGAGTCAGAACAGATTGCTGCTCTGAGTGGAGTACTATTAAGCTTTGATCTTCATTCATACACTTTATGATGTAATTTAAACAGTAGGTGGTAAACATCTTCTGAGTATCACGGGAATTCCTTTCTATTTTTAAGGGAATAATGAAAGGTGGAAATAAGCAAGATGAAACATGGATCAATCCATTCATTAAGCAATTCACAAATCTCAGTTTTTCAGTAAGTATTCTCCTTTACCTGGCTTTACTGCTGCCCTACAGTGCTAGTTATAATGCACAAAGGTTCAAATGCTCCATTGACTAGTGTTCATTTTCATAGTATTTTTCTTTTTACTTCGCTTTGTCTCTCCTCTGTCACCCATCCCTTTTCTTTGCATTGTCATTACAAAAAGACCTATTTATTGATGAAAAGTGTTCTTGTAAACACTACCCAGTAGTCTGATGTTTTATTTCGCATTACAGATGTATTTTGGTGAAGATGCCTGTTTTCAACTGGGTAACAACCAAAGGGAGAAAACGCTTTAAAATAGCATCTGATTTCTCTTGATTTTTTTTTTTCTTGCAGGTTTGAGTTGAAATACTATATAGGAGTCTCTTTGTTTTAGCTTTTAAAAATATTACTATTAAATAATCATGGTGCATTTTATTACTTCAGAGAGAATCACCAGAAGAAACCATACAGAGCAATAAGATGGACATGTCTGGAGGTAAGAATATGAGAATCTAGCTGGGTTTTATTGCTTTCCTTTCCAGTCTTTCTTTTAGTTTATATCCTTCTGTAAATTACTTTTTAAAAACTCTATAATATATATAGTTGCAGCTATATATAGCGAAATACATGTTTCACTAAAGAAAAGGAATACCCTTGTGGAGAAAAAAATTTGTGCACGTGAGTAATGCTACACACCTGAATCACCTGGTTGCTGTAGCAGTAACATCCATACATCAAGCTAAGCTTATATATGTATTAAGCTGATATGAGAGAATGTTTTCAGGGTGTGGTGGGTTTGTTTCTTCTAATACAAGTATCCAGATTGCCTTCTGGATACCTCCGCTAAATAGAAACAGAAACACTCGCTCGTTGTGGTTCATTCTTGGAAACACATTTTCAGTTCTAAGAACTAAATTAATACTGAGCAATTATTTTAGAACCATTTAAATCTGAGTGTAAAATTACTTGTGAGCAGTTTTATTTTTATTTGAATCCATTGACTGTTATGATCGCTCTAGCAAATCAAAGGTAGTATAATTCTTTAATACATTGACAACAATAGAATATAACAATATAATATTTAATTAAAAGTAATTGTAGCATTGTAGTTTTTATTGTAGTTGCACTGTTTTCATTCAAGTTTAAAATATGGTATTTTCACTTTTGGGATCATAGTCTATTGTGTAAAGAAATTGTTCTTTGAATTTTAGATTTTAACATTAACGGCAAGCCTCATATTTAACCTATTTTAGGGGTTTTTTTTATTTGAATTTAAAACATCTGCGTGGAAAGTAATTCTCTTACACTGCGTGCTCTCTCGTTTTAACGAGAAAACCAATAATAATATTTTTGTGAAGCCGAGCAAAACGTGTTGGTGCTTTGCTGATTCCAGGTTTTGTCCGTAGCCAGATTCGTAGTGTTTCCTTTCCCTTTTCAGTAAGGCACGGAGAGTTTAAAGCTAGGCTGATGTTTTCGCTTGAGAGCAGCGTTAGTTCAGCTCTTCATAAGCATGGGCTGCTTTCTGGTGTATCTGGGATGCTGAAGGGTCCTCCAGCGTTGTGGTCGCACCTCTCGCCTTTCCCTAGGGTTATTGCAAGATAAACGGATGGAGATAGATAAGCATGGCCTCGGTGTCGGAGATTACAATCGTGTGGTTGGAAAAGGCCCTGGTTCTCGTCCTCAAATTTCCAAAGAGTCTTCCATGGATCGCGGTCCTTACTTTGATAAGGTTAGTAGGTGTCTTCCTGGTGGACACTTCTAAATTCCTTTGACTCTCATTCGAAGTAGTTATCTGTGTGCTTCCTTAGCTTTCTGCATTTAGTGGAGGGGAAAGTTAGGACTTTCTTGTTAATCTGTAAGATGTATTTTGTTCTTTTTAACTTACTGATATATAATACTAAGCACTTTCTGTAGCCCATTTGCGGTGCAAATAACTAACCTGATCTCTCTTGTTTTCTGCCTGTCTCCTGCTGGTGCTGGACTGTCATGTGACTCTTCCCTTCTGTTCCTGGCAATGGTCTCTCCCTGCCGCTTGCTTGCTGGCTGGTTGTTGCGCATCGGTTTGTCTGTCCGATCAGGATGGCATTGTAGCAGACGAGTCCCAAAACATGCAGTTTATGTCCAGTCAAAACATGAAGCTTCCCCCTTCAAATAATGCACTACCTAACCAAGCCCTTGGCTCCCTAGCAGGGCTGGGTATGCAAAACTTGAATTCTGTTAGACAGGTAAGGCTGTGTGCATATCCTTGGCATGCTACTTGACAACGTTTAATACCTTTTGATGTGACACCCTAGCTACCTATGTCATTGATACGTGTTTAATTGAGATGTGTGGGGGTGGGAGAAGCAGCAGCAGAGGTTGATCGTCACTAACTGTCCGTCCTTTCCCCAGAACGGCAATCCCAGTATGTTTGGTGTTGGTAATATAGCAGCACAGCCCAGGAGCATGCAGCAGCCTCCAGCACAACCTCTTAATTCATCTCAGCCTAATCCACGTGCTCAAGTGCCTCCTCCATTACTGTCCCCTCAGGTAATGGAGTACACAAAACATTCTGCATATAAACTACCAAAATGCTGCTTCGGAAAACTGGTTTTTGTTTATTGCTGTTGCTGATGCCTATTCTGTAAATATTTGGAAACATACTTGGCTTGATGAGTGTTTCAGAAATTAGGCAACTGTTGACCAAAAGTTATCGTATGCTACAGCTGGTGTAACTGATGGCACATTACTGTCAGTCACGCTTCATCCCGCTCCGTTCTGCAGGTTCCAGTATCATTACTGAAGTATGCACCAAACAACGGTGGCCTGAGCCCACTTTTTGGCCCACAACAGGTAGCCATGTTGAATCAACTGTCCCAGTTAAACCAGCTTTCTCAGATCTCCCAGTTACAGGTAAGCTAACAAAGCTAGTCGCTCTGTGTTCCGTTTGAAAGTCTACATAGAGACTTACGTCAACTGCAAACTGTTGTTAAAAAACCCACCACAAAACACTGTCTCCTAGCGGTTGTTGGCTCAGCAGCAAAAAGCGCAGAATCAAAGAAGCATGCCTTCTGGTGGTCGTCAGCAGCAGGAGCAGCAGGTAAATAAATACGTTTATTACTAACTTCTCAAACTATCTTTAAAAACTGTTTTTCGTCCTGAGCTGCATTTCTTGTTCTAAACTGTATTAGTATGCAAGAGTGAGTGGGACTTTGAGAAGCTTTGGAGGAGTGACTTCGCTAATGCTGGGGTTTTGCTGTGCTGAGATGCACAGAGCACAAAGAGGCATTTCACCATCTTGCTTGAAACATGGAAAAGCTTTTGTCTATTTATATTGTAACTGCTCTGTTTTTTTAAGGGTCGATCTCTTAGTATGCAGCAACAGATGATGCAACAGTCCCGTCAGCTTGATCTAAACCTGTTAATGAAGCAGCAAACTCCACCTTCTCAACAGCAGTCACTCCATCAACCCACCATGAAATCTTTCCTTGAGAATGTCATACCCCACGCTACTCCTGAGCTACAAAAAGGGCCATCGCCAATAAACGCGTTCAGCAGTTTCCCTATAGGTGGGTCTCTCCGTGCTTTCGTACAGCCGGTTAATGCTTGGGCGACACGCAGCCTGTCTTGTCACGTTGTCTGCCTGCTCAGAAAACAGTAGTGGGTGTAATCCTGTTAGCACTTACGATTTTAATGGAAGTAGTAATTTTTTGTGGGGCTTATCCAGTTATCTTTGTTCACCAAAGAACTTTTTGCACAAGTGCACTCATTCCCTCTGTGTCTCTATTTCAGTGCAAAATGTTTTACATTCTTAAAGAATGTCTGTCTGCTTTTATTTCTCTTTTTATCCTCTGGGTCCCCAGGATGATACAAAGTCCTTTTGCAGTTAGGATTCCTGGAGCTAAAGGACTTTTGGAAGTAGAATCCAGACAAAGAATCCATTGATGTGGTCTCGTTTCTCTGGATTTTGAAAATGTTTTCAGTGAATCTAGAATTGCATAGGTAGAACAAAATGTTGATTTCCCTTGTAGTGGTTTTGTCCAGGAAAGCAAGCTTTCAGCTCTGCATTGTTAAAGAACAGTTGTCTCATTTCAGGCAAAATGTCTGAACATTTATAAATACAAACATGTCCTGTTTCTTTCTCCCTACGTTTCCAGGCTTCTGTCCAATTTCTACTTCAGAAATTCCAGGCTTGTATATTTTCTCCTTACTTTAGGTCCCTTTTTAATGCTATCTCACACTTATTACAACTGTATACCATTTACCTTTTGTTCCTTATCCCTATTTTTTTCCTCCTCTTCAGTTTGCTTTTCTTCTACGCTGTTCTAATCTGGTGACTTCTGTTGGGCTGATTTCCTTTGCATTCCCATTGCCCTTTGTCGAAAGTTTGTTTAACAGAGACTGCTGCTGAAGCCCTTGTGCTTACAGGTGGAGCGGCGTGGAGCCGGAGGGTCGGGGCCGGCCGGGCTGTTGCACTGCATGTGGCACACTGCAGTTTTGCTCGTGGCCGGTCTTAAGTCCAGGCTGCTGCTGCTTAGTAGTTGCTGCTGCTGATTGGCATCAAGATCTAACTACTGCTTTCATTCAAAGGGCAAGGCATAAAAATGAAGCTTGTCTAGCTGTTAGAGGCACTATGTTAGGCCTAATGAAAGGAATATTTAACTTTCTCGCCAAACTTCATGCTGAGTAATTGCATCCTGCCTATGCGAGGTTCCTTTCTGTTTTGTTTCTTGAGTTGAATTGTTGTGTACAATTGTTGAGTAGCTGCTTTCTCACCTTAATCATTGCCACATTTCAGGAATCTGCAGTATATGTAAGATTGCTTTGAGATCCCTCAGGAGTCTGCTGCAGTATACGTAAGAATTCTTTGGGACCCCTTTGGAGCAGTACTGTGTAGTGATACAAGCAAGTGGGAGCCACACTCAGTCCACAAGTAAAAGCTGAAGGGTAGAAATAGTAGGTTGCTGGATTTTTTTCACCCCTCAGTGAAAAATTGAGTCAAGAGGAGTATTGGTAGCATCTTCCAAAGTATAGTAGCGTAGTCATGTGAGAAAGAGCTGAACTTGCCAAGCTGTCTTCAGGCTCTGACGACAGCCAAATGCCAGAGGGAGGGGTGTCAGAGACTGCACTGATTGGACTTTTTCCTATTTTCTGTTTCAGCTATTGGTAGTTGTTATGTTTCTTAAAAGTTGATGTCCTGTTACAAGGCACTTTCTCTGAGGCTTTTCAAGGGCTGCTTTTCTGGCATCAACATCTGCTCATGCCTTTAAGAAAAACAAACAAAAAACCCCAACCAAACAAAAAAATCAAACCAGCTTTTATATGGTAGTGAATGTCAACTTAGGAACAAAATTAAGCACTGGTTTCCAGTGCTGAGTGAAGGTGTTTCTAGTGGAGATTTGAGAAGTTCCCTGTGTGCCTCTGGCCCCAAGTTAAGATGTTGTAGTGGTTTATTTTCAGAAATGAAATAAATAGGTCTGAAGGGCTGGGAATGTAAGCAGGTATGATGTTCAGGATTCTCACAGACCTGGAAAGAGAGCAGGCATGCCAGAGTCAAAAGCATGGGCCCGTTGTTCAAGCCCAGAGTAGCTGGTTCTTACAGGTATTTGGACTGATTTGGGTTGGCGTTGTGTTGATTCTCTGGCAGCTAAACATTTTGGGATACAGACAACAGCCTAGAGCAGGCAAAGACAAGTTTTGTTTGTTGTCTCTTCAGTGTAAACAGCAGAAATGGAGGAGTGGGATAGTAGTACTTGTGCAGATCCCTGCAAAGTGCTTAGATGTCTGTGCTAGTGTGGGTCAGAAGCTGGCAAGGCGTCCTGTTGAACAGCCAGATGAGAATGGCAGTGAGGGGTAGCTGTGGATACTGGTGTGTAACTTCTGCCCAACACGGGTGAGTCCTGACACGCCCTCCTGCTGAGAAAAGCGTCTTGTATAACAGAGTGTAGCTCTTCAAAGTACAGCACTTCTGCTTGGTGCAGATGAGACCAGTCTAGCACCAGCACGACAACTGGCATGAGAAATGCCGTGTTTTTCTAGGCACTTCCATGTTCGTTTCTCTGACTTCCTCAGTGGCTTCTTCCACTGACATTTTTGCATGAAGACATTGGCTGAGAAGCGAGCGCTTTGCATTGCTTAGCTTAGCTTCTGTCTGTAGTAAGTTCACTGTATTATACCCTAGAGTGTTTCTCAAAAACAGAGACTTGGAAGCATGAAATAACCATAGCAATATACTGTTAAATGTTTATTAGGGCAATAGTGGTAATTAGCAGAAGAAAAACCTTTAGGCTGTATTTCATAAGCTATATATGTTTTTAGGAATGAACTCAAACTTGAATGTAAACATGGATATGAGCAGTATTAAAGAGCCACAATCTCGACTGAGGAAATGGACTACAGTAGACAGCATTTCTGTGAACACATCGTTAGATCAAAACTCCAGCAAACATGGTATGTTAAACATGTCATTGCGTAGCACTTGACGTTGCACATCAGATTTTCACATTCTGTCTATAAAATGCAGGTTTGCTCCATTTCGGCCTGTGGTTGTAACTGCTGTGTTACTGGTAGCTGTCAGAATTTGTGTTGTCTGTGCCGAGGCTGCTGCTTGTCTTGCACAGCAGCGCACAGCTTGCTTCAGTGTCTTCACCTGCAGAAGCGATCTTGTGATGAGATTTAGAAGAAATGTTGTGCGGAATTCCTTTTTAACCAGACTTTTCTTAAGTGTGACTGTTGCTACTAACTCCATCTTAATCTGTGTTAGAATGCTTCATATATTTTTACATCAAAAGCTTTATATTTTCTAGCTTTCTTTCCGCCACCCTTAAGGTGGCCTTAAGGTGATTTAGGGGTATTTAACGCTGTGTGCACACATTCCGGTCATGTCTGACATTTTTAGTTACAGGTTTTGGTTATCAGTGGGTGTATTTGCATTCTAAAAATGGGGAGAGCTTAGAAGGGATAGACTAGCACCATCGCTGTACTTAGTTTTAGAGGAGGCAGACTTGGTTGCTGCATGTTTCATTCCAGTAATCAGGATTCATACGGCATTTCAACTGTTTCAGTTACTTGAAATCTCATCCAGTTAAAATTTGAGTCTATAGCACAAAGGTTCTGTGTCTAAAGATAGTTACAAAATGTCTCCAGTCTCCTGTTACTGTTCAGTCTTCAGATTGTTTGGGTATTTTTAGATTTGTCAGCTGCTTTACTGCTGTGCAGTGACTTGCTGCTTGAAGCATCTAGTGGGGATGCGCTGCTGCTGCACTTCTGCCCTGCGTCGGCTTGTGGCCACACAAGTCAGGGTTACCTGCTGCAGCTGTAGGTAGCGTTTTCTGAATCGTGGCAGCAGTTTGATTATTTGAACTCCATTTGCATGGAATCCCTGGGAAGTCATCTGTTCCCTCAGAACTGTAGAAGATCTGTGGGTTTGCTGCCTTACAACTTTTAGGCTTCTCCTTACGGGACTGGCGCAGAAGTAAACAGGTTGTGTGCAGTGCCTTTGTTCCTTGCTCTGCCTCCAGTGATTTTTATTTTGTATTTCTTCCCCTCCCAGGAATGTAAGTGGAAGTGACAGAGCTTTGCAGTAGCTAAAAATCCTTCAGATTTTATAGATGTTTCTTCCAAGAGCCTTCCCATCACAGAATATATTCACTACCCCTGTTATCCAGTTGGGAGTCTCACAGAATGCTCTTAGCCTCTGAAATTAATATTTTGCTTAAATTTAATAAGTATACCGTTTTAGTGAAATTATTTCATGGATTGTTCTTAGTGTTTTCGCCTGAATTATTCAGAGACGTTTCATTTTAGATTATGTAATCCTTCATGACTTTCTATATAGCCTGACCTCAGAAGAGGACAGTGTGGTGCTCCATGTTTCAGGAACGCTTTCCGAGGGTGTGTTTTTGTATAGCTCGAGATGTCTAAATATAAAAATCGGCTATGAAATACACGACAACTTTTTTTTTCTAATTAGGTGCTATTTCAAGTGGTTTTCGGCTGGAAGAGTCTCCGTTTGTCCCCTACGACTTTATGAACAGCAGTAATTCACCAGCCAGTCCTCCCGGCTCGATTGGGGACGGCTGGCCCCGTGCCAAATCGCCTAACGGCTCGAGCAGTGTTAACTGGCCCCCAGGTACGCCGGCCCCAGGCCTGCGCTGCGCACCCTTCCCGCTGTTCGTGGGATTTCTGCTGGGTTCCGTGCTCGGTACCTGGGGGGGGGCAGGGAAGCCGCCTGCAGAAGAGCATGAAGGCGGTGGTTGTAGCAGTCGGAATGGGGAGCGGTAGTTCTGTTCAGAAAGAGAAGTGTATCTCCCTGCTTGGAGATTCTACCCTGGTGGGATGGGACCAGAAAAACTAGAAATGAAGTAAATAAAGGGAAAATACAACTAAATTAAGTAAATTAAATGCTTAAAAGGTTTGGGATTTTCAGTCATTAAGAGATGTATTGTTTAGACAGATGTTTCCTGCTTTAAAAAAAAATAAATCCAAATAAGCTTGTCTGCATCTCTGTTCCTAGAGTTTCGCCCTGGTGAGCCATGGAAAGGTTATCCAAACATCGACCCTGAAACTGACCCTTACGTCACTCCTGGCAGTGTCATAAACAATCTCTCAATTAATACTGTGCGGGAAGTTGACCACCTCAGGGACAGGAACAGTGGTATGTTCAGCTGCGGCGTCTTCCGATTGCGTGCTGCTCTTCAGCCCCGTGCAGAGCCTGTTCACTGGGAGATGGGTTTGCTACTTGCTCATCTCCGTGTTTATCTTTTGTGTTGTGGATTTGATGGCCGAAAAGCTCCTGTTTGGCTCAAGCGCCGCTACTTGATGCGATGCAGCAGGTATTCCAAGAATGCAGTAGTGAGGGAACGCTGCTGATCGGCCTTCTGATGTGATTCTGTGCGCAGAGAGGCCGCGTGTTTGGAACTAGGCAGCAGAACTTGGCCAGCTAGCCGTTGCAGTAATGTCGCTAGCTTTGCTTGCAGCGAGTGCGCGGTGCTTCCTGCTGTCGCGGGTGCTTGCCGCCACGTGCCTTTGGGTCGAGGATGAGGGCTGAGAAGAGTGGAGGAGGTCCCTCATCTGATTGTGCTGACACGTTCAGTCTGGACTACAAGTCCTGCCTTCTCATGTTGTTGCGTTCGTGGTGCACTGTGCTGTGACTGACTTCTGTCTTTGTTCCAGGGTCATCCTCATCTTTGAACACCACGCTGCCTTCAACTAGTGCCTGGTCATCCATTCGTGCCTCCAACTACAATGTTTCCCTCAGCAGTACAGCACAAAGCACTTCAGGTGATGTCTGTGTGTACTGCTCTGAGCCACTGTTTCCTTCTTCCCCTTCC
>Ga0181612_103752_pt1 | contig 22100 bp, 12 predicted proteins | sample HoacroProtozoa21_FD_119630 | JGI IMG/M metagenome (GOLD analysis project Ga0181612, IMG submission 119630) | Hoatzin crop microbial communities from Cojedes, Venezuel. Combined Assembly of Gp0051906, Gp0051904, Gp0051908
AGCACAGACAGGTAAAATCTGCTTTTGCCCCCGCAGCTTTATCTGCAAAGTGCGTATACGAATATTTACCTTTCAGAAAGGTGTGGTATGTTTAAATAATGTAATATTACCTCTATTGGATACAATAAGAAGATCTTGGATCAGGAACTGCATAAATGCAAAGCATTGTATCAGTAATGCCTACAGTTTATTTTTCACATTCTGATGATCAATGCATGCTTGTATCCTTTTTCCAGAAAAATAAAAGAATTATTTCTGAGGTAACGGTGAACAGCTTGTAGAGAACTTATATATGTAAGTTGTACATAATTTATGCATTGAAGAATTTGCATAGATATTTCATTGCCTTTGTAAATGTCATTAGTAGAGAACATTGGTGAGAGAGATCACGTACAATCCACCTTTTTTAATTTACGTACAGGGACAGTACACAGGTCACACACACCAAAAAGAAGATTTTAGCTCAATAAAAGAAATATAATTGTTGAATGGATTTGCTTGCAAATACACATGGAAGATTTCAAATAAAGCAAGAAGGTGATATTGGTTTTGATACAGTCATCTCTAAAAATACAGGCTTTACAGAGTCAATATTGTCTTGATTTAGGTTCTAACCCAACCCAAAATTCTCAGGTTCAGCTCCATCCACTTATTATTGATTTCTCTGGCATGCTGAGTTGCTTTTTTTCCAGAAACGCTTTTCTCCTCTCAAGTTTTAGCTAGCTCTTCCAAAAGAATGTCTAATACTGTCACAAAGAGCAATTATAATCCTTACAACTGAGCTATTGACCATCGTAATAAAAAGGAAAGAGAGAAGTCATGTCAGTTTAGCTTCTGGCAGGACCTTACAGTGCTCCTTCATTCAAAAACACCTATGTAATCAACAAGAAATGAGAAATGAGCTGCAAAATATCAGCAGCCCTTAATTTTCTATCAGGTATGATAAAGACTTTATAAAGCTGAGCTATTTTTAAGGAATAAAAGACCTTATAACTATCACCAAGACATCAGTTCTTTGCTATTTTACTATAATACCTTTTCTTTTTTTTTTTTTCTTCCTGCTACCTGACATCTAAATGCCTATAATTTTAGACATCAGGACCACATACCGGCAAAAAAATCCACAGGCAGAGAGCTGAAAAATATTATTTTTGCCATTTGTAGACAGTAGTTTCACCTGATGTGCATCTTCAGCACCTTCTTCATCTTTTCATGGGGAGAGGGGTAAGACGCAGAAGCCCAAAGAGAGAGTATAGCGTCTTTAATAAGCCTAAACAATTTTGCTTTGACTAAATTTGTACAGTGAAATTGAAATCCTTTGGGAAGGAGTAAAAAAGCCTTGTTGATGAATCATAGAGGAAATCAAAATAAAGCCATGCTTAGAAGAGATTAAACAAGCCATAAAGTTTTCAGTAAAAGTAACATGTAGGAAATAGAAAGAGACATAAGTGATTGGTTGGGGTCCAAATGTATGTCTGGGCAGGAGGAAAGGGAAGGGTAAACTTGTCTGGGGAGTAAATTAGTTTAGGTCCTTATAGTTCAATGCGGCCATGATCCAGAAAAACACTTCACCTTACGTTTGGTTTTAACATGTGAGTCGCTCTCTCAAAATCTGAGAAGAATCTTTTGAGAATCTCAAAAGTCTGCTGACTTGCTCAGGCTCAGGTTTAAGTGATTCCATCATAGCCAGGAAGTGATTTCATCATAGCAAAGATTTCTTGAATTACATTGTCCAACTCCAAAGTCCATAAGGCAACTAACTGAAAGATGGAATGGCTTTTGATTGGATGTCTAGTTGAAGAATCCATTTCCTGGACACAGAAAAGTGCACACTCTGCTTTCCAGTATGGTATGTGCTTAGAAATGGGAACATATTTTTGCACACACAAAGGCTGAAGGAAGAGGAATGACAATGGCAGCAAGAGGGGGTGTGACATTGTGACTCTGCTAGTTTTATATTTCTGGAAAACCATTAGTATTTTGTGAGAGGTGGCACTTGATAATCAGATTTTACTTGGCCAAAATTACTATGCACTTAATACTTATTTGTGCGGTTCAGTTAGCAGTGCCTGTGCTTGCAGGCTGCAAGGCCACAGTGGAGAAGGGCCAGCTCAGGGCAGACAGCTCATCATGCCCACAATCATGCCCAGGGACAAGGCAGAGCAGCTCCTCCTCTCATCCCAGGAGCACAAGCGAGGGTCTTGAAGGTGTCTTTATAAAGACAGTGTATGTTACAGTCACTAACTGCTGACAAAAAGAAATTGATTCTTTGATTGTTCTTTCTACCCCAAATTTTGGTGGGATTTCTGGCCAGGGCAGAGGAATGACTCTGCGAGAACGAAGTCCATGGTTCTGAACCACTAATTTGGGCTGATGAGCCTGTGGAAAGACAAGAAGTTTAAATATTATGTATTTTTCCCCATCTTCTCATTCTTAGGAGTCCATTCTGCTTCCTCTCTAAGTTCCAATCTTCTATATTCTAGGGCAGAAAGAAATGTAATTTTGGCTTTTCAGGAATGAACAAGGTAGAAAAGATAGATGTACAATACACTTCAGTGTCACCAGGTACCATAATCTTTATTTTACTTAACTCTGTTTCCTGAGAAATGGGAATAGAAGAATCACAGCTTTCATTGAACAGTAAAGTTAATTTCTAGTTCTCAAGGTTTCACCAAAAAAAGCATTAAAACATGATTCTTGCAATCTCACCGCAAATATCACTTGGACTTCTTGAATTTTCCTTTCTTCCGAGTTTACTCTCTGAGGATGCAACAATTCACTTATACAAGCAATTCGCAGAACAGAGGGACCCATTTATCTAATATGCCACAGAATTCTTTTTCTTCTAGGAAGCCATGATGACATGTAAGAGCAAACATCTATATTTTCATATGACCAAAATGTTCACAAGATTTTTTTTAATTGCTGCATTTTATTAATAAGCTACTAGTTAAAAGGTTTCTTTGAAATAATTCAAAGATAGTTGACACGAAAAACTGTGTGTCTTTTTCAGCATCTTTATATTTCATTTATTATCAAACTCTCAGTCAGCAAGACGCAGTGTCTGATAATTCTTCAGGGTTGCCAATTAACCTAATTAGCAGGTCACATAGGTAAGTGGCATAGATTGTGTCCAATTTCATTACTGGGGTAGTAATTTAATCAGCCTGTGCATTGACTGAAGGCCAGAGAATCTGGAGAATGAGTTCAACATGAAAATGAAATCTAGACAGACATTATATTTAAATACATGAAAACAGTTTGTCACACAAAATTATAAAGCATACTACTCACTAGTAGAAACCCAGTAAAGTCTGGGGTGGGGACTGGTGGTATTAGGGGGGAGGGGGGTTCAACCAGAGTATCCAGCATCAGTATAAAAAATGTTATATGTTGCCTTGCTTTTATGAACGAAAGGTAGTTTTATGTACAAAGAAGTCACAAACATGTGTGTTCTTCTTTAGCATTTAGACAGACATGCAATGAAATTGTCTTTAATGCAGTGTTACAGACCAGAACTTCCCAGACACATCCGCTTTGTGATCTACCTGGAACAATCCTGGCCTCTCCTTTCCTATATACCCCAGCCTTGTTCAGTTCTTCATGCCTGGTTTTAGAGCAAAGACAAAGGAATGTCAAGTAAGAAGGTCACATAATCGATAAAATGATATTGCTGGATCTTTCAAGACAGACAGGAGAGAATAAAAATTACAATAAGTGCAATTGTCAAAGTCCTAGAGTCAGTGAAAAAGCAGTGCTTTCTCGGTACAGTCCTGCTCCTCTTTTACAAGGTGACTGAGTAAATAGGAGGTAGGAAGAGTAGAGTCTGTCTGGAAGAAGAAAAACACTTTCTGGTCAGATAGAGAAAGAAATATTAGGAGGAACAATAACATCTTTAAAAATGGGTTTCAGTATGAAATACATATTTATATATGCTTTAAAGAGATGCACAAACTTTACCAGAAACTATCAGTGTTTATTCAAAATACAGACCGCAGAAAAAGTACCACTACTAATGACAGGACCTAGTTGATCCCGAATGTGTGAGGTGTGAGGAGTCCACTAGCACAGTCAAAACTACAAGCAACACTTAGGAAAAGATCAGAGTATGGTGAACATGCCCTTGTCTTCATAGTCTATATCAATTGTTTACTGCCTCAAAGAACAAGCGGGCTATAAAAGAGGCCCAAGTAGTGGATCATTCAGTTTAAACATATCTCATAGGTCTTATGGTCAAGAATTACAGCTTAATGAACACTGTTCCAGGACTTGTAATTTATTCACTCAGCAGGAAAAAAAGTGACTACACTATAAGTTCATGATAGGCCTGTAAAATAAAAACAGCCAGCATGTAAAAATAGCCAGCATGCCAGGAATGAATGCTGATCTCTTAAATAGCTTTGAGTTTTTTTATAACAATGAGCAAGAGTACATGCTGAAGTTACTAGATGTGGCTCAGACCACTCACTTATGTTGTCAAATGTATTATTTTGAATTATAATCTGTCTTGCTACCAAAATAACATACCTTTACAGCGGAAAAGCTGAACTTCTCTATTCCAATTTCGGAGTTACAGAAACATTGAGCTCTTAAGCATCTGTTTTAACTGTGCCCACAGAATATAAATGCTACAGTTGTCAATAACTGCTTAGACTTTCTTTTAAAAAAAGAATAAAGCAGGGCAGCACTATTCATGGATGCTACCCACTAGTTCAGGAGTGCCAGATAACAGAAACTACTTGCAGGGGAGAAACCACTTTCACCTGATTAGTAGAAAACTTAACATTGATGAGTTAAACTTCTCATTAAAACTTTCCCTGATAAAAAAGCAACAAGCTTAAAGATAATAGCTTTTTTTTTTTTTTTAACATAAAGCAAGATCTCAAAAGTACTGGATAAATTCAGTGTAAGGGCCTCTCAGGAAGTGTCAATTCATGTGAATTAAGTTACTCTTTGCTAGAAATTTGGAGGCTAGCAGTTACTAATTTCTGTGGACAGAAGGCCCACAGCTCCCAGTCTGCTTTTCTGGTTCTCGTAAACATTTCCAGTGTTTTCAGTTCACTGGTAATTTTTATATATTATTCACTAAAGTTATAAATGGCTAATCAAATTACATAGGCTACAATCACAGTAAAGAGTGACAGTAGAATCAGAAGCTCCATTAGAATACTGAATATTTCACTGTCTAGCTATCTAGATAAATCTGATTTCATAAATGATTTGATAAAGCAAAAGCATTATCAACTCACTTCCATGATGGTTCAGATAGATGTAATTTCAAAGACTAGCTTAAGGCATCAACATAGCCTAGGCAGCAGGATTCCCATACTGTGAAGTCAGGTTATATTCTAAGAGGGATATCAAGTCTGGATGAACCAAAAGAGAGAGCAACAATATGGATCTACAAATGTATGCTCTACTACAGCTGTGAGGGACTGTTGCAGAGACTGAACGTACGCTAATTGCATCTTAATCAAATATAGGTTTTTCTGCATGAGAGCTTCTCCGAGTGACCTCTGGGAAAAGGATCAGCTAGAAACTTTTTGCTCCCCTTTCATTTATTAAATTTTCCATTTTTTTAAAAAAAACCATTATATTTTCCACTGTTCTCTCATTTATAATTCACAGTTTGTAATTGTCATGAACAGTAATCCCATTATATTGTTGTCACAGCACTATTTTACAACTTCTCATTTGAAAAAGGTGCTTTCCAATGACACCTTTATTTCTTCAGTGGACAACAATCACCTGTGTATTTGTTAACCACAAGCTTAATGAGAAGAAGTACTAGCTGATATTAAAGTATCCTAATACAATGTGTCAGTGCTTTGGACAGAGCCAGACCAGTTTAAATTTTATTCACTACACCACCCCACCCCCCCCCAGTAGTGTCCAGGCTTGAATATTCCTGCTCAGTGTCAACCTTCTCACTCAGACTAACACTGACTTAGTGCCTGTTGCCCTATATAGGTGAGGCTAATTGCTAGCATGCTTGCAGCAAATTGAACCATAAGCCCCCTGGGACAATCTGGGGCAGGAAATGACTTCTTCTCCCTCTGGCGAAAATTATGACTGCTCAACGGCTGCTAATTTCCATTGAAAGGAAAAAAGCAGGCAGGTTTTAATCAGAAGAGGGGGAGATGAGGGAAGAAGGCAGGCTCTGAGCCTCCCCAGGGTTATAGCAACTGCTCCACAAGGAAGGTATTGCAATGCTTTCCAGGGTCTACCCCCCAACCCCAAAACAGAGCTAAACATGCTGCAGTGTGGCCCTTTTGCCCTGCTCCTGCTCCTGGCTCCTCCCTTCACTCCCTCCTCGCAGAGTGCTGTCTCAGGGGGGAGGTTAGTTACAACCTACTGGGACACTTCTCTGAGCATCCACCTAAATGCAATGACTGGGAGAGAAAGGGGTAGACGGCATTTTTTTTCCCCATCATGATTGCCTGCTTTTCTGGACAGTAGAAGTGGTTTTAAATCACTGAAAGCTACGAAGAGCTCACTCCCTAGACAAGCATTTTATCACTAGGTTGTATTTTTTACAAATAGATACAATATATAATACTCTAGACAGAGCACAGTAATCCCACTTCAAAGCCTTGTGAGAAGAGCAGTGCTGGAAACTTGGAACAGGGCAGAAATTAGTCCCATATAACTTCCCATGCAGAAGGTTTCACTGGCTGCCTGCATCTGCTCAGGGCAATTCTGGCTCAGGAAGCAACAAGTTTTCTGGTTTAGGGCTGAACAATATGGATTATTTTTGTTTGCCTCTGTGGCTTTCCCACTGCTCACAGAAGAAAGCCTTTATCTTTCAGTAAATACATAGCTGAACTAATAGATTGTCAAGGATTCACTGCAAAAGGACAGTTTACTGTTCAAGATAACTCTAAAGATTCGCAAGTGTAAGAGTCTGCAACAAAATATAAAACATTTTAAATGTGATTAACCATGGGCTTTCCATAATAATCATTGTTTAGTGAATATATAAATAGAATAAAAGCAATATTGAAGCAAATAAACGACCTCTGACACAAAAAATGGCTTGCATTTCATATTTCTTTACTTAACTGCCCCCTCCTTCCCCCACCGAACAGAAGCTTTATTGACAAAATGTGCTCTGGTAATTTAGTCTGTAGACTTAAAGAATGTGCAGCTCTGGGAAAAACTGAATTATGGGTTCTATTTGTAAGATGAGGAATGGCATATAATAACTTAATGAACTGGAAGCTTATTAGTTGTAAAAGAGAGAACTAATGGAATGCATTGTCTATCAATCTTTTTTTTAACTTGCAAATATTCAGGTGGGTAAGTGCCACATCCATTATGCATTTAATATCTTATTAATACAAATATGTGCTAGAATCTCAACAAGCTACAAAAATATATCTCAGCTCCTAATTTAATGTGTATTTTATTAGTCAGTTTTGGAGGCTCTATTCTAAACGCAAGTCATTAGAGATTCTATTCAGTTATTTGGCCAGCAAAAAATTCACTTGAACACAGGAGCTACCAACTGACATCATCTAAGGGTATAGCCCACTGCTCTCTGTACAGACCGTATTCATCAAAATTGTGGAGTGAAATAAATGCACACACAGTCATGACGACAGTCTCATTTCAACAGCTATTTATTGCTCTGTAGACACATAAATACAAAAGGACAGTAAGATAATGATTTTAACAAGAAACATGTAGAGAATTCAGTCTAAAACGAAATGTAGGAATCAAATCCTTCGTTGTTAAAGAAATTTTCTCCACTACATGAAGTACAGGGATTTACCTCAGCTACACTTTCACGTGGACCTATTTATTTTGCACAACTGAATGATTTGTTTCAAAATAGTTTGGATCATGATATATGTGTGTGAATATGCAGAATAATAAAAATTTTAAAAGCAGTCTAAAATCTCTTAGGAGACTTCTCCCAATCTTAGCTCATATTATGCCTTAACACCGAAATGTAAAAAAAACAAAATTCAAAGTTCAAGCCAATGCATATAAAGGTATATGTGGAACACAGCAGTCTCGTTCTACTCTATCAGTTCAAATATTTCATATGCTGCATAGATCCTCAGGTAATTTTAATTTTAACCCTGCAATGGATTGATCTAGTTGCTTAGTTTTTCAATTTGAGAGATAAAAATAAGCAAAGAAGGAAAATCTGCATTAATTTATGCCTCTGGTAGGCTCTTGTGGGTGGGTCTGTTTTGTTTTATTGTTATTTTTTTCACGTGGTCAGTCTAGCAGCAGATGTCTTACATATATTTAGCTGCTTAGAAAACCAGTCATAGCCATTCCACTCAATCATGTTGTAGCATACTATCGACATATTATACCAGTTCAATACATTTTTTTTCTTTATCAATTTACTTTTCATCTCAGAGGTCCAGTACAATGAGATTTTGAACCATTTGTGCTGAGCACAATCAAAGGGCCAGTAATCCAATTATTTGATTTTCTTGCTGAAGAGAACAGAGGAGAGGGAAAGCCATCTTTCCCTCAGTCCAGTGAGTGAGCTGCAGGCCTGCATTAGCCTTTAAGTTTCCTGTGTAAAACAGACCCCAAGGGAAGCAGAAGGCCACTTAAATACAGCTTGGAGGGCATAAGTGGAACACGGCTGTGGCACATTGGCTTTCTGCCCAGGAATAAATTCCAAGTATTAGCATCAAACACTCATCCTGAAGCTCTCATACTCAAATTAAATGCAATCTATCAAATGAATAAACAATAATATATTAAAGCATCAGAAGTAAATTAAAAAGATAAATCGCTGTAATTTATACCATGGATCATGTGTTCTGGATTGCTTTTCCAGACTGCACACCTCAGATTATCTTTCAGCCTATTTTTTTCATGATTGTGTTTTTGCACATGCGAAATGGTCCTTGATGGACAAATTGAGTTTATTCATGGTCTACTCTACATATTAATAAAAATATAGTTTTAAGTAGTGCTTGCTTTCCCCATGCAAATAATTTTGTTTACTCCTGCTAGTCAGCAGAATCTGACCAATTTGGTAAACAGATTGAGTCTACATGAATTGTATCTAAACAAGAATTCAGACGACAACAATTAGGCATGCAAAATGTAGCTTTAGATACATCATATAGAACAGCAGCAGGCTTCAGAATTAGGGTAGCTGCGAAGTTAAAATGAATCAGTCCTTTTAAAGTGCTGACATGAAAAGCAGATTGTATTCTGGGACAGATTTTAAAAGGGGAATTTTCAGTAAGCAGAATTTAATTACCTAACTGGAATTTTGCCATGATGCCCTGGATAACCCTTCACTTCATGTGAAGAAGCAAAAAAACCTCAGGGAATCTATTATGCTCTACCTGAACCATACCTATTATAGCAATAAATTCAGCCTTGTGCTGGGATGGGACAGCATTAAGAAGGAGAGCAAAGGGAAACATCTCACCTACTGAATATTAGTCTCATTTCCTGAAACAAGTTGACTCTCCCCAGGAACTTCTTCCCCAAAACTTCGTTAGGGTATGAAATAATTGGCTATTGACCAGTCTGTTCTTGACCCAAAGAATGGAGCAGAAAACATGGAAGACTTGTCTGGATTATAAGGAGAGATAAAAGAGAAATTAAGAGCTGATACGTACTGACTGAGGCCATAGCTGTCTTGATTTTGCTAGCTGAGCCTCTGAGGGTTTTACTCACATTTGTACTAGGGCAAAAGACCTGAGGAAAAGAGCAGGCAGAAACTAGGGGAAGGGAAAACAGAATGGCACAACTTTCTCCCTTTTCAGATTTTTTTTTTTCCCTGCCTGTTTGCCCAGCATTTAGTGTGGTGCTGTGAAAAAGAAAGGCTGCCAGCTCCATAGCATCATATTGCCAGCATAGTGGACAGTCTGTCTCACCTCCAGGCAAAACAGAAGTTATGAAAATGGTATTTGCACACTAAGAAAAAAAAATGCAAAATCTTACTTATCACTAATCCTGTACACAGTTTTCTGAGCAAGTGACAGTTTCCCTTTTTTTCCCTTGTAAATGCGATCACCTATAACCTACCAAAACCTCTGCAGGTCCCTTGAGGGCTGCCCTGGAACCCCAACTGCTGGCAGCCAGCACTCCAGGGGAAGCTGCTGTGATGCAGGCTCCAAACACCACAGGAGGAATGGCCGAGGATGCCAGTGCGTGTGGAGGCAGTTCCCATGCCCTGGAACGATGAAAACCCATGGTTAGTACGCACCACGCAGCACCAGAGGCTGAGCCCACTGTTAATGAGTGCTACGCAGAGGGCTCAGGTCGTGGTTTTGCTAAATCCCGTGCACTTGGTATCCCTGTGAAACACAACACCAGAACGCAGCTCAGCTCACAGAGCCGTCCGAGCACAGCGCGTCATAGTCAAGGTGATGGGGCAGATGTCTCTGAGCCGTTGGTGCGATATCTGCCCCTCGATGTCAAGTGGTTTGTTAGAACTGGAAAGTGCTGTGTGAGTAAATAAGTCTTTATGGGGCTGGCAGGCCCCCATTGCACCTGCTCTGCCCCTGGGGCAGGGGTCTCTGGGCAGGGTGCAACACCTTAGTGCTGGTTCATAGTGGTTTATAATGGTTCCCAGTAAGTGCCTGTACACTACAGCATGCAGCGTGGGGACACACAGGAGGCATCAGAGGTCCTGGGCTGTGATCTCGCTGGGATCACAGCAATGCGGTGCACTAGCTCTGAGGGGGTCTGTCAGCCAACATGGAAGGCTGTCATGGATGGATCCAGCTCTTCAGGAAGGACAGGCCAGGACATCAAGGATGGAGAGCTGCCCTTGAAGTGAGAGAGCAACTAGGGTGCACAGAGCTGTGCCTCGGGAGAGATGATGAGCCAACTGACAGCTTATGTGTCAGGATTAGAGGTCAGCCCGTGGTGGGTGACATTGCGGTGCATCTCTGCTACAGGCCACCTGATCAGGAAGAAGTGGATGAGGCAAAAAAATGGAAGAAGCTTTATGCTCACAAGCCATCAAGGGTCAGAGCACTGAGGCTACACTGAGTACTGCTAATGAAGTGGCGGAACACACACACCTCACAAAACGCTCCTAGTAGAACCTAGCTTGGCTCTATCCACCTTAAAAGGTAGCTCTCACCCTCTGCATAAGCATTCTGCTGCTTTTCAGAGGATGGTGTGCACTACCTCTACAGCACAGACCTCCTCAGCAGTCTCCAAGAGGGTTTCTTTGCTGTCTGACATCCCGCCAGGATGTTCTGCAGCAAAAAGCAACAGTTTCTGGCCTCTCGGACCTCACCCTGCTGATCACAGTTTGATGTCCTGAATGTGTAATGCACACAAATAGGACACACTGGCTGCGAATTCTGGGAAAGTATTTCTTTTCATATGGGCAAACAGGCGGTTGTATGCATAGGGAGTATGTGCTTTAAAGCTTTAAACAAAGCTCCCCCATGTTTACAGGTTAGATTGTACTCTATTTCAAAAGCCTACACCTGCCATACATCCCAAAATGTCTGAATAAAAAGAAAGGGGCTTGGAAAAACTTTGCTGACTACTATAAGAGGTAAAATTACTTTAACACAGGTGTTTCAGCAGCTTTCATGATTCGCCCTTATTGAGTGAAGGAGGCCTTCAGGATAGAGATAAGTGGTCCTCACCTATAAGACAACATTTTCACTGGTGAGGAAAGACAAGGCTGAAGCTTAATAAGGAAGAGTAGTATCCCCAGCACTGTGATTTCCCCACTCCTACCTCTGTGGCAGGAATTTCTCTTATTTTGTTACAGCCAGAGTTCTCTATATTACAATATCTGTATCAATACCTGGCCATGGTATTTTGGCTGCCTACCTCAGCTCATCTGCTTGGATGGCATTTTGTCTGTTAGCAACAATAGTAGTCTGTTAGCAGTAATATACCACTTTCAGGAGATGCCAGAAATGGATGGGTTTAGATCCATAGCTTGCTAAGCTCTGTTAAAACAGCTTTCTTCTGACACTGAGCAATTACCTAAAGCATCTTGACATTCTCTGTATAAAAGTGACTCATTACCAGACACTGGCTTGTATGGAACCCAAACAGCTTGTTTTCCAGCATCAGTAAAGACAAGTATATATTTCAAATGACACTGTTTTTGTGCTCTTTGGAGGCTTTTCTGATACTGATGACATCAAGGAATCTCTGTTTCACTCGATAGTTACACTTGTGGCAATGACTATCTTGTTCCTTGTCTTCCCATGTCTAGAGCACGGGGCATCTGACCCATAGTCAAGGTTCCTGTGCATTGCACTGATACCAACCAAGCAGTACCAAGTAGTACTGCATTAAATGTCAAGTAAGCCCAGCACTTTGTTTTGCTTGCAGTTTCAAAGCCACAGGGCGAATCCGTGACTCAGCTGCCATTAAAAATCACTAGTTAATTGAGAACACCCCTACCTCGGTGCTTTGTACCTCCAGTTAATCCATTTGTATCTGTTTGTGCCAACTGATGCCTGTTTTCTTTGACATGGCAGAATCCCAAAGCTATGCAAACAAGAATGCCAAGATTTGAGAGTGCACTGTAAATCAATAATTTTTTAGATGTTCCTGGATGCCTGAGGATGTGTCAAATGAGGCTGTGTTGAAGAACTCTTAGATGACATCAGGTGTGAAATGCCTACGTGTGAAGAAAACACTGCAGCAGAACCATGCATTGATCCTGTTTGCAAGCTCCTTGCAGCTACTGGGCATTTGACTCTAAGGATCCAAAGCAAAGCTGATCACAGCACAGTATAGGGGACTGAAGTCTCAGATGCTCAGAAGATTCTAAGATGATCTATGATTCTAAGAGCCTTTCAGTCTCCCTCTTTGGCACACCAAATCTGTGCTTGTAAAACATAGGGTAGGATGGAAAAGTGAAACTTCCAGCTCTAGTAGTGGTCAAGATAGTTTCTGAAGCTAAGCCTAATTGACTGCATGACTGTATTCATTCAGCACCTCAAGTAGGTGATCAGCTCTGAAACCTATGGGTGATTATGTAAATAAAGCACTAGAACATCAAGAAAAATGCAGGGACCTGTGTTCTTACACTAGCTTCCACTCACTTGCCTTTGCCCAGTTGGAAATCACCACATTGTGGCTTGGAGAGTCCTTAATAGAAGAGTACATGGGGTTTAGTCATGGCAAAAGACTGCATCATACTGCCACTAAGGACAGAGGAGTAGAACAAAAGAAGCATTGGTACCTCCTGGTTTTCAACAGCCCAGTATATACACAAGAGAGAACAAACCTGTGACTGGCTTTCTGCCATATGCTGCAGACATCCTCAATCCATTGCAAGAAACAAAGCAAAGTGCAGCATGCACTAGCTCATAGACACCACGGAGATATCAGCTCATCTCAGCATCACACCAGGACAATTAGTTTCAGCACTGTTTTACACTGACATGGCTTCCACTTCCAGTGTTTGATTATTTCTGATAACCCTGGGATCTCCAAACTGGGCTCTTAAAATGGAGTTCACCCCATTTTTCTTTTGCATTCCCACAGCAGTCCCTTCTCTGTGCCTCTTCCTGTCTGACTACTTTTTTCAGTAACATGATTGATCAGAAGTCTGTCTTGTCAGTCTCTGTTCAGTCCTGCTCTTGTCAGGTATTTTACATTCAGTACAACAGATCTAAAACCTAGAGCTGAGATGAGAAGAAAGAGATCATAGGAACAGAAAAAAAGGATCAGGAAGAAAATCCTGCAATCCACTGAGAACATTGCTCTTTCATGACTGAAGTGTGTTGTATAGCAACAGTAAAGAAGCCACAGAAAACTGCTTTAATCTAACATGGAGCAAGGATCTTCATTAGAATGAGAAGAGCCATATGACTGCTGACATTAGAGTGCCTTTCTTGAACTTGCTCAAGCTACCTCATGCATGATTATTGCTTAGGGTTTAGAGAACTGAATATACAGTACACTTTAAAAGGATGTGGGGGAAAGCTCTGGAAGTGAATGCAACACAAGGAAACCAGCAATGGGGAGGAGGACTACAAATGCAACTTTCCTCATCCACAAAATCAATACAACTAAAATTAAGTAAAAGCACAAGATGATGTCTCCCTCCTATATTACATTCCATTCTTTGTGCATACTGACATAAGAAGGGTAATCATGAAAAACAGCTCTATTTTCAGCCACACAAAGATGAAAGAAGTTTGGGGATATATGCAAAAGAAGTTACAAGACTGACTCCAACCAACAGTTTTCTACTGCCTCAAACCTTGCATAGTCTCCTACAAGGGGACTGGCTCTGCTGGCAGTGTTAGACAGGCTTTGAGAGCCATCTTTGGGGCACAGAAATGATTTTTCTGATGGCACATGAGCAGATTGCTTAACTATTGTTCTTATATCAACACAATAATCATGTTTTCATGCAGCCAAAGGCAACCTTCCAAACAGAGTTGAAGATTATTTACCTTTCTGAATCAACAGTAGGGTCCATGGCAGGTACATAACAAAAGCCTGAAAAATGCCTTGGTTGCTGAAACCACCACCCCCACCAAAGAAATTTCGAATGGTCGTGCCCTAAACTATTCCTTCCTTTATTTTCCAAACACAATACAGCCAACTGAAAACCAAATTCTCATTTAGTGCTGAAGCAGTGAATAATGTTAGCGCTCAGTTAAACACAAATAAAGATTAACTGCATGGCTCATATTAATATATAGGAAGATCTGATGCATAAATTTTAGCACAATGTACCAGCGCTGTTCTCATTTTTGTTTAAAATAAGAGTTAGTAGAATCTGTTTATCAAAAAGGTTTTTAATAAACTCGCAAGCACATGGTCTTTTTCCTATAAAGGGAAAAGGGAATATGAGTACACCAACAGGGATGAAGGTAATTAAAAAGGCTCTTAAAAATAGGAAAAAATATAGGGAAAACAACTTCAATTAATTCTCTTTTTCAGGATCTAATTAATCTTAAAAACTGTGAGTCTCCAGCCTTTCCCATGCATTTCAATGCAATGGAGAATGTCCCTTGCTACAAACTACAGGTCTGATTTAATGGAGTTTTGATTGAGGACAAAGACAGAAGAGTTACTCTGTGGTACCCTCTCTTCACATTGAAAAGTGTCCAATTCCAAAGGCAAATGGACTGAGCTCGGTCATCCCAATTGAAGTGTCGGCTGCTATTCAGCATAAGCAAAGATAGCATGAAGAATCAGCCATTACGGCATATTTACAAAGGCAGCACAGAAACTGATGCTGGCTAGAGAGAGCAGAGGAAAACATATGTTATTTAAGCAAACAGATGTAGATACATATATGTATATATTTACACATACAGAGCGCCCACACACATATAACACATAATAAAACTATATCAAAAGGAGAAAAAACCCTTTGCTCTCTTTAGGTCATTCTCTTGAATTTTTGGTCTGTATGAAAATAAGCAGAACAACAGCTGAAGCTGCAATATCTGGATGTTGAAACAGTATCTTCTTGCTGCAAGTCAAAAGTGTTAAAAATAAACAAAATTTCAAAGACCATTTTTTTCATGGGTGTCTATAACAACTCATCTAGTATGCGCAGCACACATAAACCCTGATCTTATGCTGATGTCAGCCTGCCATAACCCTTCATGCCTCTAGAGGAATTTCTGTGCTGAGATAAGGATCCAGCCCGATGCCGACCGGGTCATACCCTGCAGTGGTGCCAAGCACAGATCTACTGACATCTCTGGAGGTTTTGCATCAGTGCTAGTGGCAGTCTGTTAAATTCAGGTCAAGTCACCTGAAATGCTCCAGCCTGCTTGTTCCCCAAATGCCTACTAGTTACTATATTTTTATCAGAAAGAATGAGAGAGACAGAAAGAGTTTCCTGCCAAAGGTTATCTCCAAGTTCATACTGTGTGTCCTTACGCTGCCACATCCAATAAATCATTAATGCCATCTGTTCCAAGCAGGCTTCCCTGGGACCAGTTTTGAGGGGCCAGCATGAATCTGTGCAGGCTGCTGCAACATGGGGGACAAGCTGGGCTGGCACCACAGCTCTTTGTGGAAATGGCCAGCCTTCAAATGTTTGTGACATGATTTGTCAAAGTTCAGCTTTCAACTGCTACTGTTATTTTCAAGAACAAAAAAGACGCAGGCAATCAGAATGCACTCAGCAAGAGCAAAGCTCAGCCAGAGCAATGGGTACCTCCCCAAAGTCCTCTGTGCTGACTTGAAATGCCCCACAGAAGGGTGACGGATGTTCTGCTCCTCTCAGCTTTCCTGAAGAGCCCCAGTACTGGTACTGGGGCCCACTACAGGAACCATTCCAGGGGTTTTGAACCAGGTGGATGTTCATGCCCATACAGAAGCTTCAATGACGTCTGGCTACCCATGTGGATCAAAACAACTGGGGGGGGCTGAAGTGTAATGCTGTGGCCTCCCAGTGGTGGGGGTGAAGGTCATTTCTGACTCCTTTTATTTGAGAGGAAATTCACTCCCAAAAGTTAACATAAGACATTAGTAAAGTCCTTCTTAAGCCCTCAAAGATCCACCTCAATTTCCTACGCAACAGCTGTCATGGGTTTACAATATGTGGGAATACACTGGTACATAGCCCATACTCTTGTACTCAGCACAGCGGTGGACTTTGCACTCTTTTAACCCTTTGTAAAGCCAGATGACCCAGGCTAGCAGCAGCAGGATGCCACCCTGAAGCATAATTGTTTTATAGCTTCTATTTATTTTTTGGAATATCAAAATCTATGACAATCACTAAAGCACACTGATTAAACCCTAAGCATAAACACACCATGATAGAGAAGTTGTTTTTCTGTCAAGGAAGCATCTATTTGCAATATCAAAGAACTCTCTATTGATTAAACTTTGAAAATAAAATTGCATCACTTATCATATGCTGTTTGCAAAAATGTCAATCATTATAATACTCACATAAGCATACCGTGTCTTCCCCCTGAACTTGTTAAATTTATTACTGAGACTCTATCCTGAGCTGCCTACATGTGGAAAAAATATCTTTCAGTTAACACATTAACATTCATAACCAGTATTTAAAGCTGTGCATGGTGCCATCTCAAAAGATAAGGGTCTTGTCAGCATTTCCAGTATAAGCCTCATTTCAGGCGATGGAGGGGGGGAGTGGCAACACTGTATTTCAACTATTTTAAATGACAGCAGGAAGAAGCCTGACATACAAGTTGTCAATCTAATTGCACCTACCTTTCAGAGATAGGTGCATCTTTCACTTCCACATTCAGTTTAAAAAACAGTGAAATTCTCAGTACATCATTGTAAACTACCTGGCAAGTGCTGTCATTCTGCTTATGCATACAGCATCCTGCACAACTATAAATCTAGATCTAAACCTTCATATTACAAAAAGCTTTAAAAGTATGGAACAAAAATGATATGATCACTTTCTCACAGGTATACTTAAACTCTACAGAAGAAAGAAAGAGATAAGCAAAACATGAGCTAACAATACAACAATGAGGGCTTGGTCCATGACTCATGTTATCAGATGTTCCTGCAGTATTAAAATACGAATAATACTGAGTACAAAAGTTAATGACAAAAAAGGTAAAAAATAACAAGTAAAAATGTTTTTTGCGGGAAGAAATTTGTAGGCGTAATGCATCTGCCTTCGAGCCCAATTCCACTACAGACACGGTGAAAGTTGTGATTTGCAAAATAAGACCTGTTCACTGTTGATGTTAAACTATTCTGTCAAAAGAAAATATATTTGTATTAGTAAAAAAAAAAAATCAAAAGTAAACAAGCAGTTGTCATACTGAAAAAGAGGCTTCAGAAATCCACAACACCTCTAAAAAAGCAAGTATTGCAATGTTTATACTTGAGATGATCAGGACCACCGACCACTTCATAGCCAAACAGCTACAAAGGATGATCTCATCCCTATATAATTCCAAGTGCATCAGTATCACCAGCTAGAAACGATAAAGCCAAACACTTCTATCTGCAACAGCAACAACAAGATTTCTAGTTAGAGATCTCAAATGCTAACCATTGTAGTGGTTGCAAACTAAAAACACTCTGGAGCAGATATGTGCGCAAATAACTGGTTTTGCCCGCAGTTTTCGAGATTCCAAGTCAGAGCTGATTACCAAAGCTGACTGAGCTGTCCTCTTCTCCTGCCAACTTCACTTGCTGCTCAGCCAAGAAGTGGACATTACAATCTCCTGCTGTGCAAAAGACCTTATTGCTTTACAAGAATCTTCTGGTTTTGGCTGGGATAGAGTTAATTTTCCTCTCAGCAGCTGCTGTGTTTTGGATTTAGTAGAAGAAGAATGTTGATAACACTCATGTTTTCAGTTGCTGCTATGAAATCAAGGACTTTTTCCAGTTCCTCATATTCAGCTACTGAGCAGGTGTGCAGGAGCTGGGAGGGAGCACAGCCAGAGAGTTAGCCCAGGCTGGCCAGTGGAAATATTCCATATCATGGACATTATGCTCTGTTTATAAAGGGGGGTTGGCCAGGGGGAAGGAATACTTTCTTCATGCTTTTTTTCTGGGAGTTCAGTCTTTTTTGGGAATTTCATGAAATTTCCGAAAATCCGTGAGTTCCAGGTCATTGCTTGGAGACTGGCTGCAAATCAGCCGCAGGACAACGAGAAAATTGTATTGTGTATAGTCTGCAATGCATATTCACCATTGTCATTATTATTATTAATATTAGTAGCATTAGTATTTAGAATCATAGGATCATAGAATGATAAGAGTTGGAAGGGACCTTAAAGATCATCTGGTTCCAAACCCCCTGTCTTTGCCTCAACCCACAAGATTTCCCTTTTGTCCATTTCCGCTCCAGATCCCGCTGGGGGGGAAGGGGAGGGGTGAGTGAGCAGCTGTCTGGTGCTTAGTTGCCTGCTGCTGGGTTAAACCATGACACTTCCTTACCAAATGGAAAATATGTCAAAACCAGTAGCAATTCCAAAAATCATCATTTTTCTGATTAAAGATAGTTCCTGATGATCTCTACTTTTGTGTGGATCCATACTTTCTTGTAGGATTTCATCTGTCTTACAGGACCTGGAAAAATAAAAGACAACTATGTGACAATGGAATATAAAATGGACATCTTCATATAGATTACTTTCCTTGGTATCACATAAATCGTAGACTTAATGGTGGATGAGTCATCTCTTACCCAGTCTTCATTAAAAGTAATCCTGCATGTTATCCTACTGTGTTGCCTCAAAGAGAAGCAGAGCAAGGCTGGAACTAGTCCGAGATTCAGTCTGAGGCTTGCCTTTAGTAAAAGGCAGGAGGCAACAGAACTGGCACTTTTGTGGGTGTGCCCCTGCTCAGTGATGACTTCTGAGTTATCTGCCAAGGAGTTTGGGAAAACAATGAAAATGTCTCTCAGTCCATGCCAGCCAGGTCAGGAGAGGAGGTTGGCATGGCTACTTCCCTGCCCCCAGCGGGTCCAGCAATGAAGTCCGCCTATTCAGAACCATACAGGAGCTGCTTCGTGCCTTGTAAGCATACATAGCTGAGCTCTAGACATCCTGTTTAGATCATCTGGTTAAGAAGTTGCAATGAATCAACCATGAAAATGTGTTCATGCACAGTTTTAGGAGGTCTCAAGGTCTGAGCCCTCTCACCTCTCTCTTTTCTGTTTTTGCTAAGCATATAACAGTGTTTTGAAGTAGAAACTCAGATTCTCCTTCTACCAGGACTGTTTTTCTTTATTTTGGTCAAAACTGAAGCAAACTGAAAGCTAATTATTTCCTGCTTCAAGCGTAATAGAATGTTTATTGAAATGTTCCCTGTAATCCTATCAGAAGTGTTAGAGGAGCTCTGTATTAAATGAGCTTCCAATTAATTAAATGCAGCTCTCCATATAGATAGATCACTCCAGAAACTGTCCTTTTTTTTTTTTCCTCCACCTGCATCAGTTGTTACAAAGCACAAAGAAGGTATTCACTGGTCTTTAATACCAAATACTATGACTGCAGAATGTTTCGCTCATTGTGAAATTCCTCCTTAGTGAATTAACATTAAAAAAGAAATAGAACTATTTTTAGTTCTACTGTTAAAATGTAGTTTATCTGGGTATAGTTTTTGCACTTGTATGTTCTTTTTTTATTTAAGCATTCTAAAATTGGTAATGTAACATTGGAACTTCCAACATTTTTAATAGGATTTTTAATAGCATTTCTCTGTACTTGCATTTAAATTACATTTAAGAGAATCAACATTCATTCTTGATCACGGCAATGTGAAATACAACAACAGCTATTTGTGTGTCAGAAGGAAAAAGAGGATTATTTTTTTTGTTTTGGCAAATGTTAGTAGTGGGATGAAAAGGGTAGTTTCCAACTGTCCAGGTATTTTGAGCCAGTTTACTACAGGTGTTCTGGAGTCAGGAGAGTTGCTCTGAAAAAAATCCAAGAGAACACTTTTCTGCTTTACTTGGCTAAATACTCCATGCATTTGCAAGTCACAGAAATTAGGCTGCAGGACACTCCAAAGAAAACTGACCTAAGTACTTTCATTCAGCTACAGTGCTAAGGAGTTGCAAAGGAGTAAGCTTAAAAATACCATCTTCTCTATGACGATGGCCCTTTGGTGTGCACTGTGGTACATACACTGTGGGAAAGGCATGAAAGAAGTGAACTCTTGGTTTACTCTGGGACACTGGCTGCAGAGTAGCAAGTGTACTATATGGCCACATCTCAGCTACCCCCTATAACCAGGAAAGACACTTTGTTATAGTATTTATGTGTGAGTGCTAATGAGTAAAACAACTGGACTTGGGCAGGCGCTCCTGAATCATCTGTGCTTCAGGTCTCGGTTTCTAGGAAACTGGTGGCTTATGTATCTACAAGCAGTCTAGAAGCTTAGTAGTATCTACTGAGTTCCTGACGAATGGAGGCTCAACCACCTTAGGAATATTGAAAGGAAATTAAAAAATGTTCCCTTGCTACCTAAGAACATGTTTGGTACAGAAAAATCAAAGATAAAAGGAAGGATAGATGTAAGGAGGTGGGGATGTAGGAGGGTGTTATACCCGAGCTACAAGATTCAGGATAGGGATCCATTCAGGCAAAAGTCCGAGCGCTCACTGAAAGAGATCATGCTGGAAATAAGGAAAAAAACTTATGTGTGAGAAAAGTTTCCAGGGACTTACAAACAATGCAGAGCAAAAAAGGCATTCCTACCACTCGAATGAAAACTGTGTCTCCTCAACAGACTGACACTAGTGAAAGAGTTGAAGTCTCACCAGCACAGAGCCAGATAGCGAAGGTGCCTTTTAGAATAATACCTGTTTCAAGTGCATCAAGAAAGCAACACTGAATGACTAGGGAAACAAAAATCCACTCCTTTTGTCTGGATGCTAGAGGGTTTCCTGAGCCAGTGACGTACTGACAGAATTGTGATCTTCAAGCTACAAAAAGGGAAGAGGCTGGACAGAAAGGCTGATGATGTGGCAGGAGAAGTAAACACTCTCACCGGCTGCTCTGCTCTCCCTGATGGCCTGGTGAGCAGGAGGGCTGCAAGAGGTAGGTACTTCTCATCCTCGCCCAAGGGAAGTGTGATCCTGAACACATCCAGCATTCTGGGTAGAACAGCTAAACCCCATGGTCTGATGCACCAGCACCTGCACTTTATCCTCACAGTTATCTAGGTGTGCATGTGACTTCAAAGCTGAAGTTCCTGCATGGGAAGTCATTGTTAAAACTTTTTCATCTTGGACGTGTGTCAGTGCATGCTTTGACATGGAAAGCTACAAAGTCTGAGCAGGTCTGCTTAAAAACTTCAGTCTGTCTACATTTACCTCAATTAATAGCAAACCCACCTTGAGCTGAAGTCTCAGCAGCTGGTAGATTTTTGTTCTTTCCAAAAAGTGTCAGTTTCTCCACCTGAAACAGTGTGCACAGCCCTTGCTTTGAAGCTTATTCCTGGTGAGACATCACTCAGTGAAATTTCTCACTAGGGCACCAACTTCCCTCATCAAATGTTCTTTATGAGTACTCTTTATGATTTCCTTCCCCTATAATTTATACTGGTGTGCTGGTTTTGGCTGGGGTAGAGTTAGTTTTCTTCATAGTATCTAGGATGGGGCTGTGTATTGGATTTGTGCTGATAACAGTGTTGATCATACACAGATGTTTTTAGTTACTGCTGAGCAGTGCTTACACAGAGTCAAG
>Ga0181612_179145_pt1 | contig 22099 bp, 20 predicted proteins | sample HoacroProtozoa21_FD_119630 | JGI IMG/M metagenome (GOLD analysis project Ga0181612, IMG submission 119630) | Hoatzin crop microbial communities from Cojedes, Venezuel. Combined Assembly of Gp0051906, Gp0051904, Gp0051908
CTTGTCCGGGCGGGTCTTGAATATCTCCAGAGAAGGAGATATTCAAGAAGAAGTCTGATAGGATTTGAAACTGATGACCTGAGACTTGGAAAATCAGAGGGTTTAGCCCCTTAGGCTCTCCTATGCCACAAAACATGCCTTAACTATATTTGATTGAAGCTTGCTTTTGTGTGGCAGGAAGCAGATACTTTTTGTTTTTTTTTAACTCGTTAAACTCTCTATTGGAAGAATTTGTTAAAGTGAATCTTGTTAGAGGTATTTTAGAGCTCTTATAGAGCTCTTAAACCTATTTAAACCTATTCATGATGCTGGCCAGTACATTTGAAAAAAAATCAAATGAAAAAATTAAATTTCCTCAGTGGCACCGAGTAATGCTGTCTTTTAGCAAAGGGAACCATGCCACCTTGTGGAAGGCTGAAGTAGTTGTCTTCTTCCAAAGTCTGTCAACTGCAAATATTGTAGCACTGCAAAAACGTCACTTTGGGGGAGAAGTGTGTCATATAATTCATGTAATTCTTGTGAGAAAAGTGATTTATGCAGCAACACAGTTAAGCATTCAAAATTGTCAATAAACAACAAATGTTTCTCTATACATCATGTGCTTAAGATGCAGTTCGGAGCTTCATATCCTTGGCATCTTGGTGCAAGTTGTCTGCACTAGGCCATAAAAGAGAAGGGGTAGCAGGAGAAAGGAGAGAACGATTACATCCAGCTTATTGATTTCAGTAATTTATTTTGGTAGGAATGTCTTGAAGAAATGCTCATTGCGCTTGACAAGGATCCTAATTCTACAAGTGAAACACGCACAACTGGAAATGAGTTTTGAATTGGTACTTCCCAGGAGACAGATCATAACCTTCCTGGTTAATTTATAGAGCAACCTGTGCCTTCCTAATTGAGTTTCAAGGGAGGTAAAAAGATGCTTTTGCCAATCCTGGACTGTAAATTCCTCTGCGCTGTCTCTTTTTACATTGTTGTAAAATATGATAGCTGTGTGTAAAAGTATAGAAAGATACTAAATTTTTTCGTTGTGGTCATGCAGACAAACTGAACCTCCTGGGAAGCCTGCCTCTGTTCCCAGGAATGGGATGAAAAATGGGAAATTCATGTGGCTCGGTTGCACCAGAATCTTTTCACAATTGGCCTGTTTGGCCTGACATTTGGGCTTGCCTTTATTCTCTCCTTTTAAATGTGGTTTTCTGCTAAGGCTTAATGTAGTCTTTCTGTGTTAAGCATGGGTTTTTGAATTCCCTGTCCACATTAGCCTGTTCAGCAGAGCTTCACTTTCCAGCCTTCCCATTTTAAAATAGTTTCAACCATATTTTGAAGTCTAAGAATGGGAAGAATGTATTTATATCTGTGGGAGTACTAGGCAGTTGCTCCAAAAGTCTGTTTTCTAGTTTAGAAACCAGTAAATGCTCAGGATCTCAAATGAAGAGGAGACTATTTCCAAGAGGGGCAGAGGTAGGAGCTATTTAAATTTAATTACTTACCTGCAGTTCAATGAAAACACAGTTGGAGGCATGGAAAGTGAGTTGGTGATGGACTCCTATGGATGATGTGAGCTTTGGGGATTAACCAGTTGGATTTAACATGTGAAGGATGTTTCTGACAAGCTGTCTTGTCAAACCACTTGTGCCTGTCATGAAAGTGGCCCATAAAAAGCACTGTAGAAATAATTTTACAAAATACTATGTGTGTGTGTCCCCCCAAAGAGTAAATATCCATCTCTCTGCTGCATTTTTGCTATGGAAGGAAGCATGTGCGTTTTGGAGATACCCTGCATTTGCTTGTTTCTGGTCTTCTCCAGAAGCAAGTATCCTGGCTAGACACGGACCATTTGTAAATAGTAAGTGATGGACATGAGTCTGATTTCTGATATAAGTGAAGACCTGATCAGAGAGGAAGAGTTTTTACCAAGTCTAGTAATTTCAAGAAAGGACCATCTTTTCACATTGAATTCCATTATTCTCTCTCACAGTCAGAGTAGCTTCTAAAATTTTTGGTGCAGACAGGGAGTATTCATCATTTTCCAGCAGTTTCACAGTCCACCTCATACTGCATGTAATCTTTTCATGAGTGCATGAAATGCTACAAAAAGCTTCAGTTCAATTCCTTGCCATTAATGGACTCAATTCAATTAATTAAATCTGAGGAGTTTGTTCCACCTTAAGTCCCCTCACAGAAAAAAAAAAAGAAAAGATTAAGTCTAGAAGAAAACTTAGGCATCTTCAACAGGTTTCCTTCCAAAATAGTACTTCTGCTTGTTTTTGGAATAGGAATTTTTCTTCCAAAATCAGTCCTTGGTTTTCATTCCCTAGGAAACAGGACCTGTTACAGAGTAGAGGACTAGAAGAAATCTTGAGCCTATTGCTTTACCCTTATGGGGAACCACACTATATACCCCCATGTATTAATTACAAGTTTCTTCTTAAATGTTTTGGGGTTTGTTTTTTTTCCTTGACTAGTCTCACAGACAGACTGGTTTGAGTATTACCTGCCTTTGATGGTCAAAAACTTATTAATCTAAACTTTGAGGCCAGTTTTTAACATCTTATTCTGTATTTAGCCACCTTCTAGTGCGTTTATAGTGGGCATTTATGTCTCTTCTTCAGCTTAGTTTTATTAAAGTAAACAAGCCAAGTGCTTTTAATTATTCATAATGAGGCTAGCATAGTTGCCATCTTCTTATGAATCCCTGTTTCCCTGACTGTTGTAGCATCTCTGTGTTTTCTGTCTTTAATTTTTAAGCATGGGTGATCAGATTTGTTATTTTGGGTGGAGTTTCTCCAGGGCTTTATAGGGTAGATTTCAAATGCCCATATTCTCTGTTGAAAGTTCTTGACACATAATTTCATTTACTTTTTCAACTCCTGAGTAAGTAATCATTTCAGTTGCAATTTAAGCCATAATTATAACTAGTGTTTATAAGTTTATGAGAGTAAGTGGAAGAAGAGTTCTGGTCTTTATCTCCACAATTTGAATAACAACTTGGTCAGGAGGGGGCAGTTGGTTGTTTTGTTTTGCTTTTTTCGAAGAATCTTATTGCCAGTAGCTGAAAGTTTCTTGTGAACAGCAGAATTTCATATTTTGGGGATTAGCCTAAACAGTGCGTACATAGTTCTTTTAACACTAAGCTGCTGCCAAGAGAAAACTAAATGCATATTTGGGAGATGCTGATTTTTGCATTGATGAGATGATGTGGAAACGGTTTCACAAAATGCAGGAAAGCAGATTATGCTCAGTGCTCATGGATCTTCTTTAAATTATGTTCTGAAGTGTTTTAAATCAAAAGAACTATAGATTAAGAGTCGAGTAGTTTTTAAAAAATTACTGCCTTTTGGTATTGGCTTATCTTAGGCTTTCAGAGGGAAGAATGACAATCTGGGAATAAAATCTTAAAAAAAAAAAACACTAAAGAAAAACACAATCTAAAACCAAATTAAACATTGTAGTGGAGTCTGGAGTTAGGATTTTTTCCTAGTTTCCTTCAAAAACAAAAAGGTGCCCTTAGTTTCTTCCCCCTCTCACCATCTGGGTAGTCAATTTAGTAGCTTTCAAAACTGTGAGTCAAAATACAGATCTTCTGTTTGAAACATCCAGGGAATAATCAAAAAGAGGTCAGTCTTGACAATTACTGTAGTACAGCAAAAGTTTATCCCACTTTCCATCCTTGCAGCTTCCGGGTAGCAATGGTGAGTGGTGGGGAAGGCGGTTTCTGAGGTGGTTGGTTGTTTCTGCACTTGGCTGTTTGCCATTAGCAGCGTTAAGGCACCCTCCCAGCTATGGAGATGCGGCAGGTAGATGATGCAGGTGCTCAAAAACATTCTGCTTTAGAAAGCACTTTTAGAAATAGCAGAATTGTAAAGCACTAAAATACATCTCCTGGACTTTTTTTTTTTTTTTAAATAGTGTCTTTTTCATTTTGTACATTAGAACTTTTGGAGAGTGTATTTGCTCGTTCATTATCGCTCCATGATTGGTACTTATTACTATTGACATGTATTGTGTCATTAAGTAATGATATAAGTGATAATGTCATGATGTGAGGTACATCATAATACAGATTTCCATCTAGAGGATATTTGCTTCCACCTCATCCCTAAATGGAGTCTTGTTTAATCAAATATTAAGATTAATCCAGGGCAGAGGAAGACGTAGTGCTTTTCCCAAATCTAAGCGATTGACTTTTTTAATGGTATACAGAGTTACAATATGTTTAATTATTATAATGATATACATAGAACACAAGTATCTGGGGTAATGTAGTTTAATTTCTTGAGCCCTTCAAGATTTATAATTAGAACCTGCAAAATGTTACATGTCTCTGACTCTTCGAAATCCCACGTATCTCTGGGATCTAATTAGACGCGAACCTTTCGTGCAGTATCAGGATACGGGTGACTGAACAGCAGGAGAGGTGTAGAGGGAGAGATCTTACTTGTAGCCTTCCTTAGGAAAATATATCACAAAGCCTTTCCTCATGTGAGAGAGAGTGGAAACCGCCTTACTATTAATTTCCAGGTTTGTAATACAATAATTATGTCTTGAGTTTGCGGGCATTATCAGTATTTGCTTTATTAAGATATACTGTACAAAATGTTTGCATTGGGCTGCTGGATTTCTGCAGGACTGGGAAAAGAGAAGATAAAATAGAAAAATACTTGTTTCAAATCAAATCAAAATATCTTCTTGGCCCGTAAAGTTCCAGTATTGACAGCGACTTTGTCTGCCATGGGTCTGTTGACCAGGAATTGTTGTTGGAGTAGTAAGAACATAGATAGCAGTTACTTTACAGGAGGATAAATGATGCAGATGGGAGCTGTGTGGGTCACACTTTACCCCTGAAGCAATTACTGCCTTGTGGGTGGCCAGGTTGCATGGGCAGTTTAGGTGCACACCAGTGACCGCTCTCCCCATGGGGAGGTAGCGTCCCTGACTGCCAGCGTGCCCTGCCTCCGAAATCGCAACTGTGGGGCACCGAGTGCGCTGCCGTGGCCCCCAGGTAATGAGAAACCATTTCCAAAGTGAAACGGTGCTGCTAAAATTTGCAGCTGCTGTACCAGGAAGTGCCGGCCACGTCTGAGAAAACATGGATAGACTGGATTTTTTTTTTTTCTTTAAAAAAAACCCATGATGCTGTTTCTTCCAGTGGTGTCTGTCTGAAAAGAGTTTTCTGTTGCTTCACCAGGTCAGAGTGCCAGTGTCACCTTCACTACCATTTCTCATGGAGACGCATGGTGCAGTTTTTCTTGGCTGGGGTCTGTATACAGCATCTCGCTGTAAACAATCACTGAACAAACCTGGCTGTTGTGCAGAACACAAGAAGAACCTAGCTGCTGCTCTTAGAGATAATTTTTTGGGGTTTTTTTAAGGATCTACACTTCCTAATACTTTTATTCTTTCTTATTTTGGAGTGGTTTTAATCACAATTTATTCACTGTTCTGTGGTGCAGCACAGTGAACATTCTGGGCCAACAGTACTTTGTGTATGGTTGATGAAGGAGCCCTCAGGAGTGGACAGAAACCAGGGGAAGAAGCATCCTGCATCATACTCAAGTCCCACAGGCAAAAAGCTCTTGTTGCTGTTCTGCAGGCCAATGTATTTGGTGTGCAGGCAGCTCCCAGTTTAGCTCAGCCTCTGCTGATATTGCTGGCAGACCTCCCCATCAGCTCGCCAGCATCTTTGCTAACACACTGCAGAGGTAATCTCAGCTTGCAGCCCTTCGTACTGTCCATTGGAGACCAACCATTTCACCTCTAAAACAGTATATAGCCTCTGTCAGCTCCAGCTTTAGAATGACCTCTTGATTCTGAACTGTCTGTTCATCATCTTGCTGCTACAAAATTAACTGATCAGATTATATTTTTGTATTTCTCTTCAATTATTTACATTAGCTTGCCAGTTTAGGGCGGCTCAGGGAGATAGCCTGCTCTAGTCTGCAATGTCACTAAGTTTACTGTTCCATTGGATAGGTTTTTAATGGAAAAAAATGTAGAGTGTGTATTGTGTGTGTATTAAATAATAGGTATTTTTATATATGTTATATGTTGTATATATACACAGTTTGAAAACAGCATGGTGCAACCTTGGTGCGTTATTTGTCCATTGTGGAACTGCTGAAAGGTTTTTCTCCATTGATTCAGTAAGGTCGAGAGTTCACCTAAAGGTGTTTTTTTTTTTAATTCAAAGTTGGATGTCATGCATGTTACCTTTGATATTATGCACCACAGTACTGAATAAAGTGCTGCTGGCTGCATTAGAGCCACTTAATCAGCCTGCAAAAGAGCCATCATCAGAAAAATACAGCATTTAAGGTTAAGGTGACAAGTGCAGAACATTAGTTTTTAAGGAATGAATGCAGACATTCTTTCATGCCCTGTAAACTCCTGCAGGGCTTGTCTTTACTGACAAAGCATATGTGTGTTTGTTGGGGTCATTTTTTATGTTGCAGAATAATGAAACCTGCGTTGAGTTATCCTAACAGTTCAGTTATTCTGCAAGAGAGACCCTAATTTGAGCATCATTGCAACAATCACCCTCTGTTAGTTTCTGGTGAAATGTATGATTGCCTTTTCTTCACTGAGGAAGCTTTGTTTTTGTTTCACTATATTAAAATGAAACCCAAAACACCCTAAATAGCTCAAAGCAAAGTCCATAAACCCATCATTTTAGGATGTGAAGTCAAGCTATCTGCAAAGTATCTAAAATCAAAGCCTATTCTTTACTGAGAATGGAGAAAAGAATAAAATGATTTTAATTTCTTCTTCAGAACTATGTATTGCAAAAGGGCATTAGTAGACAGTAATAGTGTCCATTTCATTTTTGCTCAACTGGCTAGATTTTTTACTTGATTCAGAAGTAAGGTAATGAATAAGAAATTGGGATTAAAAAAAAATCTTGAACCAGCACAATGGTCCTGCAACATTTTCTTGCCTTGATAGAGCAGATTTGACCTCTGGCTGTGAGCCAGCAGGAACCACTGAGACAGAAATATTAAACTCAAGCCAAGAGAGGGACTTTTGTCATCCTACGCATTGGAGTCTGCAAGTCTGGAAAAAATGAGACTAGTGTCTTGGAGAATGAGTAAGGGACTGTGAAGGCAGAAAGTTCAATATTGGCCTGCTTTAGAGAAGCCATTTACTATAAAGGTTATTTTACAGAATTTGTGAAGCCCTCATATTTTATTCCGCAGAAGTTTAGTTTACAATCATCTGCTTGCAATAGCAATTATTAATGATTTCTGAATTCTGTTGTGACCTGAATATCTCTGTGCTTATTTTTGTATGGCATGCACATTTTCAGCAGTTGAAATAATACAACATGAACTGCAACAGAAAGCTGGAAATGTTGAAAAATGTTATTAGTGTGTTTTTAATTCTGCATTTTTAAATGTTTGTAGTTAAGAATTTTGGTGTCACAATTTTTAGTGTTTCTCTGAGAAAATGGATATATTGCAGTCTGTTCACATCAATTAAATGAAAGGGTTTGCTTGATCACTAATTGCATAAGATCTCTTTATTCTTTTGTTACTCAGTTTAGCTTTGATCATCTCCAGTATTTTCATCTGGAGTCAATGCAAGATTTCTTCATGTGTAGCAGGCAAATATACTGGAACATAGTTCTTTCTTGGATATAGGGTGGCTATATTTTAAGATACTTGATCTTCCAAAGCATAAAATAATACAATAGTTTGTTTTATTTTTAAATTGTTAAATGAAATGTAAGTAGAATTTCCGAGATTGTGTTGACTGCATTTGAAACAGTTAATTATGTGACCTACATGCTGTGTCTCAGGCACAAGCCTGCTCAGTGGTCTGTGATAAAAGACCTTATTAAATAGTGTAATGATTTACGTATGTCTGCAGACAGATACAACCTTTTAAAAGGAAAAACATAATAAAGGGAAGCAAAGGGAAATCTAAGTCTTTTAGGCTCAGAAGTAGAGAAGAAATTAGTAGCACAGATTTAAACCATCAAGGCAAACATACTCTAGTGTAGATGTTCATAGTGGCTAGCAACAGCTGTGTGACCTGAAAAACAATCAGTCCATGTGTTTGTAGTGTTCATTAGCTTGTTGTTCTCAAACTGATGTTCTAATCTAATATTTGCCCTGTAATGCGATCTTTCTATCCATGCCCATATGATCATTCCAGTTTCCAGTACTACTCTGACATCAATCTTGTGTAATTGATCTCTTGTCGTCTGTCTAGTAGGGGATTGTATAGAGTGTGCATTTGCTTATGTGCAGAGAGTTGTCATGGCTCTGCATTCCTGTCAAAGTTCCTTTCAGAGTTCCTCTTGTAAAGGCTGCTGCAGAGCAGAACCCTACCCTGTGGTGAAGGTTTTGCAATGCCAAAGAGAAGAAGTGTGAACCACGGTTCATTCATTCCTTCAAACCTAAAGCTCATCCAGCTTTAGGCAATGTTTTAGATGAGAACTGCACTGCAAGGGAGGTTTACGGCCTTTTACAGAGTTTGGATTACAGCTTTTATGAGTTTGGCATTTTGGCTACAGATCATTAACCCTGAAATATTAATTGGATTTGCAGCCATGCAAACCTGTGTTCCCCAGGAATGTAAAACTGACCAGTGATACCTGTGTTTTCATTTCCGTCCACCTGTCTTTTCATGGGGCAGCGTGTGAGAAGGCAGCCTTTTTTTCCCTGTGGCCTTTTTTCACTGTGTATTTTCTTTGCACAACGTCCTGTGTAGCCTAGCAAGAAATGTGAAGTTTCCAGTCAACATGAAAATACAAGATTGTTGATGTACTGTGGTTTAAACAACATTTTTTTATTCACCTATCTGAGACACACAGTATTCATGGTAGTATTTTTGATCCTTCCCCATCCTAAACAGCAGTATACAATTCCTAATTTTGTCTTTAGTCCTGCTGTATTTGTCAGCTTGCTTTGGTTTTTTTTTTCAAGCCTGCTTTTCTTTGCCAGCTCTTGGAAGAAGTCTGGGCACTGTAGATGCAAGCAGGCAGGAGAATCATGTTTCACTTGTTTTTATTCAGATATGTTTTCTAAATTATCCTTTTTAGAGTTTTGATTTCAAGATAAAGCAGAGGGTTTGTCCAGGCACAAAAAATTGTAAGATTTTATTTTGTAAGTTAATGCTAATAATGTATAACAAGATGAGGTGGACTACTGTCAGCCAAAAGTTGGCACATGGATTATGAAATTATGATTTGCCAATAATTATGATTTGCCAGCAACTATCTGTGAGCCTTGGGTAGAGGTGCTTAACCAGCTGGCATCACCAGGAATGTCTGCTTTACCGAGCTCATAGACTCTTACTCGAGGACAGCTGCACTCTGGTTTTCAGCTTGCCTTGTTTTGACTCTAGATATTAGTGCCAGGAGAAGGGAGGGTGCTTTAGCAAAGCCCTTTCAGGTCCAAGGAAGCACTTGGTCTCTTGGCTAGTAAGTACCGTTGGTAGGAGCTGGGGAACCATGATGCTGCATTAGTGTGCTAGAGAGCTAAGCTATTCTGCTGTCATGGCTAGCTCAGCTAGCCCTGGTTGAAGAATTGGGTCATACCTGACTGAAGACACTAGGTGGTTTGTTTCTGCTGGGTTTTGTGTTATTTTGTGTTAAAGAGTACCTCTGAGTCAAGTAATTGAGGGAGGAGGAAAAACCCACCAAGAATAAAACATGAAGTGGATCTTTTCTAAGAGAGATCTATAGCTGCTGATAGAGAGAGGGACGCAGGCACACACTTCCACCCCCCACCCGCCCCCAGGAGTGGCAATATAGACTTTTATTATATTGATGATAAATGAAACGTAGTATGTATCACATGTTACTCTGAGTCTTCATATTTTTTAGTGCTGAAATCTGTATGAAGCTCTGCTACCACTTCTAAGTCATGCCAGCACATGTATTCAGTTAGAGGCGCCCAAGAAATAGAAGATTGTTCGTCTTTAAGTGTATTTTGAGCAAAAGAATGCTTCTTGAATGTGTAGAGTCAGGGGCATAGGCATTGCGTTGCTTTGTGGGTGGGGTGTTGAGTCTTTCTGGGTTTTATTGAAAAGTTTTTTTTATTATTTGGAGTGAGTCTTTGGGAAATCGGTTTGTTCTGATGAAGCTGTTCTGAAGTATTTTATTTGGGTTTATTTGGTAAGGGCATCTTGTAAAACACACAGACAAAAACTTACCAGTGCCAGAAGCTAAGTGGGTTTCTCACGTCTACATCGTGGCTTTGAAGCAGGGAAGGAAGCCAAGCCCTTCACATGGAGGGAAATACATGGGATGGACAAGAAGAGCATCCCCCTGTTCAGCTAGCTGTACTGTAATGACAGTGGGCTAGGAAGGGAAAGCAATACAGCAATACAGTGGATGCCACCACTGGGGAAATTAAAACTTAGAATAAAAATGGCCAGGAAAAAAACCCAAACCAAAACAGTCCACCATCTTTACTAATAAGGGATGTGCCTGCTGTCAACGTAAACTGGTTTTCTTTCGTCATTTTTTTGCCTTCTTAAGGTGTACTCTGTTCAGTGCAAGGACTGTATTTACCTCTGTATTTGGAAAGCAGCTAACAAGTTACAGATGTTGAGATGTGAAGAATAATGCTTATATATGTATTTAGTTTTTCACCTCTCCTAAGCTAATTTAGAAAGCGTTTTCACTGCTAATGCTCTGTTGTTCAATGTAATATTGAAATAGTTGTAAAGAACCTTTTCTCTGGCACAGTAACAATCTGTATGTTAAAAGCTTGCAAAGATAAATATTTAATACCCCAGTGGGCATTGCAGCACTTTCAGCAAGAATCATGAGCGTCTGATGTGCCAAAACCAATTCTGCAATCTTGAGATTAGATGACCTGAATAATTGCGAAAAAATGGGTATTTTAGTATCTTGTGTAGCCCTGAAGTGGAGAGCACCCCTGAGTGGTGACCCCTCCTGTGTTTCCTCGTTCACCTTCTCCTTCATCACCCTGTAAAATCTGAAAGCCAGCACTTTCGTGGGTTTCCGGCTGAGCTGGGTGAGGAAGCAGCAGCATAGGGGGATTTGCATATTGGCTTCCTTGTTTGTAAAGCAAAAAAAAACCAATCAAACAAAAAAACACACCTCAAAAAGACAAACCAACCAAAAAAGCCACAAAGAATTGGGAGGCATGAGAGGCTTTAGTATTTTACCCACATTCACAAAAGGGTTTAACAGGATTTGCAGAGTGTATTGGCTGTCTGATGCCTTAGATGAGCTGCATCATTAGTGACTCGGAGAAGGTGCCAGAGGTCCGAGAGGCAGGCTGGGTGTTCTGCATGCCGAAGCAGGATGGATGAGCACGTTGTGCAAGCTGAAAGAAGGCTGAAGGAGGAGAGGATTTTTAAAGCGAAGGAGGGAGAAACTCATTAGTCTTTTTACCTACTAGTGAATTTTATTTCTCCCTTAATTTGCCAAAGTTGACATATTACGCATATTTAAAATACCTTGGTGTTTTGGGGTCTTTTTTTTGAGGACAGTGGTTCTCAAATGGCACACCAGTGGTGGTGCTGAACTTTTAGGGACCACCTTAAATGCCTGCTGTGTCTAGTAAGGAGATACAACAGTAAGTCTGTTGTGCATCCTTCGCTGGTGGGGCATTGCCATTTGAGAGTGAGATACCCATAATAATGTTTTCTGGAGGCGGTCTTGGTCTCGTAGACAAACTCTTATTGACTTGGTGTGAGGTCTGTGTTTCAGCCACTGTAAAGCCTGAGAGCAAATGTGCAGGGTTTTTTTCAGAATTAAACTTTTTTATTCTCTACCCTAGTAAATGTAGGGTAGAGATGGTGCCATTCAATTTCTCCCATTTTGTTTTGTTTGCAAAAAGCACCATATGTGCAAAGTAATGTCGCCTTGGCTTGTTCTGCCAACTGACTACTCTGGTTGGATAAACATCCCTCTGCTAAAGAACTGTATAATTAGTTTTATTTTAAAGATCATTTTTAATTTCTTCTAGAAAAAGCCTCCTTTCCTCCTAATGACAGCTTATCTTTCTGTTAGTGCTTTGAATTTTTTATTGTTTGGTAACTTAGTTAAACTCACTGTAGAAATTATTGCTGTAATCCACAAAAAAATGTAATTTTCTTGTTAAAAGCCAGGCAGTGAGTGTGAATCTCACAACGGATATAATCCAATAGTGTTTTCTTTCTTTTCAATTAGAGCTCTAGATACTAGCTAAAATATCAGTTCTAGTGTATCTATAGTTGTGGTTTTCCTTTATTTCTCTGTGTTTGTGTGTGTCCTACTACTTACTGCTCCCTTCTTTCCTCCTTTGTATTAACAAAAGTATTTTACTGTGAAGTATTACTGTTACCTCCACAGATACCTGTATTCTTCTTTTTTCATTTAAATGTTTTCACTTTGCCATTCTCAAATTACATTTTAATTTACTAACCTTTGAGCATAAGTTCATCTACAAGGCCTTGATCTTGTTCCCCTCCTAGCCGGGGATCTTTAACCTTAACTGACTAGTTTCTGTTGCATGACAAGATTTCTGTAGCTGGATACAGCAGTGTGTTGTGTGCTCTGATACATGTTCAGATATTTTCTGATTTCTTTTTAGTGCTTTGCTGTGCGATCTCTGGGCTGGGTAGAAATGGCAGAAGAAGATCTGGCTCCTGGAAAAAGCAGTGTTGCTGTGAACAATTGCATCAGACAACTCTCTTACTGTAAAAACGACATCAGAGACACTGTTGGCATTTGGGGAGAGGTAAGAACAGGGTGAACTTCTCCACTTGGAACATCCCTCTTATGTCATAGAACATCTTGAAACAACAGCTCTGTAAGCGAATATGTCCATGCTCTGTGTCTGAGATTTCCCTATCCTAGCTGGCACTGCCAAAAAATGTTAAAGGGTTCAAGGAAAGTCTCGACATTTTTGTTCCAAACTGCTCAGAAGAGCAGGTGTCACAAAGATCTCACCTTCGTGTTTACGTCTGTGCTAGTACATGCCCCATGCAGTAACAGTGTTGGGGACACACAAGCCAAACTGTTGAAATCAGTGGAAGTCTTCCTTCTGACCAGAGGTTTGAGATTGGTGCTTTGGAACAGCATCTTCACAGGTTTTCTGATGACGAAAGGGCTTTAAAGAATCCCACACTGGTGTGACCTGTGCTTCTGAAACTTATGAGAAGATTGAGACTGATGGACAGATGGCTTGTTTTATATCAATGTTTCGGAAGGAAATTAATTTTATGTCATCAGTCTCTGTTGGTTCCTCTCCAATAACTCTTGACTCTGTTCACCAGTGTCATCCAGTTTTGAAGGATGCCAAATGCCCACACGCTGAGGGAAAAACAGAGCGCCCAGCTCTCCTCCTTCTTGGTTTGCTGACGATGGGTCAGTACACGTTCATCATCTGAGCCATACGAGCTCTGTGCTTCTTTCTGAATTGGCAGGAAAGACAGGATAATGCTATGGGAGCTCAGGGGAAACATGAAGGAAGCTAGAGGTATGGTGGTTTGCAAAAGAGGTGTGCTGGGGACAGGTGAAAGAATGGAAGGTGTGGAGGGGTCAGTAAGTGAAACAAGAAAGGAAAAGGTGGGGTTATAGTGGCGGGACGTACAGAGGACATGGGAGACAAACCCACAGAAAAACATCTTCATTATTTAGTTGTTCATGGAACAACTTAAAATTCAGCCAAAGATTATTCTCTGCCTCTCTCCTGACGTGTTTTCAGGAGGGTTACACTAATGTGGATTTACTACACAAGATCTGAATGCAAAAGTGACACAAGAGTGAATGTTGTAACCTTCACTTGTGTGGTCTAAAAGAAACGACACTGCCAAACAGAAGAGGAATTAAAAGACTTGTCTATTTCAGTAAAACTTCTAGGAAAAATATCTTTCAGTCTCCCAAGTTCTTGTTACAGGCTTGAGTCCAGTGTCCTGGCTGTGACTGCAACAGTGCACAGAGGCTTCAAAGGAGCAACTGGGAGCAAGTGCCTTTTTAAAAATGGAAATGATGTTTCAAGGGACACATTTAGAGTGCCCTATCTATTTAAAGTAATTTCAGAAGGGTTTTTGTAGGTATGAAATGTATATTATACATATAAATGAACAAGATAACATTGGTCTCCCTTTTTTCTTACCTCTGGGAATAGTTTTATTTAGTTAATATAGCTACAGAAGCAATTAGAGATGTGTCAGTCATGGACTTTGGCCTTACTACTGTCTCCAGGAGGGAAAAAAACCTGCTTTCTTTACATGTGTGTAATCCCATCCATTTTTCAGATGACAGAACTGTGATCAGCTTGAAATACATTGTTTATTTTGAAATTCTGTGCTTCATTCTGGTTTAAGAGTTAATGTTCACTGGTTGAAGAGTTACTGTTCATGTTTTTCTGTATTTCTCTCTGTCAATCCCATTGTTCTTTGCTGGAAACCCTTGCAGGTTTTCAAGCCAAACTGGTGAAAAGTTTTGGTCCTCTTGAAGTTTTAATTAAGAATGCTATTCATAAATATATAAAAAAAAATCAGCCTGACAAAACACGAGAGACACTATGCTTGAATAGGTGGCCCCTGAAGTAAATTGTCCTCTTGATTTTAAAAGAAATCATTACAACCACATTTTTCTACTGACAACGTAATGCTTCAAGAGTGATTGGAAGAGGCACGTTTTAGAGAGGAATGTGAAAAAAGTGTGCTCGTCACTGACTTATCAGATGGAGCACATACAGCAGAAATCTATTACAAAGCTGGAACTGATGACTGCAGATAGAGGTTTTAAGATTGCCTAAAGATTTATTTTAGCTAGAATGTAATGAAAGTGAAGTTGGGACTAGGACCATCCCCAAGTTTTCATGACTTAAAAACACAAAACAAAACACAAAAAAACCCCACACCCTGGGTAAAATCCTGACCCTACAGAAGTTTTGTCACTGGCTTTAATGTGGGTTTTCATGCCCTCCGCTCCCCTCCAAAAGAAATTCCCTGTAAATTTCTAACTTCCATGATTCTGTAAAATCTAAGAAGAAAAACACAACTCACCTGTTTGTGTTGCTACTTTGCCATGCATTATATTCCTATACATTATGAAATCACTTACATGAAAGAGATAGCATTGTTGCCATTAACCTATGTACCACAGTGTGTAACACTTTCCCTGAAAGACTGCTGGGAAAGACTGTGGAAAAAGAAACATGGGAAGTAAAACAGAAGCCAGGATGGCACCAGGCAGACCAGGATGATGAAGCAAACCAAACAGAAAACAGAATGATCACAAAGATGTCCTTCCTTCATTCACTTTCCCAGCGTGGCTCTTCCGATGAGAGCTTTCTTCATCTCGGACCATCAGGTCTCTGCAGCAGGCTGAGAAGTTGAGGCCTCTGTTCAAGCTCCTAGTCTGTCTAAATCATTTCTTCTTGCCCTCTGCAGCGTTTTCATCTCTAAAATAGCTTTTGTGTAATAAGGCAACAAAACTTAGCAAAATATATTGCTTCTGGCTGCAGCCAAGCGATCCCTCGAGCATTGCAAGGATAATTTTCAGTGACTTATGTTGTTTATCTGCCCATTCTCCAATCTTTTCTAGCTAATTTGGATTCAGTTTTATTACCGTAATCCCAGAGTATTTTGCATGATGAACAGATTTTACCTTCTTGTAATAATTTCCTTCTGGAACAAATATAAAACTAGAAAATGGGTCCAAAAAGCAATCTTTGTGACACTCTGTAACGTTCTTCACACAATCTGTTTACTGCTTCTGACCTCCAAGCAAATTCCTCACCCTTTTTCTTTGGAAGGACTCTATTTTCTGTTTGATTTCTTTTATCATCCTGGTCTGCCTGGTGCCATCCTGGCTGTGTTTCCATGTTTCTTTTTCTGCATGCCACAAGCAGTTCAGTGCTGCTAATTTTCCCCATTTAAGCGCACGGTTATTGCAGCTACGCCTGTATCTGCTTCTCTGGGAGCCGCCTATATACCCAGCCTTGCATCTCGGCCACAGCTGTACTTTTTCCATCAGGCACAATGTTCTTGTGTTGGGATTGCATTTACCAGCCTGTGTCCCCTTCCTCCCCCACACCCCTCTGTGGAGAGAGATCCCTGTTAGGAGATCTGGGAGTGGGAGAGGTGGTCAGCAGCGCCCGCCCCTTGCTGCCTAGCCTGGAAACTCTGGAAGCAGGCCCCCCCAAGGTGACGGGAATGTGTGTCTTGCACAGATACAAAATTAGACATCATTAAGACTTGAGCCACTGTAACCAAGTGGGAAGAGGGCTTCTGTGTCATGGAGGTGAAGAAAAAGGTCATTTTTGAAACATTTGTCAGAAGGGAGCCGGACCCTTTCCATTCTGTTTGTTCATTTATAGATTCTGGCACAATTGAGAGGAAACAAGTTACTCTATATTTAGCTGATAGATCCCACCGTCATCTTCTTGGTATCAGCAGGACCTTGTCTTACCTCTCGGCAATAGGTCCAGGATCGTTACCAGGGGGTCCTGCAGTCCGCAGAGTGGGTGTACAGCCTCTGAGTAAAGGGCTATTAGGTGTGGCAGAAGAGGCAGCCGACCTTTTGCAAATGCTAGCCATAGGAGGGAGGTTAGCAATTGTGAATTAGCATCAAAAGGGATATTGCCTCTAGATTTGTTTCGTCTAAGGCGAAAAAGCTTTCTCCTTGTTCTTACATGCCAGAAGAATTAGGGATAAATCCTGGCTCCAGCATTCTGCAGTCACCAGCAGAATTCACATTCATGTCTTAATGGTAGGTTTTCCGCTTTAATTAGTCTTTCTTCAAAGTGTATCCTATAAATCCTTTGACACGTACAAATTGCTGTCTGTTCCCACGACCCATTGGTTAAAGGTTATGGAAACAAAGCATGTTGTTTGAAGGAAGAAACTCTGCCTTAAGAGTACAGGTTTTGATGTAAGCTTTTACTATTAAGGCAGTTCTTGACTTCTCATATATTTGAAAGAATTTACTGGAGAAAGGATAAACGCGTAATTTGTTGAATTAACTCAGTAGCTTGGGGTTGAATGAGTCAAACAGTTGCATTTAAAAGACATCAAAGCTTTTTGTGATCAGGATTGTTTAAAAATACAGCAGTATCAAGATACTATCTTAGATCTTTTTCACACCAGAAGTAAATGAACTTGTTTTCAATTGCTCTTGGAAACTTTGAGTAAATTAAGAAGATGCAAGTCTAAACAGCATAGGCATAACACCTTGATCCCAGTCAATTTGAGAGGGGGGTGTACTGTGTAACTGTACTTTGTCTGGAGTTGCAGGGCAAAGACATGTACCTTATACTGGAAAATGACATGCTGAACCTGATTGACCCCATGGACCGCACAGTTCTTCATTCGCAGCCCATTGTGAGCATCAGAGTCTGGGGAGTGGGTCGTGACAACGGCCGGTGAGTCTTTGCTCTCCTTAGCCCTCTTGACTTGGTGCTATTTCTGTCTGCTGATACCGAGTATGCATACGCCCCGAGCAAGTTAGGTATTGAACCTATTCATGTGATTCAGTAGTTGTGTCCCAGGGGCTCTGAGAGGATGGGTAAATTCGTCTTTTTCTTGCTGGTGTTACTTTTAAAAATACTTGCGTTTCATAGTTTATGACTTATATGCTGTTTTTCTAAACCTGTATTGAGCAGGCCTTTCAGATGAATTCAGCCAGGTGCATAAAACTGCACATGCAACATTATTTTGTTTCAGCTGTATTTAGTACGTTTTTTTATATAAAACCATGTTTTCAAATGTGTCCCATTTTATGTTTCTCCTGGCTATGTGAAAGCATGTCTTCCTGCTGGCCCAAGTTAAGTGTGCTGCTTACACTCTGACTGTGTGCATGTGTTTCCACTTTCTGAAGATACTTGCTCTGATGGAGAAAATATTTGGATTGAGGGAAAAGTAGTAGTTTTAAGCCATTAAGCCATTACTGTTATTTAAAGATCTTGATGCACAAAAATTCTTAATGGTTGTTGCAGAAAACTAAGGTTTGTCCCTGAAACCTGACTACCTGTGAGCTGAAGTTCTTCCTTGCCATAGGGAGCAACCAGGAGTGCATGCTAAAAGGTTCCTGCCCTGCAGCTGGTCTTTCCGTAGCTTTCCTTCCTGATGGGTGGTTTTTTGGTAGCATCCTCCTTTGTCATGTAACATTGCTGTGGGAACAGGACTGTGAAGGTGACTTATTTAGAGAGGACATCGAGCTCTCTCCCTGTCCCACTGAGCATTTTGATCTATCAAGAACATTTCCATTTGCATTAAGTCATTCCAGGATCTTCGGGCAGTACCCATCCTGACACGTGGGTAATAAGGATTGAATCACACAAGCGAACTGCTGCTTTTTGTGTGCATGCTAGCTTATGGAGGTATTTGCAGTAGTAGGGGTGGGAGTTTTTTGTCTCTGACTTTTGACAGGAAGTGTCATTCTGGACCTGGAAAATCTTTACCAGTAAAAGATTTTGTGAAACTTCTTTAATCCCTTTCAAAGTTTCTGGATATCTCTGGCAAAATTTCCAAAAGGAAAGGTGGTAAGTGTTTCTGTGACCCAATTCCATCTTTCTAAATTTTTTACTTCTATAAACAACTGATGGTTGGTTGGGTTTCGGTGGGTTTTTTTACTGTTTTTCACTTTCATTGGTGCATATTTTTGAGATATCTAAAAGGGGCAAATCCAGTTTGAAATGGTGGGAAGTAAAGACGTTTTAACTTCTTATGAATAAACCATTATAGTGCTTTGTTTGCCTCAGAAGATGAATGCATTGCACATTTTCCTTCAAGTCAGATTTTGTAGTAGCTTGCTTTGGTCAGGAAATAAATAGAGCATCTTAAGGGGCACCTAAATGTGATGCAGCTTTACAGAGTAAAGGAAGCCAGCTTTGCTTTTCTTTAATTTTTTTTTTTGAAGCATTTACAGTTCTTTTTTCAAATATTTACATTTCTTTGGAAAATAAAATCATTCCATTATGTTGTTTATAGAATAAGATAATGAGTCACGTTTCTCCGGCCTCATACATACTTCTCCTAAAGACAGAACTGGTCATGGAAACGTGGACACTGAAATGGGACATTTAAGAGAAATGTGCCTTTTGTGATCATGTGGCACAAGGAATGTCATAAGCTTTTGGTGAAACCCATCCAGGGATGCAAAGCAATACAAACTCTCGTAGATAAATATGAGCCCCATCAGTAGGACAGGAGTTGGTGGGAAAGGCTGTGTGTGTGCAGGTCATTCTGGCTGTTCCGACTTGCTATGGTATCCTGCACCATTTATGAAAAGCTGTGTACAAGGCAGAGGAAATAGCATCTCTGATCCCATTCCTGCCCAGTTCCGTGCCGTATCTGGCAACCAAAGATTAATTCCATTTCTGTTGAGACTTCTGAGAAACTCGTGTCTCTATTAAGAAAAATATTGTAAATGTGGAGTCTGTGGGTGAAGTACACGTCGAAGTTTAAAAATGAAACAAACCCAGTGATGTCACTCTTGGTCACAAAAGGTAGAAGCTTCCTCTGCTCTTTGCCTAAAAAGAGATTTTATTTGTGACATTGACAATACAAAGAACCTAGTAGAGCAAATAAACTAATCTTCTCATGTTTCTCGTATCAGAAGAGGGAATTAGCTTTTCTGTGCTGAAAGTGAACATTTCTTGTTTCTAGAGAACATGACTTTTCTTGATTGGTTGCTGTAAACAACAGCAAGAAATCATTTGTTGAAGGTTTAATATATAAAGGCACAATCAAAACCAGCCTTAATATTTCAGTTGCTGGCACAGTAATGTTCTTGGACACTTTTATTGGAATCTGGTTTATTTCATCATAAGAAATTTGATTTCAGAGCTTTCCTATTCTTAGCCCATTGTAAGAATTTTGATAGATATTTTGGCGGAAATCTTGTGTCTAGTACGGCTTTCAGGACTGGAGCCTATTCTCTTTGAAATTTAAATTGTTTATTGACCCATTTTAAAAAATAAGATTGTAGGTAAAACAGTGTAGCCATTACTTGTAACTAAAGTCAGATGGCAGGTGGTATGAAATAGCAGGTAGAAGATGCAAAAGACAAGCAGAAAGAACACTTATGACTGAGTAGTCAGATGTACAATGTGTTTTGAGCATAGAGAGGTTCAGTATAGGAAACCTGCTTTGAAGGGCAGCATAAATTGTGTAGAATTTGCTGAAGAAGCACCAAAACACAAGAAAAAAGCATTTGGTGACAAGAGAACCTGAGCTGAGAAAACCAAGTTGCTGGGCTGGAAATCCCACTGTATCTCTGTTCATGTATACATGGGCATGCAGCGCTTGGGCTTACTCTGGTAGAATTACCTATTGGTCCTGAGGTGAGAAACACCAGAGCTGCGAAACACTGACTGTGAAAGCAGCTTTCCCTGGTGGTGAGTTTGCTGTCATCAGAGTAAAGTGAGGGGAACGCATCGCTGCTTTGGTGGATTAATTGTCCAGGAAGTTGACAAAACCCCAGTTTCTGGGACGAAGCCCTTCCAGAAGTTGTTACACATGAATGTGGTTAATTAGCTATATCTTCTGGTCCAGGAGCCTCTATAATAAAATACATTGGGTTTATTGTGAAAGACAGTGTTTCAATTTTAGAATATTGTAGAAATGTATATTTTCCTGTATTTTGGGGTATTTGAACCCCACAACGATCTGGAGGCCCCCCCCCCCTTTTTAACTGTGTTTTGCTTGTAGTAATTTATTTGGGTAAATTTTGCTGTGGAAGATGAAAAGGTTTTCTAGTGACACCTGACCAGATGATTTTCTAAGATATGCCGTAATGAAAGATTGATGAAATACAGAGACCTACTGATGAAAGTTTAATCTGAGGATGTGTCTGGTAACACACCTCAGGCAGAAATGTCTTCCAGGAGGCTGTAATCAGTCTCTCCATACAATACACTGTTATCTTGACCTCTAGAGTTACTTTATTTACACTTCTGTGATAAGCAGAGGCTTCATCATTTTGTTGGTTTTGTGTTTTGAAAGGTAGCATCTCTTGTTTTCAGTTAATCAGTCAGTAAAATATGTTTGACCTTAAGAAAGGCCGGAGAGCTTTGGCAAAATCATGGACAAAAGCAGGTTCCCACAAGAGAAGTTGGTGGTTGTGTATGTATGTATGTGTAGACTCCGAGCACCTATGTTTGATACGTGTATATGGGCACTAAAGGAATATAAACATACTGTATCTGTTCATCCTTTCGGCAGACTCTGTTTCTTAGGTGATATTGTGTGGTATTTTTAACCGTACTGTTAACGCTGTACTCTGTTTGTACAGTCTTCCTCTCCTGCTGTACTGAAACCAGAGCCATGATGATTCGTTGAATATAATTTGTTAATAAGAAAAGTCCTCGCACTTGTTTGGATAGTTTGATTTCAAGATCAGTAAGGTCGTTGTCACATGGAGGATTTGTGGTATCACAGGTGTACACTGAGTAATTGTCAGTGCTGTGTTTGCTTCCTAACAAGCGGCCCATGGCATGTTTTTTTCTGGGCTTTAAAAGCAAGTTGGAAGATATTAGCCTACTGAAGCTATAAAAGGGTTGTTCTTTTCACTTCCAAACTGCAGGACTGTACATCAATCATTCCTTAGGTTGGGTTTTGTCTCCCCTTCTCAACTGCTGGTGCATGCCCTTTGCTTTCTGAGCAGCTCGCTAACAAGGAAGAGAGGAAAGGTAATGGCCCATCAATTTTGTAAAAGGGTTTCCATTAGCACATTCCCTTGAATCCTCCTTTATCTTCATTGCTCTTCCACCAATCCAAAGCCCACCTCAACCTCTCTGGGACTTTAATTGCCAAAAAGATCAGGGTTCCTTCTGTCACGGTGTCTCCATATAACAGCAGTATATTCCAGCTGAAAAATTCAGCCATTAGCTGGCCAGGAGAGCTGCGGGTAGGTTCTGGAGACAGCTTGGATGGGACTGAATATGCAGCTGCTTGCTGGACAGCATGGGCACCTGGCATGTTGGACAAAACACATAGCACGTGGCTTGGTTCATCCACTAGCTTTGTCATCCCATAGCCCAGGTTTGCTTTCTCTGTCTAGTTTGTGTGTTTCCCTGGCAGGCTGAGGAGTGAGAGTCATTACTTTTGTGCCTTAAGTGGTGGAGAAGCAGATGCTCCAATTTGGGGGTTTTGTGATTGTAGGCTCTGTGACTAGGCA
>Ga0181612_159508_pt1 | contig 22098 bp, 11 predicted proteins | sample HoacroProtozoa21_FD_119630 | JGI IMG/M metagenome (GOLD analysis project Ga0181612, IMG submission 119630) | Hoatzin crop microbial communities from Cojedes, Venezuel. Combined Assembly of Gp0051906, Gp0051904, Gp0051908
CTGGAGAAGAGAAGGCTCTGGGGAGACCTTATAGCAGCCTTCCAGTACCTGAAGGGGTCTGCAAGAAAGCTGCAGAGGGACTTTTTACAAGGGCCTGTAATGATAGGACAAGGGGTAATGGCTTTACACCAAAAGAGGGTAGCTTTAGATTAAATATAAGGAAGAAATATTTTAGGATGAGAGTGGTGAGGCACTGACACAGGTTGTCCAGAGACGTTGTACATGACCCCTCTGTTCAAGGCCGGGTTGGATGAGGCTTTGAGCAGCCTGGTCTAGTGGAAGGTGTGCTTCCCCATGGCAGGGGGGGTGGAATAAGATTACCTAGATTGACTAGATGGACTAGCTAACCCAAACCGTTCTATGATTCCAAGATTAACAAAGATATTCTGTTGTCCAGATAGTTCCAAATGATGGCTATAGGTTACTTAATTCTTGTGTAGAGTAGGAGATGAAAATATAACCTGGAGTTTATTAGGAAAATCTTATTGTATCTCTTAACCAATTTCTCTTAATTATATAATTATTTGAGAACTTTGTCACCTGTTTGAAAGTTTATTTTCTCCTGTAGTGAAATATATTAGTGGTTTGAAATGTCATTACTTCAAGGAGTATGTAAAACACTATAGTATTATTCTTGATCTTGCAGGAAAGAAGGATTTGAATAGCACGAGGGATATCTGGAAATGAAAAATTTTCTTTTCAAGATAAGTTTTTCTTTCGGTGAGATCAGACTAGATTAAAAAAAAAAAAAAAAAAAAAAGTATTGCTGGCCTAGGCCTTTTTCATGAATTATATGAAGAGGAGACAAATTAATCTGCAGAAAAAACATTGTCCCCAGACATCATTATATGCACTTACAAGAAGAAACAAATAAATCATTTCCCCACATCATTAAAAAGTCCTAACTGGAAACATAAATCCTAGTACCTTTTACCCTTTTAGGTTATCGTTATCATAAGAGGTAGGCTGATGATTCTTTATACCTAAAGCAGAAAGGTTGCTCATGACTGGAAGGATGTTGGCACTGAGAGAACTGGAAGTGTCCAATTTTTGCATTAGAACTGAAGATGCTTTGTTGTAGTTCCAAAAAATAGAGAGAACTATTCACATACTTCAATATTAATGGAAGACATTGAGACAATATAGTGCAACATCAATACAGTCAAGAAGCAGACCCTTAACTGTAAGAGGGTTATATTTCCATTTATAGATTATTAGTTTGTGTATTTCACTGCAGCAAAACAAAGGTTGTAGTAACAGGATAAAAATACAATAATAGTTAGTAATTAAACAAACCTATTCACTGAAAAATCTCAAAGCACTCAGCTTTGCTGACAGTACCTATTTTTCATTAAATATATCATCAAAGCTCATTTATCATATTTGAATCTTAGCCCTTCTACCAAAGAATGATGCCACTTCTGAATCTTTTAAATGTGCTTGAACTCCCAATATGAAAAAGGCTGACGTAGCCTAACTTTACTGGTTGTGAGGTCACTCAAGTTCATTACTGTTGACCATGGCTGTTTGACTGTTGTTGGTGGCTAGAAGCTGTGACTGTTCTTTAGTAGTTCTGTGTAAAAGCTATTGAAACCAAGCAGGTCTAAGTCAAGACCTGGGGACTTTTGTTCTCATACATCTATGTACAAGTGTGAATTGGGATTACAGATATCAGTCACTCCCTGTTCTGGACCAGTTCATAATCCAAGAACAGCTGAGGTTGGTGCTTTCATCCATGAGTCACCTCTCTTGAGTTGCAAACCTGCAGTTTCTATGCATCACTTCCAAATTACAGCCAGTTACAGTTATTGACTATAGTTAAGCATATAGGTCAGCTAATTTTCTCATTGCTGGAAAGGTACTTATCGAATATGAAGTCTTACATGATTTTCAATAATGGGTACCCAACAAACAGGGTAAACACCCGTGTGTGAATCTGTGCTGAGCTCTGTGTTACTATATTGTTACTACTGAAAGTTCATCGGCTATCTCACAAGTATCTGCAAATGCTGCAGTCACAGCACCATGGGCATATTTTTTATGCTGCTTCATAGTCCACTTACGATGCCTCAGACCTAACTATGTGATTAGAGAAGTCTTAAATTGAGCTCTACAAACACTGTTTGAACTTTGGCTATGAGGTATCCCAAGTAACCAAATTATGTTAAATAGTATTCCATTATTCAAAAACCCCATAGCATCATACCACTGTGGTACCAGGAACATAGAATAGAAAGAGGAGCCTGTTCTACAAGATTAGGAACTAGAACAGGTAGATCAGAAGCAGGAATCGGCGATGGAGGACAGAAGGAGCAAGACCACTGGCTAGATAGGGGACAGACTGTGAAGTAAAGGCTAGAACAGAATAAAAGATGAACAGAAGTTAAAGAATGGTCCTAGAAGATATTCATACTTACCTAAAACCTGGGGCAACCACCAGTCAGGAATAATCTAAGTCCATTGGTCTCTGTGTATCAGGAACCTCTGGTAGGTGCAATGCTGAGAACCTGAGCAAAATCTCAGACCTGTTGATGACCAGCTGCAGATCAAAAAGACGACAGCTTTTCCCCAGACTCTACGGAATTGGTCTGTGTTAACTTGCACCTATTGCAAATCTCAGATTCTGAAGGACAAAATATGAGATAAGGATCACAAATCTCTACTCAGTATAGTTGACGAGCCTGGGCCATATCAAGATACAACTGCCTCAGCAGGGAATCAGTTGAATAAAAGAATATTGTCTTTTAGAGTGGTCTGACATACATTTTTGTCTTCCTGGAGAGTTTGGCATTAGAAACAAACTCAGCTAGAGGAAAGATGAGCCATACATGGGTTACTCTTCCCCTGTTCCTCTCTTTTTGCTTCGCTTTTAATTGAAAGGAAAGGTTTATCAATTAGCGATGGCAGCAGAACTGCAGAAAATCCTACCTTCGTGGTCAAAGGATAGATGAACTCTTATAAGAAGGTTTCCACCTGATCAAATCACTAGTCTAGGAAGCTGTAGATCTAGACTGGTGTTATAGTCTGACAGTTTCTTCAGGCGAGAAGCTTGAAGGGATACCCTTCCTAAAGGGAGATACCGGTAAGCACAGTACAATTAGACATATATGTTCCTCTATTGCCAGTTCCTTAGCTTTCTCAAAGTTGGGAGATGTAGGTGTAGTGCACAAGATCATACACATTGCTAAGCTTCAACACAAAGATAATTTGGAAATTCAGTCTTGCAAAAAAGCCTTTCATTCATGAAAAAAACAATCTGTGAATATTAATATAAACATATAATTCTGGATACATTTATGGTATTTAAAGAGAAAGCCAGAAATTATCATTTGCTTGGTCATAAACATGAGAAAAGTTGTGGAGTTTTTAATGCCTTTGTCCATAACTTTTATTTTTAACTCCCAGGAAATACAGGGAGAAAAAAAAAGAAAGTAAAAGAAAATGGTTCAATTTTGAAAGGATAATTGAGGGAGAGGTTGGGGAATAACTGCTAATAGCAGGCCATCAGAAGGTCAGTGAGCTTGATGAATTGAATACTTTTGTATTGGAACCAACCGTAGAACTCGTATGTAACGGGGTAGGAGCCTTCCTCCATTTGTCCTTGTAAATGGGAGCTGTGTCTTTGGAGGCATGCCAGAGTAGAACTGCTCATTCATTATTACCACTTAAAGCAAATGATCATAGCCCGATGGCACATAAAATAATAAGTGTATCTCCCATTTCACAGATATGAGGCATATATTATGCTTCACATATGGTCAAATGTGTGCTGGCTTTTGGAAAAGGTACAAAAATTACTAAGAGTAAAGCTCGTAAGGAAATAATTCAGTGAATAGGAAATTTTGTAATTGGAACCATAATTAGTGACTAATGCAGAGCAATACATATGCTTAATGAAATAGGATAGGATTAAAAGACAAAACTAAATTTATTCAGAACCTAGCGTACATACTCACGTGAATAATTTCAGATGTAGTCATAATCCTATTAGTTTCATCTTTTCACTTGACTGAAAACTAAGTGTTTAAATAGCATCTTTCATTTGAATTAAAGTAGGCTTCTCCAACTAGTAAGAACTCCACCTCATGCTATTCCTAATAGACATTATGAAAGTGTTCCACACCAGGGGACAGAGGGGGGAGCGTCAGGGAGGCAGTGCAGGGTTCTTTCTGTCTCAGTAAGGCCTGGAAACAAATAGCATAATAAACTAACTGTTTTAGTAAGATGGAATAAAAAGAGGAGTACAGATAGCAGGTAAATCTTACGCCCCCTCAGTTACTGGGAACCCTGTGTGTGTGGAGCACTGGATGGACCCAGTGTGGATTTTCCCCCAGTGTGCTGCACAGCTGCCGTCTGTGGAGAGGTTCCTCCTCCCTCGCATACCGTGGTGACTTTTATCTCGTGTGAAAGCAAACCCATATATATTCTTCTGACAAGCTGGAAGGTTCTCTTTGATAACACCCACCAGCACACAGCACGGGCTGGCACGGGGCCTTCCAGCACCTTCCCTTACAGGGGCCGCTCATGGTCCCAGGCTTCTCCAGACTGACAAAGACGAGTAGATCAGATATACCTTGGCCGAGATCACTAGCTCCTCGAGTACAATGTCGTCCGTGAGGCTCCCGATACAGAATGTATAATATATATGATAATATATCAAAATACTGTGCTGTGGAGTAAGTCACTGTTCTTTTTTTATTATGCATATTTTATCATTTCATCATGTATTATGCTGAAACAACTGAAACGTCTGGCTGTAAAACTGCATTGCCATTTTCTCTTCAAGGTTCTTGAAGGTGACTTCTATAATTGTCAGGGAATTAGTAATTATTTGGATTTGAATGAATACTTATGAATACGTGTATATTGCAAAATATTCCACACCTAATAATTTATGTATTAAGCATTCTTTTGTGTGTTCTTTGAAGTAGTAAAATCTGCGATGCATTAGACGGATTTTATAGATATTTTTATTTTTATATTCATGTTTTTTTTCTATAATATAAATAAAAATATGCTGGCTTCTGGTAATTACTGATCCAAAGAAGTTGGTTTCATCTGACTAGAAGGGAGGCTGAAAGAAGGGAAGCCATATGGAAACAGCTTTCTTTTTTCATAAAAATTTTCAAGATTAAAAAAAAAAAAAAAGTCCTGTTTCATGTCAGGAGCAAACTGAACTTCTTTTAGACCTGGATCAAATCACCACGGGTGACTACTGTGGCCCGCAGGAGTTCACAGCAGAATTTGCTTAGTCTCTCCTGATGGATAGTTGTACAGCTTATTGTTACTGGTGGGCGGATGCTGCTCTTCCATGTCGTACGTAAATCAGTGCCATTATCAGTGAGCAGAAGGCTAAGTTTCTTGCCTCTTTCCTCAGACTCTGAATACAGAGTTTTTTTATATGAAATACATTTTTATGTTCTGGCATAAAACCCCAGCATATTCTGAATACTGGTGTATTGAATATTCTACTTTGCCTTTGAGACAATTCAGAAGAAAAAAAATAATTCCTCTTACAATAATCTCTATCATGTTATAATTTATTACATGATATACTGTCTCATTTATGTGACAATCTTACATACAAGGAAAGAAAAGGAGATTCTTTTAAACTTAGTTCAAAAATGATCCTTTTCCCTTAACTCCTTCTTTCAAGATTGCCAACTTAAAGGCAATTGCAGACACTTTTTACAAGGCTAAGCTGTTTAAGTAGTGAGCTGTTCTTTGAAGAATTTAGTTAGTGTTTTGTGATGTTTAGAAAAAAACATCAGGCAGATCAATATTATTTCTTGAGATAATTTTCTCCTTTCCTTTATAAGCACGTGCCACAGAGATACTTCAGCATCAATCCCTCTTCTAAATGCCATGGAAGGGACTGTAGGGCCAGAGTGTCTGTGCGGACAAGACCACAAACTGTGTGCTGCAGTGCGAGTTGAAGTATATGGCTTTTTGGTTCCTTAGGATTCAAGCAAAAATTTTTCTGTATTTAAAAAAAAATGTTGTATTTCTGTATAGTTGGCCCTGCAAAAAGAGTTCTCACACTGACATGAGACCAGGAGTGGGCAGGGCCAGAGTCCAGAACACCTTTTTTTCTGCTTTTCCATTTTAGTGGTACTGTTGATTATTTCTTTCATGATATTGTAACAAAGGGTCAAGAAAACTCTCTGCCTACTTTTTAATAAAAATGAACATGTCAAGAATCACCAGTTGGAAAGTGTTGAAGAGATCAACAGAAATACAAATGTTATTCTACAGTCTGCAACTTGTTAAATGATATGGCATCTAAGTTAGAAAGTTTTTTAATATTACTTACAAATAAAATTACACGAAAAATTTCCTTGCAGTTTAAGTTTCTCAGAACAAAGTAATGAAAAGGTAGTCCAGACTAATAAATGATCCAAATTTCCTCTGGGAAAATATTTATATGGCATTTAGTAGGCAGCGATAAGCTTGCTTTTGTTTTATGAATCATTCTGTGTATTTAAGAGAAAATTATAATCTTGCTGGACTTCTGTGGAATAGACAAGAAAACCAAAAGCAGGATAATCATTTTCTGTTAAGGTACTTAACATTTTTAGAGAAATGTTGAATAACTCAATTTAACCACTGTGAAATTCTGTAGGATGTTTCATGTCTCTGAAAATAACTGTACAGTACATCTTATTGATCAGAAAGATATTTCTCCAGCTCTGACCATGTACGTGTCTTGTCCAAAGCAGCATCAGTACATTGTACTCAGTCTAAATTTCACCTAGTGCCCTAGGTGCTCATTGAAGAGAAACAATTGCCTCTGAAGTTCAGAGAAGCTAAGTAGTTCAGACACTGCTATGCTTATACAACTTCTGGCCCCAGAGCCAGCGGACACGGTCTAGTTGCAGCTGCATAGCTTAGGACGAGCCTCTCTAGAGCAGACAACACAGCTTTAGACCACCTCTAGATCCTCTGTCGTGCTGTGAAAATGTAATTGTTATTTTATGCTTAGGAATACTTTGAGGTTTTAGTTTTTTTGTTGTTGATTTTATGTATTTATTTAAAGAGTTGGAAATAATGAGAAGGATGTATTTTAGCCTACCAGCGTGGTGTTCGTATGGAAGTGGAAAGCGTATGTTCCGTTGCTGAAGGGATGGCATGAAGAGGTGTGGAAGGTGTTTTGAGAGTGCAAGGCCTGGTCTTGTGGTGTTTCAGGACTGCGTATGAGTGAGATGTATTTGGGAACACTTTCTGCAGTCAGTGATCCCCTGATGGATGCTCAGCTGTTGTCTTGGAGAGGGCAAGGTTCAAGCCAGCTGAGGGGATAAGCTATCACTGAGGATGGATTATCACGTGGATAATTAGAGGATCCAGTGCTTGGCCTCCTTGCCTAGCTCTTTTGTTCGTTAGTGGAGACATACCACCTGCGGAAAGCCCGGCAATAGGTACCGACTTCCATGACTAAGCTCTGGGTTCCTTTTATAAGGGGAGAGAGAGGGAGAGATGGGCCTCCGGGAAGTAGCACACCCTAATTAAGAACTATATCAAATACTTTTGATTTTCATGTATTTGTGCTACTAGTAATGAAACCTATGCTATGTGGAATAAATATTCTAGCTACATTTTTATTAAAACTACACTGTGTTTAATGGGAATGTTTGGTTTTTGTCTTTTTTTTTTTTCTTTCCCTCTGCAGCTGTGACTCTGAAAATAGGTATCTTGGAAATCCGCTTAGGGGAACATGCTACTGTGAGTACTTATATTTTTAATGTTCAGTACTTAAATGCTGTTTACGTATTGTGTGATAATTCCATTTCCTTGGAAAACCAAAGTATTTTTCTTAAGATTTTCTGAAGTCGGGCACATTGATATATTGACTGAAAAATAAAATGCCCCACTGGCCTTCTCTGTTACTTTGTCCACAAGAAGGCAAATTAAAGTCTACTGAAGGTTGATTCCTTACACCTCGTTTAGAGGGACTGACCAAGCCATTGCGTTGTTCTCTGTATCTCAACATATGTGAATGAAAGTGAGAAGTAATTGTGTCATTGTTCAAAAAACAGAATTTGTGGTGGGGAAATGCAAAGAGGATAAACAGCAGTATGTCCTGGGGGTGTTCTGAATGGCTTAGCCAGTCAGCCTCTCAGGGACGTGACACACAGCTGCTCCCCAGAGTACCATAAAATGATTCTGTGTGTTGTCTCCGTGTTCTTACAGTAGTAGAAAAGGTCCCTCTGGCAAATTTACTTTAAAGTACTACATTCTTGATAGTCATAGGGAAAGACCTGAAGGGATGAGAATGCTTATTACCCATGAGCAGAAATCCCTTAGTGAGCTGTGCCAATTTTGCTGTGCCAATATCAATGTTAAATAGTAATTTTAATCATCATAAAAACGTATGTGATGTTGGAGAATACTGTTTTAACTTTTGTGGCTTTTGCGCATACTTGCCTAATATCAGACAATTGAATGCATTTGTCTATTGTTTACTAACATCAGCCCTACCTCAAACTTTGGTTTACATGAAGATATAGCTCTGAATGTATTTGTTGCATCCATTCTGATCTTTGGCCTTGTTTTTTAGCATTTTGTTTTAGAATGTACACAAATGCATTGTTTTAGAATCTCTTTAAGGCAAAATTTACCTAATAAATGAATGTTTCTCTTCTTTACTAATGTTTCTTTTCTACCTTAAATGGTTTGCATCTGCAAGGTATGTGTTACAGAACAAAATAGACACATACTATTTTACAGATGCGGACATAACCCTAGGCCTAAAACATTTAATCCTCTTGCCAGGTATTAAAGAAGTTTGGTGTTTGTGTGTTGTTTTTTTTTTTTTTTTCTTCCCCTCACAGCCAAGTTAAGTTCAAATGTAATACTTTAAACCGGAAGATAATTTTAAAATACTGTATTTTGACAAGGTCCTGTGCAGCTTGCTGTAGGTGACCCTGCTTCGGCAGGAGGGTTGGACTAGATGACCCACAGAGGTCCCTTTCAACCCCTACCCTTCTGTGATTCTGTGATTCTGTGAATCTTAACTCTTTGTCCCTTAAACCATCAAAACTAAAACAACACCACAAAACCAAAAATATGAATATATGGCTGTAGCTCCTCCTTAACATGTAAAATTTCATTTAAAATATCCTTTCCCTTTAACATTAATGAAGGACAATTCATGTCATTTCATATTTGAACAAGTCAGAACAAGATTTCTCCCTGTCATAAAATTAAACCGGAAATTTTCTTGCAACAGTGGTAGTTAATTATGACAGCTTAGTAAGCCATTTGTACTAGATTTCTTATCTTCTTGTGTTTTTGAATTAGCTATTAACATACAATGATTTTTCAAATATCTTTTCTATTTAAACTATTTTGAAGATTAGTTTATCAGATTAACAGTTTGTCTGTAGCTTGTCTGCAAGCAGCTTATGGAACCACTTTTTAATATATGCCATTTTGTTTAAATATTTTCATTTTTATATCTGCTGTCTGGACATTTATCTATTCCTCATCTTCCCAACTATATATATTTTTGCTGTCTTTAGTCCTCTATGTATTGCTTTTGCCAGGATGATATTCAGTGTTTCTCTCACACTGTAATCAAACACAGGTGTTTTGTATATATCAGCATTTATTACAATGCAGAACTAGCCCAACCTTGCAGGTTTAATAATCTTGGGTTTCTGTCTTTAGATATGAAAGAATCAGAGAAAGTGTATTCTTTGTGAAAGATGGTATGCTTGTTTAGAGGTGGAAATAATTTATTAACAAAAGTGTGTCTGTAATCATATATAAATGGTCAGGTTCACTTCAGAGTTGTCTATTATGCAGCGTAGGCATGATTATCTAGGTAAATATTGTCCCATGATAAGAATGTGGACAGCTTCTTTGAATCCTCTAATGGACAGCAATATTCAAGTTTATAGCTACCTCCCTGCTCTTTCTCAGCAGGTTACGTAAAACTTGTTTGACTTTTTTTAGGGGTTGCTGACCACTGCTCAGTCCAACTGTGTTGTCAAGGTGAACAAGAGGTAAAGAAACAGACTTAGGCTGAAGCGCTTGGATTTGTTCTGTGCAGAAATGCTTATACCACCTGTACAACAGTTCTTAATTAAGGTATCTATATCTAATATGTCTAGGTATAGGCAATTCAAAGAGTTAGACTATTCCTCCTGCTCTTTCAGAGAAAGATCCTAATTCTCAGTTTCTGGAGTGTGTTATGAAGAGGTACTTCATTTTGTCTCAATTAACTATATAATACATAATAAATCTGTCTATAATATATAATGCATAAATATGTAATAAATAAATGTATATATTCTATATTATCTGTAGAATTTTTATATATTATGTATAATTATCTATAAAATACAGATATATAATACATAATCAGACCCCTGATTGGTACCAGAAGTTACATGCTGAAAACTAAACAATATATACAGTGCTCTCAGCAACTTTTCAATGAAAACTATATAACGATCTCTTCCATGCTAGAATATTGCAGATGATATCCTAAAACTTTTCCTTTACCAACAAAAAAAGTTGAGACCTCCCCACGTGTTAGCTAGGTAGCCAACATCAAGCACAACCCTGGAGGAGAGTAGATTGTACTTTTAACATTGTAGCAAGTAGAGATAAGCCTACTGGAAGCTTCTTTATATCAACGTTCTAATTGATCTGTGAGTGGCTTTCGCCATTTTTCTTTATCTAATCTTTTGTTAGAAAAATGTTTTTCTTTTTTAAACACATACTTTCTACTTGGTTATAAAACTGTGTGGGGAAATACCTGCTCATCCTAATGCAGGCTGAGTCATCATGCCACTGGCAAACTAAAACAAAGTAATCACATTTGTTACAAGCATGTACATCATTATCTGAACAATCAAGAGTGTGAATAAGATATCTGTTTTCTGCAAATAATTTGCAATGTGTGCTGAATTTATGCTATTTCTACTGAAACCTGTTCATTAGAACATTAATGGGAAATGAATGGAAAAGTACATGATCACAGTACAAATCAATTTCTTTTAAACATAGAGTGTGAATTTTGCTTTGCTTGGGCAGTAGTAACCAAGCTCCCTCCCCTTCCAGGCTTTACCATGTGAATAATGTGGGCAAAATTTATCTTTAAATCAGTGGTGGTCAATGAGAAATAGAACTTACTCCTATGTCATTAAAATAAATGGTAATTTTGCCTTTATATGTAGTGGGCACAAGACCCTGTTCTTCATATTTTGCTTTCAACAACTTTTTTTTTCACATTCACAGCAGTTTACACGTATTAGACACAGTCTCCCAGCATGCTCTGGTCTGTGTATTACCAATTTTATGCCTGTCCTCTCTGGCAAAATCCTCAGCTCAGTGGGGAATTTGGATCATTAATTGAGTAGCAAGTAATTATGTGAGAAGAAATTTCCTAAGAGCATTATGTAGAAAGGAATTGGAAATGAAAAAAATGCTAGGTATTTTCAAAGATAAGAGAAGAAGTTATCATAGGAGTAGGGATGCAGAGAATTCGGGAGACAAGATGCCTGACAGTCTGACATCCTGCGTGGGCAGTAGCACCTTTTCATCTTCCCGTTCAACCACTCTGCTCACTGCCCTTTTAGAGACTTCAAGTTAGTTTTCTGGCCCCCTGTGTTTCTGCTTACATCTATTAGTGGTTACCAAAATAAGGAATGAACAAAATACAGCTGCAGGATCCTAAGGATTTAGCTGTTGCGGAGATTCCCCAAGCATAGCTGGAGTATTTTAACATTTAGAGTTTTAAAATTTTGGACATAATTTCATTTCATTAAAAAAAAAATCTGGACTTGTCTCAGACTGACTTTATTAATACTTCTCACTGCAGACATCAGAGAGGAGAATAATCTGGTGTGTACATTGTAGGAATTCAACTACTCTGACTCTCATGTGCTTCATTATGGAATAGTAGCATCAAAGTCCCGTATGTATTCCCCTTGCTATTAAACCAGCACTGTAGCTTGTTTCAGCAGATGTAATCAGCTTCATACGGTGCACTGAATATATTTGCCCTTTGGTAAGTGCACAGTAGCCATAGTGCTGGTGATGGTGGAGGTAGAAATAACTCTCAGTCATGCAAGCTTGTCCAAGAATCCATGTGGACTGCTTGCTGTCACGTTTAGATTGCATTATTGTGGTTGATTCTTTCTGGAGTATGTGTAAATCTTCACCTTCTGACTTGTCCTTTCAGTTCAGACTTTACTTTAGAAATCAGATTTTTTTTTTTCTGTTCACGAACTCATCATTTTCTATACAAATCTTCCTTCCTATATATCCTTTCAACAATTACATTCTTTATTTTTTTGTCCTCCTTCTGAACCTTGTAATAACTATTATTTAGGTTTGTGCCCCAGCATGACACAAGGCTAACTAATTTAGAAGACAAAAGTTTAGAACATGTAGTAAAATCTTCAAGATGTTTGTAAAATCTTTCTCAGTTTTTTCCCTGCCTGTTTATCAATGCAGCAGAGCCGTTAGTTGTGCCTGACATCACTGATTTATACTTGTCGGAGAGAATTTTTTGCGCTTTATATCTACAGTCTGTTTTCATGTTTTGAGATGGCTGACCTGGGATAAGGGAGGAATATCAGAGTTTCACTTTCACCTACCTCTGAACAAGGAACTTGTTTGGAAAAAGGAGGTCATCTCTCTGTTCCTTTCCTTGCTTGTATTGAGACTGCCCTAATTTTTTTCAACAACTGCTTACCATAGATATGAAAGAAATCGTATATCTATCTCAGCACCAAATGTAGCAGTTGCAAAGACATGTAAGAGAACTGAAGGGAACTTACATTTTTAGCTGCAGTTGAGGGGGTAGAGAAAAAGAAAAAGATGGATCTTCTTCCAAACATAGAATTACCAGTTTGAATTGAATACAGTTTGAAATGAATTTCCAAGACTGAAATTCCTAAAAATTGTAGTGATGACAACAGAAGAGCACTATGCAAAGAAAAACTTAAAAAATGTTTGGTCACCAGAGAGTTTCTGATCTGTGAAGCAGTGAAAAGACAAGGTATGAATATTTTCAGGAGACAGCAATGAAACAAACATTATTCCATAACATAATGGGCATTGATATTTAGCCAGCAGAGGATGATCTTCAAAAATTTTTTGTTAAATAGTGCAAAAGAGGAAAACATTACAAGTCAGTTTAAAAAAGGATGACAAGGTTTTTCATGGGCATATACCATGAAAACTGTCACAACAGATGAGAAAAGAAAGGGAGAATTCAGCATTGTATTTAAACTTTTTTCTAGGAGATGGGAGAAAGTAATTAAAACTGCTAAAGAGGAATCATCTGCAGTCCCTCTCCTGAAAGCATTATGCTAGGGAACTGATGTTGAATATTAATAGCAATAGTAAATATTCTCAAATCTTGAAGTATGTCATGTAAATAATAAAAGACAGTCAGGCAGCAATTTTTACTGTCTCATTTCAGAATGATTTTGGAAAGTGGAAGGTAGTAATTGTGTTCTTTGGAGTTGTTGGATGACAATAGTGCAAAGACTTTTAACAGAGGTACTGAAAGACAAGGTGTAAGGGGAGAAATAGTTGCCATATTTTCATGTGAATAATTCACTTTCAGATAACTTGCACTCTTTTAAAAGAACTGTTCCTGGAAAATAAGTCCATGGATAACCCACAGCTACTGATAAAGCACATAAAAATAGAAACAGAATAGATCAAAGGGAGTGGCACATGTTGGTAGAAACAAATCTGACAGTAGCATATCAAAGAGAGGGGGCAATAAGAAAGAGATGGGCATTATATCAGATTAGAAGCAGGAAAGCAAACAGTGAAGAGTGTTGTGAGATCCTGTACACACATGGAATTCACATTGCTGCTCAGTCTCAAGGTTATTGTTTGTCTATTAGTTTTTTAAACAGAACTATGTCACACACAGGAAAATGTGCCCAATAACACTGTTAATATATTTCTGTAATACCTGAAAATGCCTTTACAAATATTAGTAATTTTCATATCAACATGCTATGTAGTATGTAACTTTTTAGAGAGCGGAAAAGTGAGCCACAGAGAGATCGACGGACATGCTGAAATCATAGTGCACCTTGGTTGTTTAGAAGCAAGTATAAACCCAGATGTGCTATATCTAATTGATCACTTCAGGTATCTTTTTATTCCATGCCTTTTCTTATGAAAATATTTTGTGTTTATAATGTAAGACAGACTTGAAACAAATAGTTTGCTGAAGTATGTAAAAGAAAGTAAATACAAATAGAAAAGACAAAATAGTTTAGAAAATATTATCCCAGTAAAAAACTTCCAGAATATTTGTTTTATATTTGATGCATATATCTATAGTTACACATGTATATGCTGTTATTCATTTCATTATGTAAGAGACCTTGCCATTAGATACTTTTTTTTTTCTTAAGGACACAGATCCTAGTTCAAAACATTATATTAACAGGTGCATAGCAAGTAATCTAAGAAGGAAAAAAAGTAAACTGCTTAATAAACAATGAGTTGTAGGACTTGAAGTAATAATTGCTATTTTATGATCTGTCATGAAACAGATGAGTGATGATAAAAAATTATAATCTCCGCTGGAAAAAAAAAGGCAGGGGAGCATGTCAAACATCGTTCAGACAGCAAGACTGAAAGCAGAGCAGAGAATCTTTTCAATGCTTATCTGAGTTGGGATGTAAACCAGTCTACTAATGAACTTCTACACCAAATGATATCCAGATTAAAGTGAAATGAGCTGACAATTTACATGCAGATTTATGGCTGTGGCCCTGCATCTAACTCTGACTTTGTAATTTTTGTGTTGCTTGCTCCCAAATTGAGACAGTAATTCCAAATGGTAAGGGTGTGTGGTCTACGCACGTATTTATACATAGTCCTCTTTAAGCAAATTATAGACAAGTTTACATACAGCATAATGCTAATTCACACAGATTTGTCACTTGTTCTGCATTATGTCAAAGCATAGTTCAAATGCTCAACTTTTTCTTTCGTACAGATACTGCATCCAGTATTAATCAAATCTAGAAAACAAGAGAAGAAAGTTGTCAAAAGGTGGAAACTATCTCAAGATAAAAGTTTTGTTTTTCACAGGACTAAACAGTTTGATCTTACTTATGAAACAGAAAATATTGACAGTGATACATAACCCAGTTATGTTCTACATTAATTGTTCTCACCGTGTTTCATTTACACACAAATGCACATATTCCCAGAGCAGAATTGAGGTTGCAAGCTGTCACCTTTCGTTTCATGTTCTGGTTAGTGTCTATGCTTGATCCCCAGAGTGAATCCGTCTCAAAGAGGAACTCCTAGCACAGGCTATAGCAGAAATAAAGCCACCCTGCTACCCAGAATGCTCTGGGTGACTAAAGCTAACAAAGCAGTAGTGTAAAAGTTGACATATTAGGTTGGACAGCTTCCCACCCTCCATCTATTACAGGAGTGACTGGCCAACTCTTGATTCCTTCAGCTGTCAGCTCAACGTAAGAGCTCCTCCTGCTGACCCCAGCCATCACAATATCATCCTAGGGATGAGGAGTCTTAAGGAGCAAACACATTGCTTTGCCAAATAGCAGTGAGTCAGGCTAAAGAGTTCCAAGACAATGGAGTGACATATGAAGATTGCTTGAAAAGGGCATAAATATGTAAGCAGAATATGGGAGAAATATTCTCAACACACTTTCGAAGAAATATTCTTAACACTGATGTCTGTGTATTAAATTTCCTGCATAGGTGTGGAACTTTTGAGGCTTTCGTTATTTAAAACAATAAATGGACACATCACTAAAAAGGATTTGCTGCTTTGGGAGACATAATAGTTCTCTCTTTTATTGGAAAATTCAGGCAAACTGTGAAAAGAAAAACCAAATCACTAACAGCAAATAAGACTAAGGTAGTACCAAGATGTAAACAACACAGGAGCATAAACTGCATCACAATAGTCACCCTATGACTTAGGTGAAATACTGTTGTCACCTGTGCTATACTAAAATAAGAATTAGTGCTACGATGCCTATGTAGTACTGATATGTCATAGCAGCCATAGCAGCTTAGACATTCTTGTTTTCTAAGGCTTGCTCTTGTGCCATCCTTTAGAAACAGGTCAGCCCTGTGGAGCTAAGGTGGAAATTCCCTCTGATTTCCTGCTCTGCAGTCTAAGTAGCCCTGTACGCTTAGGTGATGACCACTTTGTTAATACAGTTTAGCAGCCATACACCACTACACCACTTTAGCTCTGCTCCACTTATTAGGCTGAACAATGAATAATCACATGAACAACCAAAAATTTAGCAATGCCAAAATAGCACCATTTCACCTTCTGCCTTCTCGACAGCTTTAAAAAGATTCACTGTCAGCATAATTTAGCAATCATGTTATGAAGTAAGACACTGCGTTTTTCCTTAAAATGACAATGCTTAAACCAAAAACTGTTGTTGTCATCTCTTTCAGACTGAATTTAATCTTCTAACAGGTATTTCCTTCCATTTTTCTCTTTCAGGAGGAAGGGTTGTTGGAAGCACAGGGCTGATGACAGGCTCTTGGGAGTAAGCCAGTGAGTTACGATGACAAGAACCATTCTGAAGTGCTCTAACGGTGGATCATCCAAGGAGAAAAAAGAAAGATTAGAGTCTTATGTCTCTAGTGGGTGCCTCAATTCACATCTGACCTACTGGATGCTGGTAAATGTAGGTTATTATTGTTTAGAATGTTGGCCAAGCCCTCTCCAAACAATTGAGGTACTATTAGTGGGATATGATGTTACAAGCTGGAAATGATCCTATGAATACCTGCTCTTTGAAGAGGTGAAAGGTTTACCCCTTTTTGTGTTGCCTTTTTTATCTCTTCTTTTCAAACAGTTTTAAAGCTGGGTGATATAATTATTGCCCCAATGATATTGCACTGAGAGAAGCCAGCTGACACAACGTTGCAGAAAGATTGCAAAGCTGCAGTTTGAAACATAATCTCAAACATTTAAACACTTAAATAAATAAATAAAGTAGCCAGCTGAATGTCAGCAGCTTAAAACCTTGGCAGAAGAATAATGAAAGGATCATCTGAGGAGATGTGTGGGTAATAGTTATATAAATCTTCGTATGGTGTCTTTCCCTGTGTCTGGCTAAATCAGAAACCTCCTCCATTTTTTTGCTTCTGCACTGATTTTGGCCTCTGTGCACAAGGCCTGAAGGACCCTTGCTGCAAGAGACAGATCAAGCAAGTAGAAGCGAGGAAATACTTCCTGGCTCTCTTTGCTTTTTGCTTAGTGTCCCTTAGCTGTTGCAAGTGGTCTTCTAAGTACCTTGAAGAAGGATACGCAGTAGCATCTCCTGTTATGCTGTCTTCTAGACTTTCTGATGGCATATCGACTATGTAAATTAGGCTTCTCCAAATATGATATCTCTTTCTAAACATCAGTCCCACTTAATCTAGCTGATATTAATATTGTACATTTAGATTACAACCTAGACAGATCAATAAATTTATCTCCAAACTGCGCACAAAGCTGAGTTCACTCATGACTGCAGCGCAGCTGTTGTGTCTACAGTCACACAGTTTCAGAAGTACCCACTGCTACTAACTGAACTGCCAAAGAGCTTTGATTGGTAGTAGTCCATGATGACAGTCAATCATATTTGGTCTAGCAGCAACCACTACCCACAGTCTAGTCACAGCAGAGATAAATACAATGGGTGGGCTCTACATATAAATTATTAAAAAAGACAAAATAAATCAAAGCCCACTGAAGTTATCTGTGTCATCGTGAGGCTTAATATGTTCAGTAGCTACACCACAGCTCTCCACAAACAATTAAAGGAAACTCCAGGAAGCCTGTGCACTGTCCCTTAAGCAAAGCAGTTTCAGGAGATGGAATCTATCACAAAACCTTTCCTATGACTCTCCATCCCTTGAAAGGATACCACTACTGAATGCATGCCAAGTTGTTAGTGAAACTGGTGTGTAATAGACTTAGTATACACCGGAAACATGTGAATTATGTCAGCCAACCTGGTTCTGGTTGGGCTTTTGTCCAGAAAGGATATCTGTTTTGATTCCTTATATCAGAACACAATAGACTGGAAAACAATTTAAGGGAAGATGGAGTAAGCGAGTATCTGGATCTGAACTTCACAGCTGTCCAGCTACTTCTCTTATGCACTGAGCAGAAAATCCTGAGTGTGGACAAGATGGGGTTCAGAGCTGTCCATTATGATTGAGAGTATGTTTACCTTATAATTACTTTAGTGGATGGCAATATAGAATGTCTCTGGGAGACAGATGCTGTTCTCTAGGTGGTGCATTCCACTTAGGTTTTCCATTTCAGACAAAAACTTAAAATCTAAACCCTTTGGTAAACTTTGTTCCCTCCTCGCATCCAGATCAAGAAATTTTAGCTTGCATTGCTGTTTTCAGCTAAAAACTTTGGGGATTTTGAATATTTTACTCCAAAGATTCATATTATAAGTGGCTAAAATATGTTTTGTAGAAAACAGAAACTTTTTTCAAAACAGTTAACAAAGTTGATCATAGACTCAGTTTTATACACTGAGATAGTTCTGGCAGATAGTTTCAAACACACCAGAAGGACTTAAGCCCTTTAATGAAGCTGGGTCTGTTCTTGTGGATTGTCCAAGCAGGACTGGGTTACCCAGAAGGCTGTTGACACAGGGAATCATCTTCAAGTAGAGAGTCATGAAGCTGTTGTGGAAGAAAATTGTTACATATTAAAGTTACATGGGTTATGAATTTAAAGAGTATACACTGCTAGGAAGCGAAGAAAGGTGTTGTAGTTGTTTTTTTTTTCTTCTGGGACGAAGATACTTCCAGTATGACCTAATCAACGTCTTCTTCTTCTTTAAGATGAAGGTGATCTTCAAGATGGAAATGCTTCATATAGCAGCTCTAAACTCATCACTCTGCTGAGACACTCTGAGCATTAAGTGACTGCATTTAGAGCTGTGGTCAGACAATCTCCCTACATGCTACTGCTCTGTAGAACAGTGAATCACTGTATTTTTCCATATGGCTCCCTCTTTCTGCTAGTACGGTTTACTCTGCCAGGCTCCAGCTATGTCTGCACTTACTTAAATTCCACTCCTAAGCTACCAGTACACACAGCAAGCTTTTCCCTGGAAAAGGCTTAAAGTGCAACAGCAATTCCATCTTTATCTAGGCTGACCTGAATCAAGTGGCCATGTGACTGGCAGTGCTCTACAGGGACCAGAGGAGTGCGGATCTATCTTAGGAGTCAAAGCCTTAAAGAATGTTTGTAAGAAAATGAGAATATTCTTGGCAGCTAAATCTGTGGAAATGCAATCCCACTATTCCAGACAGCCATGATGGGGTGATTCATTGCAAGCCACTGTATCATAGGTGTGCTTTAGAGGTATGTGCCATATACCCTGTACAGTAGCTATGAAATGCAGCTCCTGCTTTGAGCTTACTCGGACAAAAGCACCCTGGAGGTCATTAGTAATGTGTATCACATGTTAACTCCGACATCCAACACAGTCTTTCTTGACTGGAAAATGGCACTACTAGCGTTCTCCTCTTCATGTCTCTTATTGAACTTCCCTGTTGCAGAATTCATAGGAAATTAGTTAATGAGTGGCTATCACTCTAAAAAACTTAACAGTGTGAAATAATGTTCAAGCTAAATGACAGCTATACTTCTGTAGATACGCTCCATTCCAAAAGAAACTGATCCATTAAATAATGAGCTGCAAAGTGAAAACTTGTCTAGGAAGTGTATTTTCTGTATTGCTCCTTTTGTATATTCACTTTTCTTTTTGCATGAACAAATGAGCAAAATATATATGTTTCATGTGTGTCTATGTATAAACATATATATTTTTATATATCTATCTATCAAAGTTCTCATATGTATTCCTTGCTGTGTACTGGATGCTATAAAATCCCACTTCTCCTTGAATGGAGAACTGACTGCAGGGTGAGTGTGCAGAGACCAGCGGTGTTTATGAAACATGGCAAACATAGGTGTAATAATGATAGAGGTGTCAACATCCAAATGTCAACATCCAGAGTTTTCTGGCCAGACATTTAATCTTTTATGACCTGGAGATACTTATTACTCTTTAAAAATATCCCCCAATGACTATTAACAGATGCATTGTATTTATACATATTTATTTATCTAGTGCTATAGAATTGAATGGCATTGTTTGTAAATAAATCAACAGTGCTAAGAAGCTATATTAAATACTGAAAAAAAGAAGGAAAAGACAGAGAAAATCTCTCTTACATGACAAGATCTTCCTACAAAATAAAATACTTCTTACAGTTGTTTGCATTCACATTCCCTCTTCAACAAGTCTGTAGTAGGACTGAGCCAGTGACATCATTGTCTTATTATGGGCACTGATTCTGAGCTGAAGTTCATCATCCTGTCAACAGCAAGTGTGACCATTCACAGGGCAAGGACATGTCAGGACACCCGGGACACATTTGTATATACAGCCTTTTCCTGCCGTCTGTCTGCGTGCCGCTTAAAGTCAATCCCACCCACATTCCACTTAAAAGTCCACAGTGAGAGAAGGACAAGAGAAAGGAGGGGAAGGACATGGGGGTAGGGAGTAAAGGGAAAAGTGCTGATAAGAGAGTACAATGACTGGAATGTATGAATTGGAGGGGGAGTGTAGTAATGTTTGTTCAGTGAAGAGGCTTCTTCTTAGAGGCGCAGAAGAAAATAGCAAAGACAGGAGGAACTGCTTAATAGTAGTTAAGATATGATTTATGGAGCAGTCCTGATTTTACCTATGATTCTGAGTTATTGCATATTTTAATATTTAAAATATTGTAAATAATTTATCTATTCTTTATGTCTATGCTGCTATCTCTCAGCATATACATACATGTATGTATCTACAAGTACACAGACCAGAAAACAGTTAAAATTGTGTTTCCAGCATAAGTCATGTATCTTCTTTCTCACTACATCTAACTAAGTAAGTTCAGTTCAACTGCTCAGGGAAAGTAGGGATACTGACTGTCATTCCTTGTTTTGGAATAATTTGTACATATACATTGTACATTTCATTCCTTGCACATATGCAAAAGGTGTAACATAGAGTTTGACTTTCAGTTTTCATCAATTGTCAGAAGCTTAGATTGATCTTTCTGTAAAAATATCTCCAGTGGCACCATCCCTTCAAAACCATACAGTGCAATACCAGCTTCAGGATTCGTAATACCAGTTCAGCATTACTAATTCTCTCAGATTCAGGGTCTTCCTTTCCTCCTCCATTCAAAACTGACTCTTTAACATATGATTTATAGTACCTCTAAGGCAGGAAAAAAATGTGTTGTGTGTGAGAGAATGGGATATCACAAATCAGTCTATGTCAATCTACCCTGGTAGTGAGAAGAGCAGAAAAGGAAACAAAGACCTTGTGTGTGAGTGACAAAATTTGGAATAAATAATAGTGATGTTTAAGAATGGAGAACATTAGAGAAAAATTTGCAGTAATTCTTTTTATATATAAGCCACTCATGTAAAATATACACCCTGTGGAGTAACTGTATGTACCTAATTGACTGCCTGTAAGCAAACCATTACAACTCTATTACTCCATCAGCTGCAGGGTGGACACAGTGGGAAAAAGCAACTTGTAAGTAAAGTTTTCACACTATCAAACTATCAAACTTTATACTGCTTCCTTCAGCTTTCCTCATCTTAGCTATTGGCTTCTAGTTTTAGGCTACTGAAATGGATTATACATAGTAGAAAAGAAAAACAAAAATTAGTTCACTCCCCTTTTTCTAATCTGCTGGATATCTAAAAAGATCTCTACAGCAGAGTCAATATAAAGACTACTTTTAATTTGTGCAGAAAGAGCAGCGCACTGTGAGGAATGTCCCCTGTGACCTAAGTAGTACTTCAGAGACCCAGAGGATCACAGTGGAGAAGCTCAGGAAATGCAGTGACAGCAGACTTTTCTGAAAACTTTCTGAAACTTCCTTCTGCTGTTCGGATAAGATATACCAAGAGAAAGGCCAGTTGGAATTCAAAAATGCAAAACTAAAAGTGAATATGAATATGTATTTATACGTGTGCATATATATCTCTCTCTATATATAATTTCTTAACAGTTA
>Ga0181612_110811_pt1 | contig 22097 bp, 18 predicted proteins | sample HoacroProtozoa21_FD_119630 | JGI IMG/M metagenome (GOLD analysis project Ga0181612, IMG submission 119630) | Hoatzin crop microbial communities from Cojedes, Venezuel. Combined Assembly of Gp0051906, Gp0051904, Gp0051908
ATTTATTTTAAGTATAAACTACAAGAGAGACTAGCATCCAAAGCATGCCTCTCTTGTAATTCGTTGTACTTAACCCAACAGCACTTGTGTTATGGAAATATCTTAAGTGGGCCTTTTGTTTTCATTCCTTTAGAATGGGGTTGGTTTTTTTTTCAGTGTGAGGATCTTTTGGAGAGAGAACATTGCTTCATCTGAAGCAGATTTTCTCTTTTGAGTGATCAAGAATAATGTGGAGCCTTTACAAGGTGTAGTTTTTGTAAGCTTGGCTGCTGAAGTTCTGAAAATATCCTGAATGTTCAGGCTGCGTAATCTAGCAGGGCTGTGGGAAATAATACCAAGTGCACACCTTCATTTCTCACGGCTCGCACTATGGTGGCTTTGTGTTGGAATTGTTGCCCTCTTAGCAGTGTAGGTTTTGTTGCGAGTTCTTCTCAGGCGCTGTTGCTGTTTGAGCTGTTGAGCGTGGTGAGTCTGGGTCGTGAGTGTTTGTTGGAGCTTTTGGGCTTTGGCGGTACTGATAATTTTATTTAAAAAAAAAACCCAAACATAATTTGCCATGCTGGCAATTTATAATGCACTGATCACTTGATCATTTCAGGATTAAATGTAACTTTGTAGGCAAAGAGCCTAAACTGGTGATTGTTATTTTTTAACTAATTTCACCGGGTCATGCTTGAACAGTTGTGAAGAGGGTTGCATTTTTTTATTGTCACTGACAATTGCAGTCAGTTGATTCCTAGAATAGAAATAAGGCACTGTATCCAAAAATACAAGTATATTTCCTGTGTTAGGCAGGATTCCCTCACCCACTTAAAAATCCTCTCATATATTGGGAAAAGGAAATCATTTTCATCAGGTTAATGTAGCATTATGACTGAGCAGTTACATTTAAGAATGAAGCAAGAAGACGGTTTAACCGTTTGAGTACAGTCGGTCAGCAGCTTTCAGCATCCTTGAACAAGTTTTCCACTCTCAGAAGAGACTGTCCAGAGTTTCAGAGATGGGCTGTGACTCAAGTAGAACCCGTCGAGTCTGTCCTGAGAGCACTGTTGTGTGTATAAAAAGAAACAAACTACTTGCATGGAGTTGGGCCAGACTGGGTCACTAAATTTTTTGCCATACCCGTAATTAGCAAAGTAAACGGTATAAACCCAAACTGGTAAGTATGCAATTGCTTTGAAAACATTTCCTGATCTATCAAAGACAGAACAAATGAGAAAGATACGCTCATTGATGATTTTCCTGCTTCTCTTTGGAGACTATCCCATAGTTTAATCATTGACAGAGTCAGTTTTTCCAAACGCTCCTTGTCTATCTTCTAGCTCTTTAGCAGAAAACATAAAGGCTTTTGAACCTTTTGCAGGAGCTCTGTGCCTTGCACAAGCATGCCCTCAGCAGCCCCAAGAAAAGGTGGGGAAACAAACACCTGCCAGGTTGCAAAGAACTGCCAGCAATTGAAGACTGCACATTTGTGCATTTGAGGTTGTCAGTTCGCTGACATGTTCCGTGAGACGGTGTTGATTTTGAAAACATGGCAGGGGAAGCCAGGCAGTCTTCAGAATCTGTGCGGTTTGCCTGCTGGCTCCTTGGCAGCCCGGACTTCCTGGCTCCCTGGCAGCCTGCCTGGAAGCCTTGAACATTTGCCAGGTGCCTAGGAGCTCTCAAGCTCTTGTGAATTCCTCCTTTCTGGCAGCTTTAGAAGAACAGCTCGCTTGCTAGATTGTCCTGAACTTACTTTCCAGGGTGTCTCGGTTCCTCTAGGGTGAGGCAGAAAGTAGGAGAGGTCTCAAAACTTCCAGATTTTTGTCTAGAATTTGAGCGAAATTACAATACTTGAATTGCTTATCCCAACCGCCTGCTAGGTTGTGGCTTTTTAAGAGTGAGAAGGATATTTTCTGCCTTCCTGTGCACTGCTATGCCATTAAAAATGGAGTGCTTCCTGTGTAACCAGTTTTTCTTCTGCATTTTCCATTAAATAGGTGTTTGCTTTTATAATATCTCAAGTGCCCTCTGATAAGTCTTGTTATGTGATCTGTTATCTTCTTCCTGAAGTTTGAGCCCTTGCAAATAGAGCAGAATGTGCTTTTGCTGGGTTCGATTTCCTGGTTTGCAAGAACGATACCCATGGTTTCTGTACACTGCTGAAGCTGCTCTGCCTGTTTCATTTCCAAGTCCGCATCTGTGCGTGAACCTGAACAACCGTGACTGGTTTTGATCCAGGATAAACCACAGGGATCTTCCTCTCATCCTGATGCTCTTCAGCCTGACAAAATTAATTGCAAATTAGCCAACGAGTTTCAGCCTGATTGGCCGAGTTGCATTCAGCACTTTGCATTAAGTGGTTGTCCACTTACGCCACTCATTTTTCATTGTTTAGGTAATTACCTCCATACAACTATCAATAAACCATTGCTCTGTTCCCATGTAAGCTGGTTTGTTCCTTCCTGGCAGGAATGACGACGACACCAGCCCCTTCCCAGCAGCACCGTCAGCCAGCCGTCAGTCCTCTGTCGTTGAGTGCAGACTCCAGACGACCACAGTCACAGCAGATGTCTCCTACGCTTTCCCCTTTGTCACCAATCACTCAGGTAGGAACTTACTTGGTGAATTAATTTTTTTTAATCACAGATGAGTTGTTTTACGTTAGCTTGGGAGAAGCTGGCTGTGACTTCATCTCTCTTGTTTGGCAGTTTTTCTTCTTTAGTTGTGTTCATGAATTCAGAGCCTTAAGAAGAGAGATGTTTGCAGAGGGGATAGTTTTTACTTTCGCTTTTCTAGAACAGCCATTGGGACGCTTTTCTGTAAAGTATTGTCCCAAAGTTAGTTGTGAAATTTGAAAGACGTTTCTCGAATTCATGAGAGAAGCTCAGTTAGCTTTTAAAATGGATTTCATAAGAAGTGTGACTCTGTGACTGACTAGGTTAGCAATTTCTGACCTGGACATTCAACTGGGCTTTCAGAGTATTTGTTTATTGTACACTAGAGGTGACATTACGTCTTTTGAAACATGTTCTTGGCTGTTTCTGAACCTTTAGGTAATATTTTTCAGATGCAAGATGAGGTTGACTTAGTACAGTTCTCTTGGTGTGAAACTTGATGTGCTTCAAAATCAGGGGAAATTACCTGCCAGTGTGGATGATTTTGATTCTTCTTTTTAAGGCCGTGGCTATGGATGCATTGTCTCTGGAGCAGCAGCTTCCCCCATATACATTTTTTAACCAGACAACTTCCCAGCAACAGCAGCAGACCCAGGTGGCAAGTACCCTGCCTCAGAATACTCCTTTAATGCAGACCTCTGGTTTACAGCGAGGAACCCAGCTCCCCCCGCTCTCCGTCACGGTACCTTCTACCATCCCACAGTCGCCTCCGGGCAGTCAGACCCAGCCGTCAATGGGAATAGACATCAACTCGGTAAGCTTGGGCACAGCTGGAAGCGACAGAGCTTTCAGTGGGAAAACCCGGTAGCGTGCAGTGTAGGGTCAGAGATAAGCTGGACAGACACCGTAATAACTGTACGTTTAGGTGGAGTCTGAGGTAGGCTGAAAATGTTTGTGGTTCAATCCACATCTGAATGTTTTAAAGAGGAAAATGTGGTTTTAATGTGTGGTTAGGGTGGCCAGATTTTCATAAAATGGTGTCCCTTACCGACTCCAGGTTTGATTAGACCAGCTTAAATATATTAGCATTGATTTCATACCTTGCTGCTGCCATTGCATGGATAGATTTTCAGGCTGTTAAATGTAGCGCACCCCCAACACCTTGTGTGTTACGCAGTGGGCTAGAGACTGGAGGAGTTAACAGAACTTTGGTAAAGAAACCTGCTAACAAGCATTTTCCAAAAGTTGGAGAGAAAGAGGTGTTTTCTATACTTTCTATATTTAGAACCCTTCCAAAGAAATGCAGTGCGTGCATACACATAGCAGTGATTTACGGACGGATTTTTTTTTTTTTTCTTGTTTTACCGTGGTCTGTTATGAAATGTTTTCTCTGTCTCTGCATACGAAAATCCAAAATGCAGAGCAAGATCAGGGTTACAGGCTAGCTAGGGAAGAATTTCACAGTTGGTTCTCTGCTTGTTCTGCCCTACCGTGTAGGATCTGGGTTGTCTCGGCTGTTGTGGCCTCCTGGCAGTATTGTAGTGACAGTAATTGGCTTGAGAAAGAGAAGAAATCATTCTCTGTTGATCTAGCACTTGATTGTGGATTTCATTTGTGGATGAAATTTTTAACAGTTTGTGCTGACAAGTACTCCTTGAAAGAAGCTGCTTCCCTTTCAGGGTTGGAAGGGGAAGAGGAAGGACAAATCCAGCAGTGGGAAGGATACCAGCCCACTCACAATGTGTCCCCGTGTTTTGATTCTGATACTCATGTAGCTACCAGTGCAGATGATTCTGATTTTCATTCTTTGCTTTCTGTGTTGCTTTCCTCATCCTAAACTTCTTTATGACCTTAACTTTTAGGTGCTTTGCTTATCTCTTAAAGCAACTGAAATAATACATAAATACACTGAAGTATAAAGCTAGTTTATCAAAAAGCCATTTGAGCTGCATTGGTCTCACTGACAACTTCAGTGCAGTTTTCCTAACGCAATACTGAAATTCGTTTTGCTGTAGTTTGAATGTCTGCTTAAAGTGTGTAAGTAGCAATGCATAGCAGAAAGGGTTAAGACCTATTTTCTTGGGATTTACAGAATTCCGTGCCAGCAAGCATCGGTAATGCAGCGTTCTCCCACACTGCAAAGCTATCAGATTAAATTACTCCTTTTCGTAGAAATGGATTGCAGGTTTTCCTCAATCATCAGTTTAATTTCTAAAGGAAGTATAATGGGAAGAGCTGTACTTACTATTTATGTTAATTAGTGCAACATTTTACTTAAATGCCATTAAGATTATTAATTTGTTGAAATCCAGGGTTGCTTATAACCAAAAAAAGGTAACTCTTTGAAAAAATGTCTCAAAATGACTCAGGACAATGTAAATATAACTAATATAAACCTGCAAAACATAATGTGAATTCACAGACAATGTCTGCTCCGTGGCCTGGGGTAAAACACAGCTTTGAGCAGGGTTCCAGTCTGCGTGGTTATACACTTCAATCTTGATAACGCACCCAGGCTACTGAAACCTGGGCAGAGTGACCGGAGAAGGATTTCCAGAGCAGCGTAAACACAGGTTAAGAATGTGTGGGGATGGCAGCTGAAGAAAAAAATTACATTTTTTTTTTTTAGTTATTCCCGGCTTTCAGGACTTCTCTTCCCTAAATAGTTGGCTGACCAGATTTTTTTTTTTAATTGAGCATAACTGAGAACAGGGAGAAAATATTTCAGCGGTTTTGCTTGTCCAGCAGCAGTGCCCTGCTCTCAGCCGTTCAGTCAGACAAGACCGTGCCATGCTGACACCTGAACTCTCTCCTTTTTGCGGCATTGTTCACAGTAATTGTGTCTTCATACATAGCCAAGAATTGCTGAAGAGGATGGTTTCTCCCAGTTTCCTCGAGCTGCATACACCAGAGTTTTACAATTTTCCAACCTTCCATCAATCCCATGGTCTTTAATTCTGTGTTGTTCTGTAGGCTTCACTCCAGCAGTACCGCAGTAATGCTGGGTCCCCAGCCAACCAGTCTCCCACCTCTCCTGTCTCCAATCAAGGCTTCTCTCCTGGCAGCTCCCCTCAAGTAAGGGACTCTGTGCTTCCACAGGCCTTGCTTCTTGTGCGTGTTTTTAGTTGAGTCTCTCCATTACTGACCCATAGTTGTCTCACTGTAATTGTATGTGCTTCATGCATTACCGATGTCTCATCTTGTTTGCAGTTTCATTCAGTTCCAGAGTTTTTCAATAGCTGGTGAATTGCCTTTTTATTGATCAAGGTTACTGCTTGAACGCTATTAAAACTCAGTGATTTCTGTGGGGTGTACTGTGGACAGGACCTCCAGGTAGACCCCTTTCAGTCAGCAGGACGGTGTAGGAGCTGACGGATGAGGTTGGGAGGGCAGAGGAGAGACAGAGGGAAACTGAAGTGCCTCCCGCAGCAGGATAACTCCTGTGGCACTGAATATCGCTTGCGTGGCCAAAAGCGTTTACATCAGCACCTTTTTTTACGTGGCAACGTACACTTGGAAAGAAAACGCTGGAGAAAATACTCTTCAAATTAGCAGTTGTATCTTGTGGCTTGCAAGTAATGGGTTAGTAAACACGCTTTCTTGCATGCTAGCTGGTTTTTCTTCCTGTGTATGTATATGCTCATACATCCACGTGCCCTATATGCAAGTCATAACTTGGTGTGTGTGTAAACCCATGAAAGGGAGTTCTTATTTGCCAGCAGCAAGGCAGTTAAAAACAAGGCAGTCTCTGAGGGTGTCTCTAAGGTAAGGGAGTGAGGGTATTTTCAGTACAGAAATAATCTGATGCTTCTAAAGCAGCTCCGTATGGCTGCCCTGGTCCTAAATCCCACCTGTTGAAATGAGGTGCAGGACAATTCATACAGAACATTGCGACAGAGTCTGAAAATACATTTTTCTGTTTCATCGTTTAACGTTTAAGGCTGTAAGGAGGACCCTATCTAAATAAGTGCTGCCCCTTCATGGTTCCAAAGCAGAAGCTTCGTCTCTCCTTGCCATTAGCCAGAGACAGGTCACTGGTAAGCTCAGTAATAGATCCGGGTGTCAGGATTGTCTGGATTTTCTTAACCCTTGCTTAATTGCCTCTTAACTTCTCTCTCTGCTGCCTGCTTCTGCCATTTCTGCCGTGTTCTGTGTGTGGCTCAGAGAAAACAAGCAAACTGATTCCTCTAGGCTGTCACGTAGAGCAAAGCTGTTGCCAGGCTTGCTGCAAATCTCAGGTCCAGTTCTCATTTGGGCAGTGCATCCGATTTTGGTTTTTGCCTTGATTTCCTTTGCCCCTTGACTGCTCAGTAACTCTCTCCTGGTTTTGTCCATAGTCTTGTTGCCACTGGTCAGTCCCAAGTACTGGAGTGCAGCAAGCACTGCCCAGTGGAGCACGCTCCTGGCTACGGCTTTACCTGCTGGGCCTGTTTTACCCTGTAAACTCTTGCTTAGGTTTTGCTGTTTTCAAATGGGACGCCATAACTCTGCGTGAAAGGAAGAGGGTTTATTAATGCTGCTTACGTTAGTATTGGCCTCTTAAAAATACCCACACAATTCTTTATTTTTGCTAAAATAAAACTAAGACCGCTTTCCTGCCTCCATCAATGAACCAGAAGGTAGTAGTGGTGAGCGAGCTGTCTGTGGTGGCGGACCTCTTAAGGCTGCAAATACTAAGCGTGGTGAGAAGCAATGGGGGAAGAAAAAAACCAGTTCGGAAGGAAAATTTGGGTTGGTTGTGATTATGGAGGCAGGTCCCAAATAGCAGGATCCATTAGCCTGTAGAGTAACCTGCCAAGAGTAGAGGCAGGCTGGTTCCGACAGCGGAATGTGCCCGTTGTGGAACAGTCTGGCACTGGCTGACGAGAGGGGAATAAAGTAGGTGTGACCTGGTAGGCGTCCTCCACTTCCTCCTGTTCCTCTGATTAATTTTAGGTTAAATCGTTCTGCAGCGTATCAGCATGATGAGTGACACGCTCTAAAAACAGAAATCTGCGGTTTGATTTTTATCGCATACGGTTCATTCACCAGAAGTGATTTTTCATCTTTCCACATCTCCAAATCTATTTGCTCTTGTGTTTTAGATGTGTGTGTTACATGAAGGTCTTCCTGTTCAAACACAAATTGAAAAGCTCTGCTTGTAGTTCTCCGCTTTGTGTTTGCATGGCTTTTCATTGACAATGGCTTGTTTATTACTACTTCGCTTTTCTCCTCTAACACCTGGCGGACTGTTCCAATTAGATAGAAAGCTGCTTTTTTTAGTAGAATGGCTGTATACTGGATAATATGGTATGTATTTTTAGATTAATAATTTAAGCCAGGGGTTTTGTGGTTTGGGGTTTTTGTCTTGCAGTCACCACATCATTAACCCAAGAAGATGTACTGTTGACAAAACAGACCTCATCTAGTGTTTCTGGAGGAGATGGTGTTAGCAAGATGTTTTCCACCGAGTTGTCGATAAATTATTCTAGGACTCTGAAGTGTTGAAGTAATGACATTTCCAGCTGATTTCCTTTGGGAGAGTCAGTGCTTACAGATGTAATAACCGCTGTACTTCAGAGCTGAGGAATAAATACGGGCTTGTATGTTATGTTAGGAGTTACTAACGTAGACTTGCACAAGTAGATTTCGGTCGCCTGTTTATTATTTTTCATGTTGCCCAAACTTTTTAGGATGGAAACAGTGCTTAGTGGAATGCAAAGGTTTGAGACTTTGCCCTACTTCCGAAAAGCTCCTGTAAAAAGGAAATGTCGTAAGTTAAAGGAAAAAAAATGCCTTGATCTTCTCTGGAGCTCTCGAATAGCAATGGTATTTCTACCGCCGGTCCAGACTGGCTTTGATTCACGTTGTGTATGTGACATCCTGAAGCGCAAATTTTTCATTAGAAACTGTTATAAAACATCACACAGTTCTGAAGCCGTGCCTGCCGCTTCAGAGGGGAGTGATTTTCCCCTGATAGAGTTAAGCTTGGCTGGTCCTGCTGTGCATGCAGAGTTAGCGCTACGCTCTGGCTGCATCTTGGTTTGTTGTTTTTTGTTTTTTTTTTAGAAGAAAGTCAGAGATGCACCAGGTTGAATAAAGTGGAGTTTGAGTAGCGGATCAAAGTGTGACCGGGCAACGAGTGAGGTGTTAGTGGTTTAAAGAAAAATGCAGTGGTTTGTTCTGTAGTGCTTTGCTTTTTCTTTTGTCAGGTGTAATGTGGCTCTCACTTGTGAGGTCTGGTAGCTTCCTCGTAGCCCTGTCTCATGTGAGGGACAGAGCAGCCACCATAGTTCTGAGGACCAGATGATAAATTGGAGGACCGGTTCCGATTACAGCTGTTGTCCATTTTTGCCTGCTTCCAAGGAGGGCATCAAGTAGGGTGTTAAGCTGCAAAGATGTCATTGTTGTTCTGTGGTCATTGCTGTGACAGATCATAAATGCCCAGGAAAGTGAATCAAAATCTTGCTTTTGTCCATAAAACCTTATTCTTGGCTCAGGCTCTGTTCAGTGAGTCTTGAGAATGAGCTGGCTTCGTTTAATTAAACCATTTCTTACTGAGAAGTTACCATTACGATCTTCTCTGACAAAGATTTGGAGGCGGTTGTCTGCTGCCGTTGCTGACTCTGCCCGTGTCAGACGTTAAGGTGCAGCACCCTGCAGGTCCCTAGGGCTTGCGTTTCCAGTGTCCTGGCGTTACCCAGCAGCGCTGTTCTGCAGCAAATCTCTCTCTTCTCCGAGTGCGATCAGATCGTACCCGCACCCTCGCATGCAGCCGGTGGAAGGCGATGCCTGGCGGTGACGCTCGGAGCAGCTCTTGGATCAAACAGGATCTGCTCAGCAAGCAGTTCTGTAGCACGCGCAGCGCGTGCTGAACTTTCAGCCACCTTCCCCCACGGAGTCTCGCTCTCGGGCTGTGAATCCCTCCCTTGGCGCCACATTTATCCCAAAGCAATATAATGTGATAGCTGGGGATTCTGGCTGCAGGTGGAAAGGTTTTTGTTTGCTTTATAAAGAATATATTGTTGCTTCTGTCCTGATGGTCCCCCTCCTGGAGGCGGTGGGCAATTTAGTTGTGTTGGGGTTTTTTTTATGTAAGTCTTCCATTCCTTTCCTTGCATGCAGCCTGCAAGGTAAGCTGCGCTGAGGTAGCCCCTGAGGCAGGAGGGAGAATGTTTAAAATGTGACGTTTGCCGAGATTTTTATGTTCACTGTTGTGGACATCATCCTGTGTTTTTTGAAAATCTTTGGCTGTGTTCAGTGCTTTTAACCTTGGTGGCTGCTGTAACTCTGTTCTGGTATTTCCTAGGCTTTTGCTTAATTGCATCTGCTGATTAGGTTGCTGAGGAGAAAATTTGTCGCCTTCCTCTTTTAACGTGTAGGTAAAACAGCTGGAAAATGCTATGCAAGGTATTGAATTTTTCTCCAGGGTTGATACAAACTCTCCATGCAAATTGTTTTTTCTAGACATCATCTTTTGTAGATGCTCTCTTTGGCAGTAGATGTTTTGTTTCCAGCTGGAGTATCAGAATTAGCGACAGTTCCAAGTAAGAAGTGATCTCTCTGTGATGTCTTTTATACCTGGCAGTTGTTTGGGGCAGTACTGAATAGTATTAAAACATTGACCTCAAATTCTTGGTCACGTTTAGAATAGTGGATGAATGGTGGAGAATAACTGATAAACGCTTGTTGTACTAGAGGGGAAGGTAAAATTAGCAAGGCTGAGGAGTTCCTCCTGAGATTCTTTGCCTTTGAGCTGCTGCTAACTTGCTTTACCGGGCTTTCTCGTTAACTTTTCTGACCTGGAGCTAAAGTGCAGCGACTTTAAAACGTCAGTTTTGTTGTGGCCTCCTGTTGTCTCTGTGAAGCTGGCTGTTCTGTGAGCGCGAGGTTGCGGGGACGGCGAGCTGGTCCCTGCCCGCGTGCTGGTGAGCAGCTTTGCATTGCATTTTGTGTTAACCTGCAGTTGAATTCTGTGTGGGGTTTGTCTTTCACCAACACCAAAAAGCGGTTCACAAAGAAGCTGGAGTTGCAGAGCGGTTTTATTTCTCGTGTTACCTAGCGCACTCGTCTGTATTCGTAAATCCGGAGTTTTATATGTTGTGTGTCCTCTGTGAGGAAGTTTGTTCGGTTTCCTTGACTGTGTTTTTGTGCTTGCCGAAAGGCAGCGTAACACGGGAGGATTGGTGTGTTGGAGGGAAACCCTGAGCGTTCTGCCAATGTGCTGATGGTCAGTGGTTGTTAATAATGAAGGGCACTGCTAACTAACTTGGAGAAGGATCGGTCGGAAGGCTCGAGTCACTCGCACGCCGTGGGTACCTCTGTTTGTGAGATTTTTGCACCATAAAGACTCTGTTTTGTTTTCAGCATTCTTCCATTCTGGGGAGTGTTTTTGGTGACTCCTATTATGATCAGCAGATGACAGCTAGGCAGGCTAATGCCCTATCCCATCAGGTGAGCAAATTCATCTCGGATTTTCAGCTGTATTTCGGCCACTTTCAGCTTAAAATAAATATAGAACAATTTCTGATTATTTTATGCGAGATCACATTTTGTCCATATAAGTTTCCTTCTGTTATATTTAGTTTGCAATACTCGGGGCTTTATTTTCTTCTGGTCACCCCCCCCCCTCCCCTTCCCCTTCCTCCCTCTTAGCCATTGTAGCAGATGTTTTTAAAGGTGTTCTGCCAAGTTTATCGGATTAAAAATAATGAAAATAGATTTCTGCAAATCCACATTTCTGGCCGTAGTAGCATTTGGGAAGGATTCACTTGTGGATGGTTTACTCCTGAATTTGTCAGACGAGTCGTGCACGGTACCAAAACCCAGCAGGCAGACCCGTGCCTTCGTTCGTGTGGCCAGCGAGCGCATTGAGTCATTCGGCTGTGAAATACGCTCTGGTGGCAGGAAAAAATCAGGTGGCTACTGAGAGGCAATGCTTGATGGGCAGATACCTGAGTTAGTAGCGTGAATTATGGGGTTTTTCACTTTGTTTTAAAGCTACCTTTTCTTTTGTTCTTACAATATCAAAAGCAACAATTTTATTTTTGCATCTACCCTCTCCTCATTCCCCTGCCCTCTGAATTTGGCAGTAAACGCTTCTGGAAAGTTAAGTGAAAATAGACTGTATTTTGATCAACGAAACCTAAAGATGAATTTGTTTGCCTGTCTCTTTCAACATTTCTTCCCGTACTTGAGCTTTGTAAGTTGTTCTGCTGTATTTCCTGATGATCCGAAGTAATAATTCCTTTGTGCCTTGGTCTTCAGCTTGAACAGTTTAACATGATCGAAAACGCCATTAGTTCCAACAGCCTGTACAGCCCTTGCTCCACCCTGAACTACTCCCAGGCAGCCATGATGGGACTCACCGGCAGTCACGGCAGCTTGCAGGACTCGCAGCAGCTGAACTACTCCAGCCACGGAAACATCCCCAACATCATTCTTACAGGTGAGGAAATCGCAGGCTGAACTGACAAGCAAAACCCACCCGGTGTCGGCGTTTCTCTTTGTGGTGCGATGTTAGAAGTGAGCCAGGGAAGCAAAAGGGTATTGTTGCCTTGGAAGGTTTTGTTTCACCTTGTGTAAATGTTCGTGTTACCGGCCTGGCGTATTTCCCGAGTGCCGGGGAGCCCGACGGCTCTGATGTCGTCCCAGCAAGCAGGTGGAGATGCAATGGCAGCACTAATTGTCTTACACACCTTCCCTGCCCCCGAATTTACTGGATCCTCAGCTGCAGTGAGGGAGAAGTGCCAAAAGCCAAACTTCTTCCTCTGCTGCTCTGTTCAAGCTTGCCAAGAAATGATTTTTCGTGTCACATATGGTAGCGGATCCGGTCACGGCTGGACGTTTGGAAACAATTTCTGCACAGGCCACTGAGAAAACTGTGGCTCAGCCGGTGTTTCAGCCAAGGAACCCTGGCCGATTGGAATCGTGTACATTTAAGGTTGTTGCTCCTAAACCTAAAGGAGAGAAAAGAGACTCAAGTGACACCACTTTGTGGCCCCCAAATAGACGTATGTGAATTTTGCTTTGCGTTAGGTCGTTGTGATGGTTTGAGATGCGCTGACAAATCTGTAATTCGTCCGGCTGGACGTGAGGATAGAAGTTTCTCCTCTGAACTTCAGCCTTTGTTCGATAAATGATCCCAGAATTTTTGCAAGCTGTTTTATGACTCGTCTGCTTGGACAATGTGTATTTGCTAAGTCTTACCAACACCTTTCTCTTCCTCTGCCCTGCAGTGACAGGAGAATCTCCTCCCAGCTTATCAAAAGAACTGACCAGCTCTTTGGCAGGAGTGGGAGACGTCAGCTTTGATACGGATTCCCAATTCCCTCTGGATGAACTCAAAATTGACCCTTTAACCTTGGATGGACTGCACATGCTGAACGACCCAGACATGGTCCTCACTGACCCCGCCACAGAGGACACGTTCCGGATGGACCGGCTGTGAAGCGCGGACACCAGGAGCGTGGGAGTGACGCTCGTTCCTGGAGCCCAGCCGAACCAGAGCCCGACGGGTCAGTCGTGTCAGAACAGGAGCTGCCGAGAGCAGCAGCTCTGTCCTGTACAACATGTACCATGAGTAAAGCTTGTCGTTCTGAGCTTGCAGCGCTGCAGACCCCTACTCCCTGTCGCGCCGTATTTCACCCCGAACCCACTCATCGCCACTGATGAGCAAGGAGTTTCCGTCAGCCTTTTCCTCTCCAGAGCCCCCCCCCTTCCTCCCACCGAAGCCCCAGCGTTGTCGATTTATCCTTTGCACTAGAGAGGGGGTGTTTGGGGGCAGGCGAGGAAGGTCCGCAGCCAAGGGTAAAGAGATTCGTTCTAACGTACCAAATTGTTGGCCGCTGTTTGAGACGGGGAGGGGGAAGCCCCCTCTCCCCCCCCACTGATTCGGCAGCAAAGCTCTGCAGTTCTGCACTGCTGCCCTCTGGGAGGGGCTGGGGGGGCTTCGGCGGTCCCGGCGCTGCTTTGTGACAGCTGCTTCGTCAGGCGAAACGCTTCTCCCTCCGTCGATATGCCCTGTTTGTTTCCAGGTTCGCTTCCTTGCCTGTCGTCCTGCTCCCTCTGCCTCCTCCGGGCCCTGAGCAAACGCGCGTACTTGGCCAAGCGGCAAAGCAGCCTGGCGGCCCGATGGCCTGCGGTAGCTGGCTAGTCGAAAAAGGCAACTGTAAACACTATTTGCAAAGCTTTTTTTTTTTTTAAAAAAATATATATGTGATATATATATTTATAAATATATGTATACATATATATAGCATTTCTGAGCACACAAAAAAGTACTATAATTCATTACTTGATTAGCACGGAGGAAGGATCGGAACATTTCAAAGCAGCTAAAAGAATATAGGAGACTAACTTGCAGAGCGTGTTTCTAGTTTTACTTTGTGAGAGATTCCTGGGCAACAGGAAGGGCATTTCTGTAGCAATGCCTGGCTCAAATCATGAGGACTATTTTTTATTTTTTATTCTTATTCATTACTTATTCTGTTACCATTATTTATGATCTTTTTGGTTTTTTATTTAAGTATTTGGATATTAGGAAAGTAGCTAAACTACATACAGCCAGTTGAAGCACTCTACATAATACTTGTACAGTACATCTTTTTTGTGTTTTTATTCCAGAAATATATTATATATATTATATATATAGGTATTTTTAACTAACTGGAATTTTAAACAGATGTTGAGCAGAAGTAAGGAAGCCTGAGGCAAGTCTAGATGTTTTCCTTTTGTATAGTCAAAAGAGGGTGGCAGGAACTTAGATATTCCTTCTTTCACCCTGGGGAAATATAGCTTGCTCCGCAGTGACCAGTACTGTGTCCTCGCAGAGGTGGAGAGTCTGTTGACGTTATAATTGACTATTTCTGTTAGTCCTTGTTCGTATGCTGTGCTGCCCTTTAACGGACTGGTGAACGACACTTCATTAGTCGCAGGCTGAAAAACCCCCAAACCCTGGAGCACCGCTTGGCCCCGAGCTGGTGGCTTCGCTGCGGTGTCCTGGCTGCACTGGTGAGGATTCCCAGAGCTCGGTGCCTGGGGCTCTTACCAAGCTTCAAAATCGTACTGAAGGATTTATCCAGAGCCCAGCAGGCGTGTAGGGATTGCCGGGACACAACGTTGTCCTCGTTACACTATAATCTGCGCAGTAACGGCATCGATAAGTGTGTGAGCCTTCTCTTGAGCAGAAGGTGTCAATTAACATTATTTGGAGTCTTCTTAACAAATCAAAAATTACGTTGTGCCTAGCAGCCCGAACGTGAGGTGAGGGAATTCCTGGCAAAGCATTTCCGTGCAGTAGGGATTGAACGTCCACCTCCATGTTTGTTAAATGCAGCCTCAATAAAAGAGCCGTCGTAGTTTTCATTGCAAGATGAGTTGTGTCGTGCTGATTCCCCCCTCCGCATGGCAGTGCCACATCCGCTCTCTTCCCACTCGGTCTGCATCCGCTGGGTTTGCTTCTTGTCGAAAACCGTGTCCGTTCTTTCGCAGCTGCCATGACTTTCACGCAAAAAAAAAAACCCCTCAGCTCATCTCCCCCGTCCCATTCCCCTCGAGAAGGATTTTCCTTGCTGTTCCCAGCAAGCGCAGGCGAAGGTCCGCAGGGGAGCTGGCCTGCTCTTAATGAGTTATACTAGGTTTCTGTGTGCTTCCAGAAATGGGTGGGACGCCCTCCCGAGACTCCCGCTAACGCTGCTGCGCAGGGTCGTTGCTGGGATCTCTCTAATCTGGGTGCGTGTTTGCTCACGTTCGTGCCATTAGTTGACCATTTGCACTAAAATATGTTTTTTTCTTTAGATCTCTTGGCTTACGTGTGTCTTTCTCGTTCCTTCCCACGCAACTGAAAGGTTATCCTGCATCTGTCGAAAATGGGTTTGGTCAGGATTTCAGCCCGGTAGCACGTGGTAACTCCTGGTGTCTGCTTATTTCAGATTGCTAACGCTTTTTCAGTTTAAAGAGGGGAGAAAAAAAAAAAGGTAGCTTCGAACAGGAGGAAACCCTGAGAGAACAGGAGTCATTTGGGCGCAGGTGACTCGGAGCCCTTTGCTTTGAAACAGCCGCAGGTACAGCGTGAGCTGCGTGCGCCGCGTCCCGCTCGCGGGGCTCCCTGGCGGGATTTCTGTCCGTGTCGCGCTCGCGTTCGAATGACTCTCGTGCGTGTAAATTCTTGTCCGTGATCTGTTTGTTTTTGTAAAGCCAGAGTCACTTCAGAATGAAGCATCCCCGCCGGAGATGAGATTCCTCACGGGAGACTTGTACAGGGAGCTGTTGTTAAATGCCACCTTCTGAGTTTTTTTAACCGACATGTATATAAGAGATCTTGTTTATTAGACTTGTAAGTAGACATTTAAAATGGCCTTAATTTAAAAATACCGCGTCTGGATGCAGCTGTCAAAATTAGGGACCATGGAGTTGAGAGAAATCCAGGTTTTGTTCCTCTGGCGCGGGGCGAGCGGTGACGGGCGCTTTGGGAGCGGGGAGGAGCGGGACGGCGGCGTCACGGGCGGTGGGTGACGCCGTGCGTGACCTGGAGTGCTCCGGCTCCCAGCCCCCGTGGCGGGCAGCAACACGGCCGCGTTCGGGAGCGACCCTTTGAGCCCCGGAGCTGTTATTCCAGCAGCTCTCGTGCTGTGCTTCCCGGAGGGCCGGCTGCCTGCCAGCACCGTGTAGGAGCTGCGCTTCCAGAGGGATTTTTCCCCCCCCTCCCCTGAAAATCCATGGGTTTGTGCCATATGTAGGCAGAAGCCTGATCTTCAAGCAAACCCAGTCTATTAAGATGTCAAACGTAAACGTGGAGCGGATCCCCAGTGTTTTCGGAGCAAGTAATCTGATTTTATTTGGAAGTTTAGTAGTACTGTTTTCTTTTTAAATCGTGCGTGTAAGGGCGAGAGCTGCGGAGAGCGGCTGGCCCTTCCCATCCAGGGGCAGCGGAAAGAAAGAAATTCGTATCATTTAGACCTTTTTTCAGTTAAAGGACATTGAAACTCTCTGGTGTCTCAAAGTGTCGCTGCCCAACCGCACCGGCCCTCGCTACAGCGTGGGGTCTTACGGAGCTGGAGGTGACCGGGTTCCCAAGCCAGGCCGTGGCATTTGCCAACGCAGCGGGGAAAGAACGGGAATAAACCTTCAGCGTGTGAAATACTGTGACTTTCGAAGGCAACCCAGGGGCTGGGCTGCTGGCCGCGGGTGGGCGGGGGGAGGCTCTTCCCGTTGTACATAGCGTTCTGCATCCTCTGCCGCGTGACGCTGCGCAGGCCGGGCCGAGGTCACTGCGCCGCGTGCGTGACGGACCGCGGGCAGCGCCGGCCCTGCTTCTGCATGCCAGCCAGCCCCTCGCCCGCGCTGCCGCTGCGCAAAGCCTTCCCTCTGCCGACAACCCCTCTTTTGTTTGTCTTTTTTTTCTTCCCCAAGAGGGGAAAAGGTTTCCAGAAAGAGGCTGCAGATTAATTTAAGGAATTGTTAATTATTTGTACATTTTATTACCTTGCTTTAAATTGAATTTGTTTATTTTAAAAAGCGTGCCTGAGAAGCCTGGTGCGAACCCACGCGGCAAGGACGCTCGCGGATGAAAAGAAAGAGCTGCCCTGCGCGCTTGCGTAAAAGCAGCACCCGGTAACTTACAGAATCGTTTAAACTTCCCTCAAAAACACGGTCTTGACTGTGCTTGTTTGTCAGAGCTTGGATATCTGTAGAAACAATAATTAAGGCTTGAGAGCTGTCCCTTAATGAGCATGGTACTCGCCCTGGAAACCCCCTCGGCCCGCAAGGGCGGAGGGAAGCCCCCTCGGCACCCCGCAGGTTACAGCGCGCTGTGCTTTCAGGAGACAAAAAAGCGCATTTCTTCCTCTGGAAAACGGAACCCCCGTCACTGTGATGGCAATGTGAAAGCGCAGGTAGCGTTGGTTACGTGTGTATGTTCTTTTTACAAAACAAAAAAACCCAAAAAAACCAAACAAAAAATTTGTAGTGTTCCTGTTCTTTGTATTTTTAGTTGCATTTTATTTATACTGCGCAGTGTAGGCATGGATTGCATGTCGGTTTTCTATGCGGGCACCATGACGACATTCTAACTGTGTATTATAAATCATTTTTACCTTTTTAAACGGAATCATTGTGTGGAATTTCTATACTGCAAAACAAAACACTACATTACGTACTCTAGTCATTTGTGTTATTTATTTTATTATTTTGTGGGGGGGAGGGGGGCGGTTTTATCTGTGGTGTATATTGCCTTATGTGGGCTTGACCAATTTTATCAAAATAAAGGCCTGAAGGGGTAAAACGCGCTGACTGTGTTCTTCAGTGAATTGCCTGGTGGCTGCGGGGCGGCAGCGGGGGAAGGCTGCGCAGAGGAGAGCGTGAAGGGCAGCGGAGCCGTAGTGCAGGGGCCTGTGCGGGAAGGCACCGCGGCGGTGTGGTGCGCTGACCGCCCGGCGCAAGGAGTGCTCGTCGGAGGAGTGACGGAGTCTGACGAGGGAATTTGCCATCGGTGATCGCGTCGCGAGCACGAGGAGCCGCGTCTGACCCTTCGAGTCCGGCCGTGCACGTCCCGAGTTCTACTACAGAAACTCGACGCCGTCGTCTTGCGGCGCAGCCCTGCGAGCCTCAGCCCGGACGCGTCTGCGACCCCGACGCTGCGGGGCGCGGGCGCTTGGGGGCAGACCCCGCGGCTCTCTGATTTCTGCTTTGGAAACGCGAAGCATCTGCGAGCGCCGTGGATCTCTGCAGGTCACAGGTAACGAGACCAAAGAGGAGAGAGCAAGAACCAGGTGCCTGCACCTCTTTTTTTCCGGTTAAGCCGCAGGTGGGGCATCGTCCCCAGTGGGCGGCTTCTGGTCGTCGGGTCGCCTGCGGTGTGGTGTCGGGAGCCGACGTCGCCCTTCCCGCCTCGGCTGTTGAGCGCAGCGAGCCTGCTCGGCCTCGGTGGATTTTTCCTGGGAGCAGCATCGCGGTGCCGTGCCTCGGGTGTGGAGCCACGCCGGCGGTGGGTCCGTCTGTCCGTCGGGCGGTGGGAGCCGTGGTGGCTCCGGGGGAGGTGGTGCCACAGCATCGGCAGCCGGGCACTGGCTTCTCCCTGCTTGAGTTCCGACCCCGGCCGGCTCCTCGTACCTGGCTGTGGCTGCGCTGAGGTTGCCTGGGGCGTCTTGTCGCCGAGTAGTGGGCAGGGAAACGCCTGCACAGCGTCTGTTTGGGTTTATCCGCGTTCTTTTTACTTTAAATTTTGCTATTCAGTAGCTGCAGAAGGATAAAGTAAATGCTACGTGTTGAGTTTTCTGGTGTACGTTTTCTGCTTGCTGGAGAGTCGCAGTGATCCGATGTTGGTGTTCTCTGGTGTGTACGAAGGTCCTGTTTTGTTAATTGTGTTTTAATTTAGTAATTAGTTGAGCTTTAAGGCAGCGTAATTGGGGGCAGCAAACCCATGTGGCGAGAGACACGGCTTTTTTGAGGAGCCAGAGGGGAAAACGCGAAGGGTTCCTGGCCCGTCTCCAGCCGTTTGCTGTCGCGACGGGCCCGGTGGCCGTCGGCAGCAGGTTACCAGCGTCGTGTCGGCTGTCGGGAGCTGGGTGCTTTGGGTTTATCCGGTTGCTTTGGGTTTATCCGACAGCTCGTCCCTGTTTCTGGTGGTGTGGTCGCAGCAGGGCCGGGGAGCATCGGAACCGGCACACTGAGACGTCGCGCAGGCTCTCGGCAGGCGCAGAGATCCCGGTCTCTGGCGCCGAGGGACCGGTGAGCGCCGCAGCCCGCAGCGGCTCGCTTCCACGCAGAACCCCTCAGTCCTTGGAACGACAGCCAAAGGCCTCGGGGATCGCTGGCTGGCGGCAGCGGCAGGGCCCTGGCACGGCCGCGTCGCTGCGCTTCCCGGAATGCGTCGCTCGCCGTAGGTGTTTCTGTCGCCGCTGTCACGCGCGCTGTGACCGACGGCAGTCCGGCAGGCGGTTTCTCACTGCGTGGTGGTAGGGTGGAAACGGAGAGGGCACTTCGGACAATGTCGCTCCTCTGTGTTGCCTTCAGCCCACCCCAACTTCCAGGTGCTCCTCCTTTATTTCTTGAAGATTTGCAGAGTGTTTCCCCTTGGTGGCTGTCGATGTGCTCAGACAAGAGCGATAAACCTGGCAGCAGAGAAACTACTCATGGGATTCGCGGGAGCCGCCTGCGGGACTGCGCAGCGCTGGGAGGAAACGTGTCGTCTCGCCGTCCTTACCCCTCGGTTTCTGGGAGACTGGGATCTGCCGTGGCGGCCGGGCACGCATCGGAGCGGTTTGTTCTGGAGTGTGGACGTGTCGACGTTTAATTTGTCACTGGTTCTAGGCTCGTCTTGTGGAGCTCAAAACTAAAACCAATAATTTGAGCAGTAGGTCTGCTCAGTGGGAACATCAATTCCCTATTTCCCGTAGCGGCGTGGTGGATCAGCAGTTCTGTCCTCGTGCAGAAGGGCTGGTGTTCTCCGAGCCGGTGTAAGGATTCCTCCTCTTCCCTACATCGGGTTTCGGTAGCAGCGGTGGCTTTCCTGCGCGAGTGGGGACTTGAGCTCGAGGTTTGCTTTAATTGCAATTTAATGTGATCTGGTAGAGGACCCGAGCTACCTTCGGACTCGTTTGCTGGTAACGGTGTGGCAGAAGCCTCCCAAGAGGGGCTTTCATCGGGGTTAACGCCACCGGGAACCCGGGCAGACGTGTGCTGGCTCTGCGCGAGCAGGCGCAGTCGTGTGAGCGTGGCTTCCGTCGGTCTTAAAATTGTGTTTTTAGCCGATGTTGGGTCAGGTTTTCGGTTTGTAGTGTTCTCGTGTCGCGTGGGGGTGAGGCTGTGCCGGGCGCTGGTGGGTGCTGGACGTGCTGGCAGGTGACGGTCGCTGCCTCCTGGCGTTTGCCACTTCTGCTCGATGTTTTCGGACCCCTGAGAGGCTGGGGGGGACGCGCACGGTTAAACAACTCCGATTTCACCTCGATTTCACCTCCCGGTCTCCCTTAGGCATGAGAGGATCCTTCAGTGAACAAGTCGGGACAAGCGGAACTGAGATGGCAGCAGGCGCTCCCGGCATGCGAGGAGGGGCTGCATCTCCGCCCTGCGCTTGTCTCGGGATTTGTGCTCTTCCAGCGGGAGCTGTGGTGGGGCCGGGGACGAACGCGTGTAGGGAACAGAGGAGGTGTCGCTCGGCTTCGACAGCGACTCTGAAAAGGAGACAAAACCGACAGAGTTGGTGCTTCCGCTGGAGAAACGCAAGTCTCGGTCGGAGACCGCCCAGGCTCCGGAGACTCGTGTCCTGACCCGAGCCGGCCGCGTATCATTGCTGGCACCCGAACCTCCCCGGGCGCTGGCACCCGGGTTTTGGGGGGACAGAGCCGCTCGCAGGGTGGGAGCGTCCCGACGCCGGTGATCACCGCTTCCCTTGGGAGCTGACGCGGCGCAGGGGAAGGGGGGGATTGATCCGTTGGTTTGAGGCCGCGGGTCTCCAAACCGCGCTCGGCTGGAACTGCTGCGGGACAGCGCGTCCGTCGGAGACTCGCCTGGAAACGGGCTCTGGTTCATTCAGGTTTTCTGTGTTGAAGATCTACGGCTTCACGTAGAGAAAGCTTCATCAGATCTGTCGAAGGGCGCCTTGTTCTGCGGGTCAGCCGAGAGGCTTTTAGTGGCGGCTGAGATTTTTAGCTAGCAAGGCGCAGAGTCCCGGGGCAGTGGGCGCTCTGGCCCTGGGAGCGTTACTCTCTACCGGGTGCAAATGGTGCTAAATCTTTAAAGCTGAGCGCGAGAGCTGTGCAGCTTCCTCCGCCCTTCAGCTCCCTCCTGCCATGTGCGGCAGACGTTCCTCCCTCGACAAGCCGAAGTTGTCACCATGGCGTAACGGTGACGGGAGGCCTTGGGTGAGGCTGGTGGTGGCAAGAGGTTTGCTTTGGCGGTGAGTCGCGAGTAGATCTGCGGACGCTGGGCAGGGTTCGGCCGCGGAGGCGGTGGGAGCTGGGAGCCCATGGCGCCGGGCTGGGAGCGCTGGAGGTGCTGCCGGCTCTCCCGGGCTGGGTCTCGGTCCCGGAGCTGCTCCCTCTGCGTGGCAGAATGTGAAGCTCATTCGCACGCATCCTGGGGATTATTCAATCTGACTTTTTTATACCGTGGTTTAGGAAAAACGGGATACGAGGTCCCCGGTTATCGATCTCATTTAAGAACCGGTTTCTGCAGCTGGAGTAGGGGAGTTGTCAGCGTTCCCTTCAGAAATCTGACAAGCTTCAGCTTGCTCACGGAGACGGAGCTGAATTATACCGCACAAAGGGCTGGGTTTTAATTCAACAAAATCTGCGCTGGGCGTTTGTCAGGAAAGCAAAGCGGGCCGTTCTCCGATAGCCCGGCGCCTGTGCAGCGCCACAGGCCTCCACGTGCAAGGACAAGGCGAAGCTCGGCTCGGGTTTGGAATTTCTAAGATATGAAGTATAGAGAAGATCAATAGGTGAAGCTTCTGTTCTTGCAGAGTAGGTGATGACTATAAAATTTATAGGATAATATTTATGGGGCAAAATGCTGGGGGGGGGG
>Ga0181612_127844_pt1 | contig 22096 bp, 14 predicted proteins | sample HoacroProtozoa21_FD_119630 | JGI IMG/M metagenome (GOLD analysis project Ga0181612, IMG submission 119630) | Hoatzin crop microbial communities from Cojedes, Venezuel. Combined Assembly of Gp0051906, Gp0051904, Gp0051908
ACTGTTACTGCAATACTAACACATTACTTTCATTACTCCCGCAGATACCCCAGGAATTTTTAGGAAAACCTTTATCTCACTTTTGCTCTCTTGTATGTCTCCACAGGAGGCCCATTCCTGCTCTTTTAAAAGAAATTCTCAGTGCTTCAATGATGGACCAGTTGAAGATAATTCTCACATACATATAATGGTGGAATCAAGCATGCTATAGGTGGACAACTGATACAAATCCTTTTCTTTCATTCTTTCCTCTTTCCTTTCTTTTCTAACCTATACAGTCATCTACATTTTGTCTCTCAAGCTACTTGTTTCTAGACAGAGTTTGTACCTTTCTATGTTATTCCAAGCATGTCTTCCAAGAGAAGAAGTCTCCCATTGTTTAGACTGAAGGATCCAGGAGTGTACAGCCTTACTGCAAGTTCATAGATGAATATTTGGAATACATGAACATTTATAGCCAAGAACATTAACTGCAGGGCAAAATGACATCTTCTTCTTCCAGACTTCTCTGTGTATTCTATTTCCTTTTCTATTTGCTTTTCTTTTTTTCCCAGACATTACAAGTGCCTATTAAGAACTTGACATACCTCATTGCTCTTAGCACTACCCAGAATTTTCAGAAGATCATCTCATTACTCATTGATTCCTGGGACACAAACACTCTCCTGATCAACGTCAAAAAATGAAGGTTGCCATAGTTCTGTCTCAGCTGACACGAAAATAACTAATGATTTCATTAATAAGATAGATTAAAGGTAGTGATAATCAGTGACAGCTTATTCTGTAATGGCATCTGTATTGATGCATCTCTTACGCCTGAAACACTAGACAATTTTCTTTTATTAAATGGAGTTAAAAGAGATTGGCAATATCCTGTTTCCTTGGGTACATTCCAGGGAGATCCTTCTAACGCTGTAACTAGCATGTCAAACCCAATGCTGTTTTCTTAATCAAATGTTAGTAACACTAAGTGTTTCAGTGGTAAAGTGCAGCAAGCTGTCTGAAGGGCTGCGCTGTCTATTTTAGGTTCAATTTAATTTATGATTTATAATAATAATATAAAATGTAGCCAGAAGATTTTCTATATCTTGAAGATGATTATACCATTTGTAACTTCAAAGTATGAAATCATTCATTTTCAATTCTGACTGAACTGCAACAGCATTAGGAGTAGGGCTTTGGCGTGTGACTAAGAGCCACCCACACACGTTCAGAGAGGGTGCAAAAACGAAATTCATCTGGGGAAATTACTTCAAATGGTGTCTAGGCATTTGGGATCTCTAAGGTCAAGGGTAGCAAGTGCACAGGTTAAGATCCCAGCTTTCAGTGAGATACACACACAGATCACAATATTCACAAATTCTGAGTCTAATCCCTTGCAGCATCGGATCTGACCTTCTGCTTCAGCCGTCATGGCTGTGAGTCAGTGGATTGCCTGGGCACAAGCTAGGAGCAGTGCCTTGCAGCACTGTTACAGACTTCCCTTCATAAACAAATACAATTCTCTTCATAAATAAATGCAAACTGGAGATGTAATATAGCTTGAAAAAAGAGTCAATTTGGTAATGGTAAGGACAGTTCCCTTATGTTAACTGAGTTTCAGGCTACAAAAATGAGAAAGTCTTCTTGCAGTCAAATTTTAGATTAACTTCACCATTTTAAAGGCTTTGATATCCACAAGAGCCTTAACAAATGCAAACAAATTTAAAGAAATCATACACTGAGAAATACAATAATATAACCCCATCCCTAGCTATTTTACTAATTCAGGGTCACCTGGTTAGTTATGGATATGGACACACATTATTATAGTAATGTCCTTATAGTAATGTCCACTGAACCCACAACATCTTAACTACTCATGTATTCCTTGTAAGAACATTACTTGGCAATAAAAGTTTGATTTCTGCTGAAATAGAACTTGTTGTTTAATATTCATTATGTCAGAAATTATCCAATATATCTGGTAAATAAACTGTGGCTAAAGTTACAGCAGACTTTAGCAGATATACCCTTATGAATTGCTGGTAAAGGCCAGCTAAAAGTATTTAAAAATATATAAATCTTTTTCTAGAAAATAAGTCAAGACATGTCCATTTAGTTTTTATGTCTTTGCTACTTGTCACTGTGACAGAGATACCCAATAAAGGAAGGAAGGGTAGCAGAGAGGCTCTGTGTAACCTACAGCAGCCAAGAACATTTTCCATTTTCTGAACAGAGCTGACACCTTAGCAGGAGTCCCAGCTCTACATCAGAACCGCGTAACCCAGTAAACATGATTTTTGCTATTACCAGGAGAAAGCACCAACTTTGCACTGACCTGTTTTAGCTTCAGCGATGGGAAACCGTATGTGGTAAAGGTCAAGAGTGCCAAGGAAGAAATGTGCAACAAACAACAGGCCCCTGGGGTAACAGGGCTGGGGAAGGCTGGGGGACATCTTTCAAACTTCAGCTGGGAAGCAATGAGAAAGAAGCAGACTGTGTCAAGAAAATGTATAAAAATAACCCCAGGCAGACCATATAGCCAGCAGGAAGAACGTCCACCCCTTTGACCTTCATACTCCCAGAGAAGGTCCTGGGATAATGATCACTCTTTATTTTGCTGAAAGAAAATCTAGGTACAATTCAGATGTGGCTGGTCTCTCTCCAAAGATATCAGAAGAGTCGAGGGTGAGACATTCAGAGCATCGGGACTGCAGGATGCAGCACTGAGCACACATGAAGAGAAAAGTCTAGAAACAGCCAGACTGACTGAAAGAAGGAATATGCTCCACATGAAGCTTTACCTGTCCTAATTAGACAACTTGTTTGGAAAGCAATTCCCTGCTTATTAAATGGAAAGAGGGAGGCAGTAAATCTGGCTTTGTCTACTATGTGACAGCATGAACACCTTGCCCAAGGTCACACAGAAAGGATGAACTGAACCACCTCTTTCAAGTCCTATCTAACCATATATTATTTAATGAACTTACCATTCATGACACCAGTATTCATCTCTCACCGACATTGTAACTGTTCCTCAGAGCTGTAATCTTGTGGAAGTTTCCCGCTTTGTTTCCTTCCTTTAGTTGAATAACGCTGTGACAGTCAGTAAAACTCAGCTATGTACAGCTGTTAAACCCTTGTCTTTGAATGGAATAGAGAACACTCAAACGAGCAGAAACCTGCAGTAATACAATTTTAATTCTGAAACTCTGCTGAAAACTCTTTTCATTTTCATGCTATTTTTGAAAAAAGTCCCATTCAACGTATTGTACATGGGTTAGACTTCTTAATGTCTCTGCATACACATGGTACAGCAGATTTGACAGGTTGGACCTATGTGACTTAATGGGAACTGTTGTATTCTCATTCACCTAAAATAAAATAGCTTTGCTTAGGGGTTGTGCTGAAAGTCCCTGAGGTCAGCCATACCCTGATTCTAGATTTGTCTAGGGGACAGGCATGTAGCTGCCAAAAAGCAGCTAAATTCTCCTTGGCCTGCGGCTGCCCTCCTAAGGCTAGCAGGGCTGAAGTTCTGTTTTCTCCAGACTGCAGGACTGCTAGGAAAGTTCCTCTTCATCAGCCAGGCTATAGTGCTGAGCTGAGGTAAGACATATTGAGAAAGTTATAAAAATCTTGCCTTTTTTTAAAAAAAATTTTTGTTTAGAGGAGACACAGGGTGTCATAAAGTGGTAGAACACTCCTAGCAGGACAAACACATAACAGAATGTCAGGGTTTCAGACGTTTAAGACAAGCTTTAGTGGAATAGCTGTTTGCACTGTCCTATACCTTTACAACCTACAGCCTAAAAAGTTTTTACTTTTAATCGCTATACCTGCACCTTTTTGTGAAGCCGAAAGATGTATAGGCAGGAATCATGCTCATTTCAAAAAGTGACAGAAGACGTGGTTTGAAGGATATTGAAGAAAGGAAAAAAACCCCAAACTTTGCATTTATCCCTGTTCCTTGTCAATCACCATACAATACAGGAGGACGTGAGCGTAACCTTGTAATGGATGATGCCTCTGGTGTTCTACAGCTGTATCACACCACTGGCTCACTTATCTAAAAATGGGGTATTCAGTACTAAGCCCTTGACTGACGCTCTTTGGCGTCAGAAAAAGGTTTCTGAGTAGCGTTTGAAACATTAACATATCTCTAAGAGCCAGGTGGCTTCACCTCATCTTGTGAAGTCCGCAAAGGCAATGGATCCTGTCCCAGAGGATAACTCATCATTAGCTTTTACAAGCCAGGATGGGCTATAAGGTCTTCCAGACAATTAGGGCTAAGATTCGTTATGATCAAAACACCATTTTCTTACCATTCTGGCAATGGCATTTGGGAATTTCTTCAATAACAGAGAACTTTTAAGGAAAAAAGGCTGAGCAACACAAGTTTCTGCAGTGTTCTGCAAAGCTCAGAAACTGCTTTTTCCTTCTTCTCGGGAGTGGACATAAAAGAAGCTCTCTTTGAATTCACTGTGGCACGGGCGTGTTCCTGGCTCCAGAGTCTGCCTCCACGAAGGTCAGCATTTCCCCACTCAGCAGAGCTGCAATGAATTGTACAGGTTGAGAAAACATGGCATACCAGCTGAAGTCAGGGAAGAAAGCTGAGTAGACACTCCCAAGATTCATTATCAGGATTAATTCATAAAAATGGGGCTTAGAGTGAGAATGCATCTGTGTACCACAAACTGTTTGTGTTTTATTTCTCCGGCTGCTATGGCCACAGTCACAGGAGGCCACAGCAACCACAAACGCAATATAGGGGGACAAGCTGAGGATTTTCTATGTCGTCTCAGAGCCAATATGCTTATGTATAAAAGATTCAATGAAAAACATAAAGACCTGAGAATATTAATACTGAAATCAAATTTGTATGAAAAGTCCTTTCAGCCAGGAACACTTCATGACAAGGGGATTCTGGATGTAGCCAGGGCTTTGTAGTCTTACACACTCTTTTTCTAGTAAAGTAAAAAATCAATGTAGCTGCAGAGGTACTTTTCACAGCTACCCAAATAACAAGTTTCACATATTGTTTCTACCATATTTGTAACCCCACTCAGCATCAAGAATTAAAATAGAGAGTGAAGAGAATTAAATGAGAACATTGTGTCAAAAGGGGCTGCAGTAAAAGTAAGTAATTTCCTTTGGAATTCACACCTACTTGAATATATAATTTTACACAGATGGAAATTTGCTAAAGTTTACCAAAGAACAGCTCCATAACAGTGATCCGATGAGCAACAAAAGAAAGCCAGTGTGGTTTATATGCACTGAAATTAAATCACTAAAATACTGAGAAATAAAAATTTGCATAAGCAGTGGGCTAAGCACAGTTATTTTACCGTTTCTTAGGCTTTTGCATGCTATTTCAAGTCTTCTGTTCTTCTTCACTTAGACAGCCTCAGATGGACAGGACATGGGAGCTTGTGGCATTAATTAATTTAAAGCGTTAATGACACCAGTGAGAACAGTTGTACAGAATAGAGGATTTGCACTTATGTTTTCCCATCTTTTGACTCAGGTTCATGAAGTGATGTCCTCATATTCTTAAGTTCATCTCTACTCTGATCAGCATTTAAGAATGTATTCAGCTTTAAGCACACGCTTGAGTAATACTGAATTTGCAAAATTTAATTTGCATGGTCCTATAGATGATTTCCTGACTCTAGTCCCGAGTGTTTAAAATAACAAACAGCTCACAGAGATTTGTCCAGGCCTAAGTCACGCACTGTTCATAAATTACATCACAAAACTCAAGTGCACAGTATTGTAGAAAATTCTGTAGGTAGCAATTTATTTTGTCTTGCTATGTTGTCACCTGTACCTAAAACTGATTTAAGTTATCTAAGGCTTTGTAAAGCCAGCCTTCCATGGGCTATCCCCCTCCGACATGGTTCGCTTCCACCATCCTGATATTGCGCTTTGACTATTCAGCAACTGAAAACCATAGATAAATCTACTCAAAATGTAACTTGGCTATTTTGTTCCAGTGATTTCTCTATACTTTGCTTCAGACCTAACTCCCTCCACTTATTTAAAAATTTTGTTTAGATTCTTCAAAGTGATAAACTCATGCTCACTTATGTTGCTGTGTTACCAGGGTAATATATGTGGTTACTAAGGCAACAGGTAATAGCACTGCTTGTATGCGTAACATGCTAATAATGTCAACATCGAGAACAGCATTGGAATATAAACTACTAATTTATCTGGAAAAATTCTACGTTTTTACTATTATTCACTTTTTCAAATGATAGAAGTTTTTTGAGCAAGTGTTCTGGTAATCCCTTGACAATGAATAATTTAATTCTAAAAATTTCTCATTGCAAATTGCCAGTGCCACTTTTTGGGCTACTTAGTTGCGTGTTTCAGTAAGCTCCACTCTCAGTACTAGATAACCAAGCGACCAGTTCACAGTTCAAAGCATTCTTGGAAGCTAAATTGTGATAGAGCTGAGTTAGGAACACCTCATGAGAAGAACTATTTACTTACCTGGAAGGGCTGTTTACCCCTGCTATCCAGATTTTGGAGAGAAGAAAAGGAATTTGTGAGAGCTCTTAATCTCACTGTTACATCTTTCTGCGATTAAAGGATTATGAACAGCCTCTGTACTAAAAGAAATTTCAAACAAAAAAGTTTCATGATGACACAAAATGGTCTCTTTCAAGTTTTTGATAGTAACAAGAATATGTTTCTCACATCAAAACTCCAGATTACTTTATACTACCCTAGATTATGAGATTAAATCTCACACATGAGATTACCATCTCAGGTGAAAAAGTCAGCAGTATCATTCAGTTGAAGGTATCCAATGATCCAGCCTTCAGACAATGAAAGCAGAGATAACATGAGCAGAAGGAAGCCCAAGAAACAGAAGCATCACCCCACCACTACATTTAATTTGATCCAACATCAAAGATACTCCTGATTCTCTGATGGATGTTTGATATCAAACTATGGGAGACAGCTAACCAGTTTAATAATCAGTCTCCGTTGTGCCTCATTCTGTACCTAGATTAAAGAAATCTGCACTAAAGTTACAACACAGGTTATAATACAGCATTTAGTTCTGCTTATTAGCTGGGAAATTCTGTTACGACACTAACTTAAAAAAAACCTGAAACATGGAAAATATGAAGCTGTCCAAGTTGTCTCTTGATACTGCAAAGATATTGACAGATAGTAGCATCCCTATGTATTTTAAAAATTTTTTTCTTTAATAAATATTGATAGAACACACCTGAAACGCATTAAGTTAAAAAATGTCCTAAATTTTATAAAAAAGTAATTAAATAGATTGAGAAATCAGTCTTGGAATATGCTTAAACCCTTTTTCCTTCACCTGATTCTGCTGACCATGTGAAATATGTTACTTTTAACTGATACCTAAGGTTAATGTTGAAGATCATCATCCAGTGAACACCAGTGGACTGGTATCCCCATAGAGCAACATGGGGAATACTTTGTCCTGTCAGAAATGGAAGATGCTTAATTTAGCACTTTCTAGGGATAAATCAGCCTGGGTTGTTTTCATCAGCATGTTGAGCCTTTGCCAGTAGGAAAAGACAAGACACTTGTGTCCCAATTTAATAGTGCTTGTCACCAGCTCATATAGCTGAGAGGTAACTGAGAAGTAGGACTCTTCTCTGGACATGGAAGGGCTCCGCAAGAGGTTTAAGAACCATCCACCAAACACATTTTTCCAGATTTAAAAACATGACATCTACATTAGCAATCAGCTCTTGTACAATTTTGGCTTGCTTACCTGGAAACAAGCAGCTCAGAACCATAGCAAAGTTCTGAGCTTTGCACAAGTAGAAATATGGGAGTGACATAACATTGTGAACATACGGATCTGTACATGCATTCTTATCTCCTGTGAAATAGTGATTGCCCTAGTTTAGAAAGAAAGGTCAATTGCCAACTTTGTACAACTGCAAGATGACTGCCAGAGTCCCTGGGGAGGTTCAGCAGATACAGGGCAAGCAGTGCTGAGAGAACGTGGTGAAAACTCCTTCTACCTCTAGGCAAACCCAGAAGGACAGGCTGGTGGAAGCTCATCCATTCAGCAGGCTCTGGCCAGAGGGAGTTTTAAGGTAATGACTTGGGAACTACTAGCAGATCTTCCAGAACTGCAGAATGAAATGGGAGGCAAGAAATAATATGATGACTGTACGGAAAATCAAATCTATAAATGTTCTAAACCAATGTTTATTCATTTACAGGAGGGGCTTACCTCCCATTTCCTCAATGAAAATTAGTTATTACATCAGGCCTCTGTGGTCATTTTTCTGAAAAGAGGAAAGACATCTGACTTGGCCACAATTGTCTCCAAGAAACGGCTCTAACTTGTCACTACAGATTTGGGTTGCTTACACATTTTCTTGCATACTGACAATAAAGAGTACAATCCAAGGACAGAGTTATGACAGAAACGTGCTTGGGAAACCAACAAATTCCTGGGAAAACTATGAATCTGCAGGGTATCTGTGAATGATGAATTGTATTTGATTCTCAATTATACCAAAAGATGTGCAAAAACTCAGCTGTATCTATAAAGTTCAGGATTGCCTATACAAAATTTGCTCAGGCTCCAAAACATTCATTTTCACAAATGTATGAAACAAATTGGCATCCATAAATTGATTCTTGATCCATCTGCTCCTGAAACACGGATTGAAAGAGCTGCACATTCTACTCATGGATTATCCATGCCCTCTTATTTCAGAGACCTGTTTTCACACACCTGAGAAACATGCAGATATCTAAAGAATAGCAAAATTAGTGGATTGACAGAAAAAGGCCACCGTCAGCTCTGCCTGACAGAAATTGCTCCAAATTTCAAAGATCTCAGGCTCTGTCTGGCAGAAGCCTGAGTGAGTGAGTAGCGTTTCATTCATTAGCACCACTTTCATTAGGTACTTTTAACTCCACAGGTGGGCTCGATGCTTTCCAGTGAATATATGAAAAATCAATAAGTCTCCACAGAAACAGGCGAGCACTGGATTGTGTAATTTTACCCTCCAGATCAATTTGTGGATGTACATGAAAACATATGGAAAGGAAGCTCTTTACAGTGGTGTAGAAAAGTGGTTATTATAATCAATATGACCAACTGATGTGATATTCACAGGAATAATATCTTAGGAAGTTTGTTTGCTAATTTAAATAAATGCAGTGTTGCTTTAAATTAACGAGGTGGTAATCTTTAAGCTGTGCTTCAGACATGGCATCATAGAGCTCACATCAAAAACAAGGATGTGTTTCACATGCTGTTTCTTGCCTTTGGATCCCGTTTCAGTTCAGCAAGCAGAGAATGATTTCGGAATGAATTAGCAGTGCCTGCACTAAATCATTAGTTAAAACAGGAAATTACCAAGAGGCCAGAGTTTGAAAAGCTTAATGCAGGTTGACAGTCATCACTGAATTTCTGTAAAAAATTTCTACAATTTCCATTTACTTTTGTTGATGTGCTACTGCATGGCCTTCTGGCTCTTACAAACCTGCCTTCTAAAAAGGTAAAACGTCATGGATTCTATCTACACCAGTTTAACTAATGGTAGTGAGCCCCATAATGTTTTATCTTATGATGAAAGAGTATCATGAGCTGTTGATAAGTAAGCAAACACATGTATGACTATAAGTTAGAAATTCAGTGTAGTTATGGGATGAACCAAGTGGAAATGAACTTGTGTCATAAAACTTCCACAGTTTAATTAATTTAAAAGCAAGTAAACAAAGAGATGTAGAACCATTAGGTGCAGGTATGCATCAATGTAGGTGCAACACATTGTAAACTTCCTTTGCCCTCAGGCAGTTCCAGGAACTCCTCCTAAAATTATAGATGCCCTTTCAGATCTTCCAAGTTGAGATTTGCCTATTCTCCACCCCAAATGATATCACTTGAAAATATTTTTATTTCAAATTACCTAGATGTTATGTTGTTATATTTTTTCAAAAGTCATCACAATGGCTGTAATGGTCTTCACGATACAGAGCAAATCGGCAGAAGCAATTAAATACTGGTAAAGTAGTTCAGCCCCTAAGTCACACAGATACTAGTACCTCTGTACTAGTGTATTAAACAGCAGCAAGACAGCGGGCCACAATTATCCGTATCATTTAATCATTAGCATACTCTTTGGCATAACGTTGGCCCATGACAATGCTCACAGACAATGCTTGGAGATGGATCAAGGGAAAGCACATCTGGTCATTGTTCCCAGCTGGAAATTTGGACTGGGCTATCCTGTTTTGAAGCAGAGAGGGAAAACAATCCACTTACCCTCAGGGCTAAGAAACGGTCTCTCAGCAGTACTAGTTGCAAAAATAGATGTGGCTGGAGTTAAAAAGCCTATCTTCCCTACAGCACAAGTCCCAGGGGACTGGGATTGTCTCTCAGGAGACAATCAAGACAGCAGGTGAACTGCACTACTTGCAACATACTGTAGAAGCCCACATTTCATTCAAAAACAGGAGACGCAAAACCACATCCCTATCACATAATGACTGGACAGCTACCTCAGGGCGTCTGTAGCACCCTGGAACAGTGGCCAGGAGGTCCTGCTGCCCTGGGAGGGGAAAGCACTGACATGGGCCCAGAGGGCCGCCTAGCCTTAGGCAGGAACCTCAATTCCCCTCAAACAAGCAAGCAGCCTCCTCTCAGGAAAATTAACAAATCCCTATGGATTATTCAAGTAAAGAAGGATATTCTCTCCCATTAAGGCCATTGTACCACACTAAAAAGAATCCATAAAGGTTATTTAGAAAAGAAAACGTGAATCTGACACAGCATTCTAGTTTTTAGAGTGCTCAGCTGGGAGAAGGCAATCCTAAACTTCCGGCTCTGCTGCCTGGACAGCCGATCAGTTACATTCAAGCACTTGACTGGTGCAAAATGCTGAAGCAGCCCCTGTCACAGGCACAGGTTTCTATCACACACACCCCCAGGGTTCCCGCAACTCCTGCCATCTGGGTGACTCGCAAGGGTACAATCAGGCACAGGCTCCTTTCTTCTCTCTGTCTTTTTGAACCAGAACATTTAAAATACCATTGCAGGGAAGAGAGACAGTAGGCAACAGTTCTCTCAAGCAAAGGAGTAATTAGGGATGAGGCTCACGTCTCAGAGAGCACCACCCCACCAGCCTGCCTTGGTGCTGGTTGGGAAGGAAAGGGTACAAAGCTGACCCTCACCAGAGCGCTCTGGTTTGCACCCATAGCCTTCCTTTCCCTGCCCCGGCAGCCTAAGCTCCCGTAAGGGAGGCACAACTGAGCGAAACACCTGAATTTTACAATTTTGTAGCTCTCAGCGGCTTCTGGCTCTGCCTTGGGTTGCCCTGAGCCCACTCGGAGAAGCCTGGAGCTGCCTGCCATGCTGGCACAGTAGCTCACTGGCCTCACTGGGCTGCCCACCATCAGGAAACAGCACCAAAATCCAGACCCATTTTCAAAGCCGTCTCTTTCCGCCAACACTCACTCTCCTGCTCTGCAGGGATTTGCAGTCTGATCACCTGATCATTGCAAGGTTTTTGCTTTCCTTTGGGAATAGTGCACCCCTCTTGCCTTGCACCCCTCTCAGTGCATCTCTGCTTTTCATCCCGCCTTGGGCAGTCTCCCAAAGTTGCAGGAAATCACATTATTCCCATGAGGGAGTGGGGTGGGGCGGGACGGTGACTGCCTTGGGACACAGAGATGATGGGTGAGGCTCCTTAGGGAGTGAAATGGGGGCAAAGCTCCTTGGTGTGGTCAGGGCCCGGCTGTGCCTTCAGACCCCTAAAACTCACTGCTGCCTGGGTGTCCCTTCTCCGTGTCATGGTCTCGCACAGGAACCGCATCAGCAGTAAGTGGTACCTGACCTTGCTGGCAGTGCAAACCAGGGAGGGAGCACCTGAAACATCTCCAACTTTTCACCTCATGAATGGTCTTTTGAGGTAGAGACAAAAGCTCTCTAGAGGAGGAAAGAAATACTTCAGTGCAAAACCATGCTTTCAAGGTCAGTCATGATGTTTCAGAATAATATTTTATGAAAACATAGTGAAAAAGAAAGAAGTAGCAATATGTGCTATTCACTCTGTGTCAACAAGGACAAAACCGTTATTGAAATCTCTCTCAGGTGGATTAATAAGCTCTACCATATGCTATGAACTTCTGTGTTGAATGCACCATTCGAAACTTTCAGGGTGAAATAACATCCTGGAAGATGTAATCAAAAAATTCCACAAAGCAAGGAGTAAAGAAAATACTCTCTGACCAGTTACGTGCCACACGGCTTGAACAGCTGCCAGCACCTCATCTCCTTAAGGGCCACCCAAGTGGGTGCTAGTCTGGGTGCTGGTCATTGCAGTCGTATGCAGAACCTGGGCCCAACCTTATTTTGGATCCACAGTACAGGAAAAAATTGAAGTAAGACACTTTCAATGTGATGTAGACAAGCTTAGTCTACAGGCAACCAGCACAAACAGTGTAATGCAAGTATTTTAGTAATAAAGTAGACAAATTATGCATATACACGTCATGACGCGCAAAGTGTTGGTCTGGATTTTTTTCTTAGAGAGTTTTTAAGTATCCTAGCTATAATTCTTAAGAGTACAGGGTTTTTTCCCTTGGTGATTTTTCATTGTTGTTCAAAATATAAGAATAATCAGAGATTAAACAGGCATTCAGAGATGTTACAGAACTTACCTCACCACATGAGCCAGAATTGCATAATTTTCTTTTCAAGACACGCTGATCGGCTTTCCGAGTTCAGTTCACACGAAACAAGAACAGCAAACCAAATACCATGACTATCTGCTTTGCTGTAAGGGGTTTTTAAGGTTGCACTAGAGGTCGTAAGGGACACAATGAAGACGAGAAAGAAAATAGTCTGTGTTTTAAAATAGACTAAGGATGGTCACAGAGCAATAAATGGCACAAAAAGCAATATGTCAAAAGAGGGACAGAAAAAGAAATGCCAACAGAAGCACACTTACACTAAATGTCCCCTTCGCATAGAGATTAAAAGCAAAGGCTGAACCTGACAAGGCTGAAAATAAATTTGACAGCCTTAGACAAGAAATATAAGATGACCTCGGCTACACTGATTCGAGTAAGCAGTTGTAGACAGATGGCCAAAAGAAAAAAGTCTGCATACTTTCAAGTACAAAATATTCTCGGGACTGTAGAGACTTTATTGCCAATTGTGAATGACGTTGAAAGAGTCAAACTAGATGTTGCAATGTGAAAAATGCCAAACATTATCTTCAGAAAACAATCTAAAATGTCTTCTCATAATGTAAACACAAAAATATCTGTCACTGAGTAGAAGACTTCTAACCGTAATAAGCAAAATTCAGAGAAAAAAGAAATGTAATAGAGCCAATGTAATTAAAATCCTTGGCCACTCTTGGTACAAGAGTAAAGAGAATATATGTGAATGACAGTGCAAATTTTATCATATATCTGTTTCTGCAACTGAATTTATGCAGAAAAATCACAGTAGCATTGGAAGACTTTATATATTCATTGTTAGAAAAATATTGATCCTGAATAAAGATGACAAATTGCTAGCAACTCATAGTGGAAGGAGGGGGTCTGACTCCTGGAGCTCTGTCCTAGGCATCCTCAGCTGCGAGGTACATGAACTGTTTTGTCCAGCCTCCCCACAAAGCCTCCTCACGCCCAGCCTTGCAATGATTTCACTGGGCAGCTTTCTTCGGCAGCACTGTAAGCCGTGTTTTCTTTCGAAACTGCAAGTAAACTCCCATCTTTCTTCTGTGCATGTCTCCCTGCTACCTCAGGAACACTCACCACCAAGTCTGTTTGGATTTCAGACCTTCGTGACGGAGGCATTCGTGTTCCTCAGGTTGTCAGCAGATAGTTAGACGAGCTTTGAGATAGACGGGGGTACAAACGCTATTATCACTTTGCCCAGAGGTGTGCAGACTTCAAATAAATTTGAAAACATGACTTCTGTTTTTCTCCTGTCTACCAAGACATACAAAGGGCTTTTTGTGCTGGAGAAATATTTAACTTACAGCTTTCTTTTATTAATTGGAAAAAATAATAGGATCATTTCTGACATTTGGTTTGCTGAATTTTTCTTCCATAGTAATGAGCCCTCACGTTTAATCATTCTTTCTACTCTGCTCAGTCTGAGTCTGTGGATGATGTGCCATGATAGTTTAGTTTTTGCCTCAAGAGCAACTTGCATTACTAAAAACGTGAAAATAAAAAAAAGAAATCGGTTAATGTTTCATCTTGTCTGCGGTTCTTGTTCTTTTGAGAAAAAAGGACTGCAGAAGTTGCATGCTGTGCAAGTATTTAAAACCTCATAAAAGCTCAACAGCATATCAGAAATAATTCTGCTTTTTCTTTGGCAAAAACTCATGAGAATTTCATTTTCGTCCCTACAAAAAATTCTGAAGTACATTTCTGCACTTGACAATAACTGAGTTTTTAGGTCAAGCTCCCTTAGATTTACTTTTAAGACAACTTTCCATCATTCACATGTAGCAGATATATTATCAGTTTAAGCTCTAGGCCACTGCATCCATTTCCCTTGTTTTATTTGTTCATTTCTGAATGAAAGCTACTTTCAACATGTTTTCCATTATAAAAGCTATTTGTGGTGGTTTAAATTAACTTTCAATTGTATTTTACATTATAATTCTAGAACTATACATTAATCATAGTTGAAATCATGATGGTCAGCTATAGCTTTCTGATTGCTAGTGCTGCGAAAATCCATACCTTCACAGAATCACAGAATGTTAGGGGTTGGAAGGGACCTCTGTGGGTCATCTGGTCCAACCCTCACGCCGAAGCAGGGTCACCTACAGCAGGCCGCAGAGGACCTTCCGGATGACTAAAAGAAAATAATGTCTTCAAACTGCTGAAGGTTCCTGGACAACCTTCTCCATGGCCCTACCAGATGGTATGTTGCAGTTTCTGTTAACAAAGGACTCCATCAAGCACATTAAAGCACCTGGATAGGGATTATTAGAACGTGATATTGGTAAAATGGTAAACGCCCCATGCTTTTCCCATGGCTGATCAGGCTATGGAAAATGAACAGCAGAGATACATATGCATGCCTGCGCCACTAAAGAGTGCAGGTAAGGGCAAGTGTTAGTCTAAACATGAACAGAAATGACAAGCATGGATAAATACCAGTCACGGAGCCTATTCCATAAAATAATTCAGTCAACAGAGAAAATCCTACAGTTTGCTGTGGGTTTGACATCTAATTCAGGTGGTACGCCATAACCATTCTGAGTGAAATGGCCCAAACCAAGGTTTCTGCCTCATTTTTCTTTCTGGGGGGATGAGAAGGATTGGAAAATGGAGGATGGGTGGGAAGGGGAGGAGACAGCTACAATTTTAAGTTCATGTCTGGAGCATCAAAGCATAAAAGACATTCTATATTGATGTGAACATAACATTCTTATTCCAAGAGGAAGAGTAGCAGCAATAGAAATCAAAAACAGAAAGCCACACATGGATTTTGCTGCTATTAATTATGAATATGTATCTTGTATATATGTTCAGAACTAAAAATAAAAATCGTATTTTGCTGTTCTGGCAAACTCTGGGGCTTCTTATAGCAAAGGCTGTGTGTTTGGCAGCAGAGTGTCCCTATAATGCTTAGCAGAAAATAAATAGCCACATTTTCTGGGTCCAAGAGCTCTCTCCAAAAACTCTATTTGCCATACATTTTACATATTGATACACATAGTTGTATTACAAATTAAATACTTTTGTAATTATTTCGGTGTTTCTTTTTATTTGTACTATCTGGGGCCAGAATTTCCGAGTAAACATACTTGTGCTTTGAATTTACAGATTGGAGTCTCAGTACTGCTCCTTTTGAATCTCTGTTGCTGGTAATGTATTTGAAATTGCTTCTGCTCTAGAGAGGGGCTTTCCTACAAATCAAAAGCCTGGAGAAATTTGAAAGTTATTTTGGCTGTAACAATCTCCTACCCAGCTGTCATTCTCACTCTCCCCCATTTTTGTTAGTAAACCAAGATCGAAGTACATCCAACATCAGCAATTTCTCAAAACATAGATCTGTTTCATAAGGGCATCTGAACATAAAAGCGGGGTGCTGTAACCAATGGCATGGTCGTACAGGGCAACACCCAGCCTATTTGTGACTCAACTTTCTGACAGCTGGGCCAATTTCTGCATGTTGAGAGCTATGAGCAGTTACTGTCTGTCATAAATTCGCATTTAAGAGAAAAAAAAATCTTTTTCTTGTACCCCATAAAATAAATTTTCAAAGAATCAAATTAAATTTGCCCACACTTTGTTTTAATGTCTGCTGTCAGACATTATGGGATATATCAGATGTTTTTGTCTGGCAAGAAAAATAAAAAAAAAAAGAAAAGCAAAAGAAAAGAATGACTTGTTAAAACCGATTATTGTTATCTAATACAAACCATCGCTCTTCAGGGCATGAGCCAACCAAGTCACTTTGAATAGGAGTAAATGTTCACTATCCAGTTTCTGTTTCCTTCAGCTAAAAATCCAGATCCTACTCTTTGCTTGAGACAGCGTAACAAATGGAGACATCCCATGTGAAATGCCTGTCTCCTAGGCGAACGTGACCGATGAGGTAGGCAAAATTCATAGGTTTCCTTTATATTAACCTCTTTCTAGCTTAGTTGAGGCAATGAATTCAAAACTCTGGTTAACTTCTGTATTTATTTGTTTTAAATTATCACTTTTTTACTGACTTTATCCTTTCTTGTAATTTTTGCTAGGAAAAAAGACTACTGTCACCTGATTCATCTTCTTTCTACAATCCTCACCTTTGTAACAATTCAGATCCAGATTAGAAAACCATAGCTGTGCACTACTTTTTTACCTGTTATATCAATGAAACAAGTGAAAAATCATGTTTGACTGCCCACGTTAGTTCTATTCTCACTGACATTGCCTGGAAGAGTTAGCGCACCTCATCTTCTTCTTCCCACCAGGCTACTTGTACCTCAGCCAATCCTCTTCTGATCTGCTTGAGAGGGCAAACTGAGCACTCCATGTACTCAGTTCCACACAAATCTCCTACATAAAATCATACAAAGCATTATATAAACATGTACATAAAAATAAACGAATACATATATTTATTTACATGTATCCATACGCAGGCATGTCTCAAAACATCTTGCATGGAGATACATAGATACTTAGGAAGCAATAAGGATTTGCTTATTCTTGAAAGTCAATTAATACATTATTTTTTAAAATCACGGTAACTAAGTAAGTGGTGCATATGTTAAAACTACTTCCATTAGGAATATTCAGAATTTTGAGTTACAACTGCAGTGATACCCACAACGTACAATATCTTCTCCAATAGCATTTGAAAGGCAAAAAAATTGTAAAAATGTGTAAAATAAAATGGAAAGTGGAGCTCTAATGACAAAATTGACTGCCTAAAACCCTTTTTCAGTCGGATGCACCATGAATTAAACCACCTTGTCTGCCAGCTTTGGGAAGCGTGGCAATTCAGACTTCTACTAATCATGTGAGAGAAAACAGACTGCTTCACACACACAGAGAGCTCTTACTCATCTGCATATGCTGCTCTCCATAGCTTTCCACAAACTGAGCTATTGGAAAAATACATTTTGCAGTGGATATACCCAACTCGTTTGTCTTAGGAGTTTGATTGACTGCATTGGCTCTATCAGAAGCTTTACACTCTCCTGTTGGACAGGAGTTTATTACTTTGCAGCCCTCTGAACGGATCAGAATATGACATTTACTTGAAACATCGAAGTGACTCTTCAATGAGTCATTCTGCAGACGACTTTTTCCTTCAGTCTCTCTAGGATAACACAGCCCTATGTTGTGGAAGGGAAACAGGAGGGAGCAATCAGCTGTGTTTCCCATCATTGTGATGCTGACCTTCATTACACTGCCACACAGAGGTCCCAGTCAGTGATTACAGCTCTGTTTTACTGAGCATTCGCTCACACACTAAAATGTAGTTCCTCTCCATTTTCTCATAAGAAATTAGTCCTTTTTTTTCATTACAAAGCTACTTAGTATTCACTTACCTTTTTAGCATTTAATGCAAAAACAAAGGGAAAACAAACACCACAGTGCTCCCAGGGACTGAAGCATCTCCATCCGCTCAGGAAATCCAGTGGCTGTACTGTGTTGTTCTTTGCCTTGCAAGACATAACCTCACTTATCCATTCATCAGCATTAAAGGTCATTAATCTCTTTTTTGCATTATCTGAATCTTACTGCACAAAAATATTCCTTTGAATATGGAATACAATTTCCTCTTTGTGGTCAGAGCCATGAAATTATATACATCTAATGTCTAAATTATTAGTCATGCTCATTTCTATTCCCCCAGAAAATAGAACAAACATCTGAAGCATTAATATCCTTTACCTAACTTTAAAAAAAAAAAAAGTCTCATTGACTACATCCTTTCAAGCACTGACTGCAAATTGTAGCAAAATGTATCTTAAAAAACAAAACAACAACAACAAAAAAACCAACAAAAAACAGGTTTAAAGAAATAGTATTTTTTCTTGGAATCTTTTACAAAGTATCTTTCTGTTTCCCAAATAACCATTTACCAAACCCACCACACTCCCCATCTTTTCCTCTTCACTCTTTTTATGTCTGCCCCTGCCTCTTCCCAGGCCTTTCTCTTTTCCTTTGTCTCCTGCTCTTTTGGGATAACTTTCACTGATCAGATTCGGCTCCGATTTAAACGTTGGGTGGCCTTGCCACTTTTTCATCAGCATATAGAGCACGAGCATCACAGTTCCACAAGACCTGCAGGAAACAGCCTGCGCTACAAAGTGTCTTGCACTGAATAACATCGAGCTGCTGGGCAAGGGGAGTGGGGTGCAGAAACAGCCCCCTCTTTTCCTTCCAGCAGCAAAGGTTATGTTCTTTGATTTTACACTGAAGATCAGTATCAAATACCTCCTTATGCCCTTTCATCTGGATGCAGCAAAGATTTAGATACGTGCTTAACCTTAAGCACCCAGTTATTCAACAGTGTGCTTTACTCAAATTGATTCCTCACTGTCCTACTCTTGCATAAATATTCTTAATGACTTGAGAGAAATTAAATGTGCGCATATCCGTGCTGGCTGAGAATCCATGTACTTACCTTTTTGGGAACTGTGTCTTCTTGCCACAGTTAATTTAATAGAAAATTACAAACTGAAACAAATTGCCATTTTATATTGTAGCCTATGAATTATTAAATTTTAATTACAGTTGCTTTAGGTTTTTTAATCATTCAAGTCGACACTCACTGTCTTAAGTATTACACACATTGTGAATGTTTCATCTGTTGATGGTTCATATTAGCACTAAGCCGATGTCTTCCCTGGCCCTTTATGAATTTTACAGCATTCATACCAGAAACGACCTAGAGGGCTAAAGTTATCATTGTTAAATCCTTCCTGCATTGTGCCTATAACTGAGAAAACCGCATGATGCTTCTTCACAGGAGAGGTTTCAAACAGTTCTCTTGCAGGGAAAAGAGGTGGTACCATAAAAGTTTCCATTTTTCTCTCTGATGCAGGGACAGAAAAAGTCCTGACTAGAAAGTGATGCGTGCTGCCAGCTTTTGTCAGAGCTGGATTATATATTGAATATGCTTTGATCTTCACAGAAGAATGTCATCTTTGTTTTCCTCCCCATTAACCAGCAAATCACACTCTGGCCACCTAGGGAACAAACCAAGTGGCTTATTTTCCCAGGAAAGTCAACTAAAGCTCGTTTTAGACCATACAAGTCTTAAAAATAGTAAGATAAAACAAGAATTTCAAAACTTCAAGCTTAAGGTTCCTCTTGATCCTGGCTTTGTGTCAGCTTTGTGTGCTAGACTCTGTCCATCTTTGTTGCAAACCCTTCTGTTTCCTTTGATCCTTGTGTCTCTCTACCCAGCTGGAAGTCAGAGCACCACTTGACCTGGTGTTAAGGGACAGTGAGCTGCAACAAAGAGAGCTCTGTTTCCCCAGGTAACGTCCCGAGTCAAAGTCCTGGCTCCAGGAGAAGGCTGGGCTTCACCTCCAGCATGACCAACTCCTCCTTTGTCACAGAAGAAATTCTGTATACATCAATCGTTCAATATCTTCAAGTCAATGATCCCCACAGCTTAAGGGCTTCCTAATACTTATAACTGTAAATACATTTACTTCCTTTACTACCTTTTGTGTAATAGTATTTCCAGCCAGTGAACAGCAATCCAGACACACCCAATATGCAATTTTGCAATATTTAAAATACATTTGATTAACACCATATAGTAGCACAAAGGTGTCCTCAAAGATTAAGACTCTCTCCTCTCTGTTACAAAGCAGACAGAGAAGCAGCAAAGAATAAAATAGAGCAGAAAGCTGCTGAATCTGGAGCCTTGGAAAGGAGGTGAGAAGGAGCATTTAATGCAACAAGGAAAAGTTCAGAGATCTTTGTGCTGCGAGCTATGCTGTGCGTAAAGGTCTAAGCTACGCTCCCTTTGAAACTCAGCTGTGCGGTCAGTCCTGAAAGCAACCAGACTGGAAAGTGTGAGGTCAGTCCAGACAACTTTACATTTGCTAGGCTGAGTGGCTGAGAGCCTTAGAATCTGCTTTTCCTAAAATCTCCAGGCCATGGTTCTTCAAGACTGCTAAAGTAAAAGTTGTGAGATCCACTTTCTGCCTCTCTCATGCATTTTTGTGAGAAAAATGAAAGATGCAATACAACACAGAATTGGGAACTCCATCTAAAATCCAAGAAAGGAGTCAATGCAAGTTTTACATTCACCCTTCCACCACAAAAAAATCTCTGCTTTAGTATTTAAAGCCCTTCCCTGCTGATTCTCAAAAACGGAGCCGTTCATTATCCAAGCTACTGCAGTTGCTGAGAAAACTTATTACTTGCTCAGTGCCAACACAAACAGTCCAAGCAGCAGCCGCTGCGCATCCCTGATACAGCAGCTGAGACAGGCTGTGTGGTATGAAATAATTCTGAAGCTGTTCCACTAGACTGTGAACAGAAACAGCACTTCCAGGATTATCAGAACATTGGAATTTTTTCCACAAAGCAAGTGAAAATTCTTACAACAAAATGAAAGGTCTGCTTTCTATCCAAATTCTAACTACAGACTTCACATATTACAAAACTTGATAAAACACTGAATGCATGATTCCCAGGGAACTGAAATTGGTCATAAAATAAATTTGCAGAGGATGACAGGTTTAAGGTGATTGCATCTACAACGATTACATGCTTGTGAAAAGTAACACTGTTTCTTTCACTTCAGGAAAACACTGAAAAAAAATCCTTTGAGACTGTAAGAACAAGATTTTCTCAGTTTAGTTAGAAGAAATTATTAATTCTACACATTTAGGAGCTTGAATGCCTATAATGCTTAAAACTTTATTAAAACTGAACTAAAAAGCAAGCAGTAACACCATAAGACAGTAAGAATTCTTCCCCTAAACTCCTTCCCTGCTTATATTCAATATCTCTCTAAGCTTCATTCACTAGAATAGGACCCTTGCACACAAGCCAATTGGGGATAACAACACAACACAATGTGTGAGTGCAGTGTTATTATCTGTTCAAACTCCGAGATAAGAACATAGAAAGCATAGCAGGTGAGGCCACAGGCAAGAACCTTAATCATCTTCTCTAACTCCTCCATGCAACGCCCTGATTTATATCACATGGCTTATGCTTGAAGTGACGGAGACAGCACTGCTCTGACGATGTTTAATATTGGAGCCCTTCCAAGAAGGTCAGGTCTCTGCTCCTCCCTGTCCTGTGACAGATCAGCAGCTTCCATCAGTGACTTATCCTTTTGGATCAAACTGGCTTTTTTCCATGATTGGTTAAAAATGGACAGCATGAAAATGAAACTTTCAGAATCACCAAATCATAGGTTAGAAAAGGCCTCTAACATCATCAAGTCCACTGTCACCCCAACACCACCATGCCTGCTAAACCATGTCCCAAAGTGCCACATCTACATATTTTTTTGAACACCCCCAGGAATGGGGACACCACCACTTCCCTGGGCAGCCTCTTCCAATGCCTGACCACTCTTTCAGTAAAGAAACATTTTCTAATATCCAATCTAAATCTCCCCTGATGCAAC
>Ga0181612_141951_pt1 | contig 22096 bp, 14 predicted proteins | sample HoacroProtozoa21_FD_119630 | JGI IMG/M metagenome (GOLD analysis project Ga0181612, IMG submission 119630) | Hoatzin crop microbial communities from Cojedes, Venezuel. Combined Assembly of Gp0051906, Gp0051904, Gp0051908
CTTAAATACGTTATCCCAGAGGCGCTACCACCGTCGCTGATGGGCTCAGCCTTGGCCAGTGGTGTGTCTGTCTTGGAGCCGGCTGGCATTGAGTCTGTCGGACACAGGGGAAGCCTCTATCAGCTTCTCACAGAAGCCACCCCTGTAGCCCCCTTGCTACCAAAACCTTGACATGCAAACCCAATACATGGGATAGAAGCTTTCAAGTCAAGAAATACTCAGAGGCAGAAGTGTTAGAACAATTATTGCAGTGCACACTGGGAGAGCATGGCCTTAGACACGGGAATGCACAAATACGAATCAGGAGGAAATCAAGCAGGATCAGAAATTGTTTGAGAATTATATCTAATATGGTTAATTGTGTGCACCATGGGAGCGTGTAGAAGCACTAGGCAAGATCTCAGCCTCCTTTTCTGTGGTAGCTGTGCCGAGAACCATCTTTGCTGTAAAACAATTACAGTCTAAACAACATAGAGTACAGAATAAAAGAAATGTTACCACTCTCATTTTATGGTTTGGGAATCAAAGTACAGACTCTAGATTGTTTTCACAAGATCACCTTGGAGGTTTGGTTGAGCCAAGAATTTGGCCCACAGCTCCCAAGGTTCCAGGCGTAGAGCATAAAAGATGGATGCAGTCTGTATCCTTATCAGGTGTCTGGACTGTTACAGAGTTAAAAACAACAGCATCTAGTAATTGTCAGTATTCTGTTTGTGGCAGGTGTATCTTCAAAGTTTAGCTTGTTTAGTTTGAGAGTCATGCAGTATGATGATCGGAGTGTATTCAGCAGGAGTCGGGGAGACGTATGTCTGATATACAAACAGAAAAAAGTCTGTTTCCCCACCTCAAGCTTAAATGCCACGTTGCATTTGTGATTCATATACGGTGGTATTTCTGAGGAAGTGTTCTGGAAACGTTAGGTATCTTTTGGTTCTGCAAATGGAATCTAATTAGAGAAAAACGCCTTAGCATCATATGATAGGCCAGGTTGTGTGAGCTGCAGTGTCTAAGGCTAAGTAATGGATCCTGTGATGCATTTCTGAAGCTTTCCAATTTTCAGTGAATATGTTTGGGTACATGTCTGAAGTGGTGGTATTATTTGAGTCTCTCTGTGTCAGCTGGTTTGTCAGATACGGAAGTGTCTAATGAATGTGACTACATATAGCACATAAAAAGAGAGGGATTTTATACCATTTCTTGGCAAAAAAATCTTCTTGTTGAAGTCATTGACAGTTTTATATTTGTATCATAGTTTTACCTATGACATTAGTTGTGTTAATGCTGATTTAGAGTGGTGAAAATGAAGTCAGAGTAAGGCCTATTTTTATTTTTCTAAATGTTTCCTTAACATTTGTTATCATTAGGTGCTGACAGTCTGCTAAGTGTTGTACGAGATCCAAAGGAAGCAGAACTTGTCCTTAAGAGCTCACACATTCAAGTCCTTATCGTGTTTACCCTTACTCATGTAAGAAATCTTTACTCTCAGAAAGAATTTCCTTATGGAAGATGAGAGTGCACTCATCTAAAGGAGGGTTTCCCACTAGGAGCTGGGATCTGGTAGTCCAAAATTAGTCTGTGGTACAGTTTAAGTACCCCTTTTTAGAATCTAGAAATGTCTGATTCAAAACATGTTGAGCAGAAATGTTGCTAGCACTTCAGATTTTTATGGAAAGCACAACACTGGGAATACATTAAGGAGAGGCACATTTTTGTTTTAAAATTACTATCCTCTTAAAAAGAGAGGGAGAGGAAGGGAATGAGAGAGAAGGAGGGAGCAGGAGAGAATGAGAGAACCTGATGCCAAGACTGTAGTATAAATCTGTGCTATTAATGGCTTTGGTGTACCAGTTCCATGGGAGTTATTTTGATAATCCAGTATTGTAAGAATCTGAAACAACCTCATTCCAGAGGCAGTGTTGTCAGATTTTTATTTCTGGTATTTTTTGTGATCTTTGTGTTAACAGATCTGATGTTACTTAAAAGGTAAGTGCAGATTTACCATGATAGAGTAGGACTGAAGTTATTTCCCCTTCTTGTTTTATATTGTATTTTTCAGTATCTGAATAATTGTTCAGATATAGAATATGTGTGCTGGTCACAGCCATTAGTTCTAGGATGTAAATCTGTTTCAGTGAGGCCCAAGTATGCTCTGACTCATGGATATTGCTGAAGCACTGACAATTTTATGAAAAAGAGAGGTATAAAAGATAAGGCATTCGTTGTTAAGATTCTTTTCTCTCTCTCCCTTTTTCTTTCTCTTTGTTTTTCTTTCTCTTTCAGTCTCTCTTTTTCACTTTTTCTTCTTACTCTAGCAGCTAAGGAAAAAAAAACTTGAAAACATTAAAGTGACTTAGAAACAAAACCAACAAAAAAGAACATTAAATTTAACACTGTTAGATTTCTTTTTTTTTTAACCTTAAAGATGGTCCCAGTGATTTTGTGGGCCTGATCTGGAAGGCTGGAGGTGCTTGGCAGCTGGGCCGCATCACAGATGGGCATAACTGGGGCTCGCTTTTGATACCAATGTCGGGAGCCCAGCTGGGCTTCAAGTCATTCATTGGGATTTTCTAAATGCTGCTGGTAATTCTTGGTTTTTTGAAGTGTGAAATTTTAAAAACTTGTTTTGCTGTTTGTTTACTTCATGCTTACTTAAATACCGTGGCGATACCTAGACCAATTGATTCAACTTTCTGGTTCTCATGAACTACACCAGATTTGATATGCTTGAATTGTAAATGTTGAAGCAGCATAAAATAAGGGGAAGAGTGGCCAATCCAAGCAAAAAAATTTACCTTAAAAAAAAAAAGTTCTCGTGGGCATGAAAATTTTAAAAAAACTTTATAAAAAAATTAACTCTGAAGAAGCCATTCTAGTAGTCATATTTTACTGTGGTTGTTCATATTAGGAATGTGTTTTTTCAGGTGTTACACTTCTTGTTGTATCATTCTTGATGGATGGATGTTCAACGTATAACATTGTTGGCAGAAATCCCAGTTGAAGCTGGTTTAACTGGGGTAATGCATACTGACTCAGAGTATGATGACTGTATCATAATCATGTCTGAATGCCATAGGCAAGAATGTTCAAAATCAAATATTTATAGCTGTTTTCCTCTCGTAGCTGTTTTCCTCCCAGGAGTTATGCTTGGTGTTTGGATCAGTTTGTATAGCTGCTTAAGAAATGAGAGTGTTGAGGTTATTGATGAAGGAAGCAAAGCTTGTGAATATGAACATGTACGCTATGCTGTAGAGTTCAAGGGCTGCAGAAGCAGCATCAAGAATCAGAGAAGTCTGTAGAGGAGAAGTGGTGGCATTTTATCTTCGGGGTGTTTCTGATGCCTTTAAGACTTTCAGTTAGCTAGTGTTACTATCAGCCACAAACCTCGTTATACAACATTGTTGGCGCCTGTTGGAGGTGAGGTCTGAAGATGAATTAATATACAGGCTAGATGTTATTCATTCTCTAGCAGAGGTCACTTGTAAGAGGATACTGCAGTACTGTGCTATTGGCAACATACATTTTAATTCGGAAATAAAATGGATGTGTAGCTGTCGAGTGGCTTTTCCGTAGGTTGTGTGGTGGTGAGGCCACCTCCCTCATGCACTGCTTGTTGACTTTTCCGGGTGGAGGATAATCACTAGGTCATTTGTTCTGGAGGAGTACTGTCATCTAACGTGATTGTAATTAGGCAAGAACTAGGTTGACTCTGAGCCACCAAATTGCCCTAGTGTCTATTTTTTAACTGGGAGTGAGCACTTCTAGGCACCCTCTGGATTATCTCACATAGCTCTTTAGGGTTTAAATAGCAACCACATCTAGTTAAAGCAAATAATGGAAAAAGTTGGTGTTCCATCCACTCTTGTTACTACTGACAGTTACCAAGATCCAGGAAACAGGTATTTGCATTTACTTTTATTCTGTGGTTTTGGCTAAACAGGGCAGTAAGGCTGAGATGGCCTTTTTGTTAAATGTACAGACTTTGGGATGCTTTTACCATTTTGCATCAGAGTAATTTGAGACTTCTCATCCTAAACATGGGGTTTCTGGTGTTGTTTTAGTTTTGTTTTCATGCTCTGTTGTTTACTGGCTAGCACAGGAGATGTGGCATTGTGATTCCTAATCCTGATTCTCCTGCTGACCGGTCATAGAGTATTGAATAAACTACTTCATAGTTTTGTGCTTCAGTTTGCTTTAAAGCATCTGACTGTGGTAATATGAATTAAGTGATTTAAGATGTTAATATAGAATGAGATTCTGGGTGAGGAAAAAAAAAAGTATATACTTCAACAATGACAAAGCAAAAGGACTACCAATTGGTTGTTTTGATTTCTAGGGTTAAATATGTATTTTAGTTTGTTCAAAGTTGTAAACTCTGGGCTATTCACTGCTAATCTTGTTTATTTATTGATATTGGATCATCAGTGATTGCAAACAGGGGGAAATGTTGTGTAAACTAGGCTATGAGGCTAGAAACTGTTTGTCTATTTGGGTAGCTATATATAAAGTGTCTTTAAAATGATCAGTTCATTGAGGTGGCAAATGAGAAAAAAGTCTTTACCAGTCTGAAAACGCTCTCCTCATCAGACGTGCTCAGAGAGGCGATGTATGGTATTTTCATGTAACTGTAAAGGAGGTGGCTCTGTAGGCACCGCTGGCGATGGTCTGTCCTCATACATCTTTGTGCAGCCTCCTTGGGCTGGTGCGGTGGCATGTGTGTAGCGGGGGGCGGCATGTGGCTCTATTTATTTTGCTTTAGTGCTTTTGACATTGGAGAGAGGAGGGAGAGAGAGTGTTAAGGCGGCAGAATGGGTGAGCTTATGAGAAAGCAGAACACTTGCCAAATTAATAATAAAGAAATTACATTGAAAATGTCCCATGATCCCTAGCTTTAATAGGTTGACGGAGCAGACGGGTGTTATTTTGGGATGGAATCCATATGCGAGCTTCTTGGCACTTTGCTGTTGCCTGGGAGGAAAACCCAAACAATGGAAACAGAAATGGCCAAGGCTATCTCCTTCCATCTGATTCCTGCTGAATTTCAGAGGGAACTGCTCATAGTTGTGTTTCTGAATACTGCCTCATCAGACTTCTAAGTTCCAGTCATAACCTGATTTTCCAGTTTTCTGTCACTATAATTGTGCAAGGACAGTTAGTCTTGTGAAATTGCAGGGCATTATGTTGGAAACGTTATTAGAATTGGCCAGGAAATTTTGATGCCCTTCTTCTGTCTCCCATACCTGATACTGTTTCACCTGCCTAAAGTCATTTTGAGCCCAAACACGAGCTCTAAATACAATTACAAACATATTGACCTGTCAGAGTATTCCTCTTTGGTTGAAGAAGAATAAAGTGGACGTCTGATAAACTAACATTGTGAAAAAAAGACCAAAAAGGTATGATAAATAATAATATATGGAATGGTCATTACCTCCCTAAAGAGGCAAGTCTCAGCAAAAGAATTATTACATTGTTTTTAATAGCTTAAAGCAGTTTATTTCTTATCCCCTCTAAGACAGGTGCCAAAGCATCCAGCACCCAAAGACAAGACATTTTGGTAGTACCTTCTGAAGGTTCCTCATATGATTTGTGCCAGATGAGTAAGGTCAGCGAGGGGTTCATCCGAGTTCACTGCTGTTGGTCAAAGTCACGTGTAACCAGAACTATAATATCATGTAGTAAGACATCTCCCCCAGCCACACAACATCTGGGGTCTAGCTAGTGATACTGAGAACATCCACTTGTCATAAGAGTAGTGGGATTTTTTTTCATTATTAGTCTTTTTCATGAGGCCGTGGGGAATTTGAACATGGGAGGCTATTTAAAGCTAATCCATTTAGTTCCCTCTTACTTCTTTTTAACTCTTCTAGCTTATTAAAACATGGAAGTTGTCCATAAACCGAAGATAAACTGAAGTGCCTAAACTTTGAGGAAGCGGGAATCGGAGCCTTCCGGCTAGTTAGTCCCTGTTTCATGGCTAGCTCGAGCCCAACTGTCCACCAGTCTTTTTTAAACACATGTGTAGGTCATGCTTAGCCAGCTCCCACTGTATTTGCTGTTCCGCTCGGCACTCTTGCAAGTTTCTTTGTTTAATTTCCAGTGAAACATACTCTCCTCACAAAGAATGCTTCCTGCTGGAAGGTATTTCTAGACACATTTGGAAAATCATTATAAAAATGCTCTGTTCCAGAAACCTCGCCTCACATTGTTCGTTTTCGTTTTCTCGCTATGAGGAGTTGTGATCCATGTGCCAAATTCCTCCTTAGTTTTATAATTCTGTGCATTTTGTTTACTTTGTCATATTACAAGAATATTATCCATGCAAATTTCATTCAGGGCACAGAATGCTATTGAGATCTTGCACAAATAGAACAAAAACATTTCTCCCTCTCTGCATTCGCTCCTTTCCTGTGTTACTCGAGAAGAGTGGGGACTTAGGCTCCTGCCTCAGAATTGATTGACAAGAACAGTAACAAAACTGAGATCAGTTCTCTTTTAAAAATATAAAGGACTGTGAATTGCAGTGTGAGGGTATCAGGGCTCAGTGACTCCCTTTATGCATGCTCAGCAGTTCCTTCTTCCTTGCAGTACAACACATTTTTCTCTTATCCAGCACAATTCATAGAGCTCAAAAAGAAAATAAATACTATCATCATTGAGAGCCTTCTGCTGTGGCCGAGCTGCAGGGTTTAATCTTTGAGGAAGAACTCATTAAGGAGCAAATGTGCTTTATGGTTTCCCTTAAACAGCTCCTCGAGTCCGTTTTTCTAGAGGTGTGGATCTGTGCCAGGCTAAGCCACCCCACGTCCTGGCTGCTGCCTCCCCGCTGTGCCGTGTGCTGGCTCGAGGGCCGGTGGGGCTGGATGTGGTCCCTCAGCCGGCTTCCCCAGAGCAGCGATGCCTTGGACTGCTCTAGCCACTCTGCACAGGGAGTGCGAAACTGTGGGAGATTCACAGAGATACTCCTCCAAGCAGAAATATAAAGCTTGGTGTGTCATCAGGATGGAAAGATGAAGGGAGGAGAAAGGCAGTGCCCTATTTAAGGAGATGCTCTGGTTGCAGACAGGTGTGGAGCTGGGGAGTTGGGTTTAGGGGATACCCCCTGTGCCTCAGCACAAGGAATGGAGAGGGTGTTCTCATGCTATGCCTGCAGTTTGAGTTTTCTTACTGCCCAGTGCTGTTAAATTTTTAGATCAGCTTAATTTTTAACTCCAGCGCTTCTACTTAAAAGGATTATTTTCTGAATGGAAAAAAGCAAAATCAGGGGAAGGGTGATTTCTTCTGATTCTGGCAAGTGGAATAATTATTCTAGATGAAAAATTCCTTGCCGAAAAATATTGGGTGATTTTAGTTTTCCTTGTATTCTGACTTTATCTCAACTGTTTGTAATCTGGAAGCTTCTTTGATTTTTGTTTATCTAGATGAGCTGTAAAAAACTTGTCACTTCATCCTTTCCTTTAGAGACCAGAGGATCTTTTCTCTCAGTTGGATAGGGTTCTTAGAGTCTTAGTGTTGGTTTTGCTTTGTAGTCATTAAAAACAACTCTTGTCATTTATACCATGTCTTCTGTGGAGACGTTACATTTTTGTAGCCAACAGACACATTTGACCGGTATTCTTGAAATCAGGCTGAGCGTACGTACCTTCGATTAGGATCTAAGCACAGCTTTGAAATGGGCTAAGTCTGCAGCTTGTGAGAAGCACCTGGCTCTTCCCAGAAACTGTTGTGGTGATTTAATCTCAACCTTTATCTTTAGTTTCTAGGATACTGCAGATATTTACTACTTTGAGTAAACCACCTGCATTAAGCTTGTCAGCTTCTGGGAGTAAATATTTGTAAGTATCTACCTAGCCCCTTGTGTCTGCAGGGGCATCGTGTATAGGAGACGTCTTCCTTTATCCAGATTTAAAATTGAGGTCCTGAGTGCCTACAAAATAACCCAATATATGGCTGGGCCTTCACAGGAGGAGCGAAGCTGGTTCCATTTTTTTTTCCCCTGTTTAGTCTGCCATTTAATCTGCCAAAGCATATCCGAGTTTAAATAGATTAAAGTGTTCTCATTTCCTGTCCTGAGCACATTGTGTAATAGCCTTCTTTAGCTTTTTAAAATATTTGCTCTATTTTACTCCAGCACTGGTGGCTGAAGTAATTACCACGTCAAATCAGTCTGTAGGATGCCTTGAAATCTGCCAGGTCCGTGTGCTGTTGGGGCATTAGACCCTGCCACGTACAGTTTCTACAACATAGGCTATAGTTATGAGTTGATGGAGAAAGAGAGATCTTCACCAGCTGTTACCAATAGGGGGCTGGTATAGTAATTTTTGTGGTTTAGTCATAAGACCTATTTTGGAACAAAAATATGCTAATAGATGTTGTTTGTTTCATTGCCTTTAGCAAACTTTTCCAGATCTTCAGTATCAACGTGTGCTGGTTTTCTTTTTTAGTCCTGGGGTTCAGTTTGTAAATCCTCCGAGAGCAAGCGATGAAAAAAATGTCGGAGGCTTAGAGATCTTTCCACGGTTTTTGGTCAGTTTGGTGTCGTCATCACCTAAACATAGGCAGGCTGGACTGGAAGAGAGCTCTTGGGTCACAGCTCGCTTGTTTTCGCCTTTCACAGGCACTGTCGTATTACCCTTTTTATGAGTGCATTCAGCCCCGGCCTAGTGCTTGTTTGTTGTTCTCGTTTTGGAAACCGTTCCCAAACATTGCAATTCTGGAACACTCTTCTGAGTTTCTTTAAATTTCCCTTCCTATTCCTGTCCTGTTCAGAAGGATGGAAAACTGTGCTCCAGGGGCAAAGCCTAAAGGCAAAACCAAAACTGGACTCTGCAGGTTGGGCAAAAAATGTTGCTAGCATCCCCCGGAGGTATGTTACTACTTATTAAAGTTTCCCACTTTCAGAAACAAACTGCACAAACATGAGGTCAGAAATCATGTGCTTGAATTAGCTAATAAATAATGCTTCCTGGCATAAGCAGCAGCAGAACATAATCGTCTTCATTATACAAAGTATGAGACTGTGTTTAGTACCAAGTAGCATTTCACATTGGCCTCTTGCAAATCAGAGCTATCTTGGTGTTAAAAGACAAACATGGATTCAAACTGCAGATTCAGATAATTTGCTCCACCTACTCAAAAGCCGGCTATTTCAGGAGTGAATTTTAGTGACTTACGATCCCATCTCATATTTCCAAAAGGCATTTCTTTACCAGTTTCCAGTTTTTTTTTCCCCATCACTTTGTCTTGTTTAGGTAATACATAAATCTATCAGAAAAGAGCGTCGTCTGTAACCTCGGAGGCCCCTTAGTGACAAGCCCCATTGTCGAAGGCAGGCACTTTGCCAGGAAACTGTGACTCCCAGGGAGAGTGTGCAAGGTTAGGGGGAAAGTACACGATTGCCAGAGAAACTGTATTCCAAGCGGATTTGTGTGGAACAACAACGATATCCAGTGACTGGCTAAATTAGCCACAGATGTGTTTTCTAGAACACTGTCCAAGAAGATATACAGTACTTTAAGGCTTGGTTCAGACATAATGATCTTCTGAAGTCAAATCAGATCCAAGCAAAATTGCATCTGTACCGGGGAAGCTTTAAAGGAATTGTGTAATATGATTCAGACAAGTAGATGAATCAGACTGCTGCGAACTAAACAAGGAGCACATCGGTGAGAGATGAGGTAAGGCGACTTGCATAGAAGTGTGATAGTTTGATGTTAGCAGTTTGCTGTTCAAACTCGAGCTGCAGCAGATTGACCCGGGCAGTGAAGCGGGCGCGTTATGCCGGCCACCTGCCCAGAGCGTGCGTGCAGAGGAGAATCTCCCGGCGGTTTCTTGCAGCTTTTCAGAACGTACGGGTGCTTGGCTTTGCACTTGCCGTCTCCATTGCTGCCTCGCTGTCCCTGCGCCGCTCCTCCTACGCAGCAGTGCTGCCGATTTCAGTTTTTAAGAGGGTGATTATTCTGCTGAGGGCAGTGCGCTTATTAGATATTTGGAGAATTTTCACATATTGAAATCAGTACGGATGAAGGCTCTGGGACTTTTCTCGTACAGGAGAATTTTGTCTCGGCATCACAGCTCGAGCAGTACGTGGGATTTCTGTCCGAGATCAGTGTTGAGAAGCTCAGCTTCCCTGCCACAGCTGAGTTCCGACTCTTGTTTTTAAAGTTTCTGTAAGACAGACGGTGGAGAGAAGTCCTGTAGAATTACAGATATGCTGTATGGTTTAAAGTTCTGGGGAAACATAAGCAGCTTAGTTACTGTACTAGTTGGAACAGGAGGCAAGAGGAGCTTTTGTCATATTCTCTGACCTATTTCTTTACCATGTTATTTACTCGAACTAAATTGAATATGGTGTATTAAAATGTTGTCATCAGAAAGGGCCTGGAAGTATTCAGCTTAGATTCTCATTGCAGTAAGCATTAGTAGTAGAAATGGAATTTTAAAAAACAGCAATTTTGTTGAGGAGTTGCAGGGGACATAAATAAAAAGACAAATTTTCACAATAGAAAGAGCATATTCTTCTGGATGAAAACTTATGTTTTTCAGAGCTTTATTAGATGTTTTTAACATTATTGGTGTAAGTGTGGAAAAGAATCTGTTTAGGTTTGTTTTGAATTTCCAGATATGGTTCCAAAGAGGGCTCAAATGCTGTGAATTTATTCACAGAAATGTTGTTTTCTTTTCCTTTCCTTGTTACTGCTTTGTAATGATTTGTTTTAATCAAGCGAATTGTGTTGCCCTCCATCCTCTGCTTCCAGTTCCCTCTCACTTGAGCTCTGAATTCTGCTTCAGGAGATTTTGCATTTCTATTCTTAGGAATTTTTGCAGGTCACGTGCAAAGCCGTGTGTGTGTGCATGCATGCGTGTATGTCTTTAGACAGCATACCAATAATTAGAATAACCCAGCAAAGTCATGGCTTTGCTTCAGGAGAGCTCATCACAAGAAATGAAACATGCCTCCATTTTCAGGTGTATTTTCTGATCGTCCCCTAAGAGAGCCAGACATCCTGACAGCTGGCAGAATGTGTTTGTTCTGAAACACGATTATTTTGAAAATGCTCCTACCTGTGACTTTCTCTCTTCTCTCTTTACAGGGTCTTTGTAAACCGAAGTTTAGCCATGGAAAAGATAAAGTGCTTTGGTTTTGATATGGATTATACACTTGCTGGTGAGTATCTTAATTTTTTTTGTCGTTGACTTAGTTTGGAATATTGCCTCTTGTTGAGCAAAAAACAGTTTCTGGATGGGTTACTCCATTTAGCAGGTGCTGCTTCTAATAGCAAATATATCATTCACTATTCATTGCACTTTCATTTTAGATGTTTACCTTAAATTTGTTATCTGCAAGCTGTATGTGGTCACAAGCCATGTCGATGTAGTACAGTTTCAAGTGATTATGGGTGTCAAGGAAACCAAAGCTTAATAAGTCTAATTGCTTCCTTGGATTCCACTATATTGTGATATTGGCCCTGGTGCAAGCTTGGCTTTGAATAATGAGGTGATTTCTTTTATGCTCGGTGCATATGGCGGGCTACACCTTCAGCCAGCAGCTTCTTCTGTGTCCTGGGAGGGTCATTTTCGAATAGCTTTTCCTCTTTCCCACTCCTCGGTTGGCCACATCAGTGACTCATTCTGAGAAGAGGCAAGGCAGGGGGAGTGTCTCCTGTCAGCTGAACAAGTTAGTTTAGAAAGCTTTGCCCATTCTTTATGGCAGATAGCCTTTGGGTGGTTGCATAAGACCTTTTAGTTCCGTAAATTTTTTTGCATGACTTCTCCATCTTTCAAATACTCAACAGGCAAGTTCTCTGAGACGTTTGATGAAGGAGAGGGTAAAGTTACCGTTTTCTGCATAATCAGACTTGCATGATGTTACGTATTTTAAGGAAGGAAGAGACAAAAAGCCCACTTCCACTTTCCTGAGTTATGATGTCACACAGGCTGTAACTGAGGATGTCACATACATTTCTCGTTACCACTTCCAAGGTTGTGGATAAAAAGTTCATACTGATATTTCAATTTAGAATTGTTGTGAATATAAACTGAGAAAATGTGAAGTAGAGTGTCAGGGTCACCTAGTAATAGGTCAATGCAGTATGTCAACTATGGTCATCTAGTTACTGCATCTACTGAGAAGGAGTGAGAGATGAGTAACATGGCTAGGGACAGTGTGAGGGTCACAGGAGCTGGGCTCAATGGCCAAGCAAAGGGCAGGAAGGTTTCCACATGCTCATGGTTTAACACAACGCTGCACGGAGCAGTTTTGGTTGCTGTGGAAGGTAATTGCAGTTTATATTTAGATCACTTGCTTTTGTTCTTTTAAGCAGTTATCTATGAGGCACTAGCTATATATAAAAAGTTTGATTTTTCAACACCTTATTGATACATCTGTTTAAAGTTCCTGCCACTTTTTAAGTCATGAAGCGTTGTCGTTGTTAACCTGTGCTGGATCTAACTGCAGGCATGTGCTTTTGCTGTTTGTGTTTCCCAGCTGTGACAGCCTTGTGGCAGTGCCTTTAAGGAGCGCAAAACAGTTGTTCAAGAACAAATGCTTAAAAAAAAAATAAAAAATTGCGGGTTTCACTTCCTTAACGGCAAAACCACATCTGTGCCTTTCGTAAATGGGTGGCGTTTCCCGGGGACTCGGGTGATCCCAGTGGGGCTGGCGTGGAGCATGGAGCTTGTTGCTAACTTTCATCCTGACAGAAGGAGAGCTTCAGCACTGTCCTCACTTCTCTGACTGTTCATTTTACTCAAGTGTTGGTTATTCCTGTAAACACAGAGCAAATGTGTTGCTATCCACAAAATGATGCTCGGTTTGGCGAGAGGAAAAAATGCAAATGTTTCAAGCATGCTAAAACAGTACCCAGGGACATGGAAACCCGGGGCTTCCAAGGCTGGAAGATCACAGCGCTACAGCTAAGCAGGCAAAGTTGGTGTGTTCAGGGGAGTTGAGTGACAGGGTATGGTGCAGAAAAAGAAATGGGATGTGGTCCGAGCAGAAAACTGGAGATCTGGACCACTCTGGGGTAAGCTGCCATCCCATGACTTCTTCCGTGGTACAACAGAGATAGTAGTTGCAGATCATTTTACAAGGAGTTGTGAGAATGTAATTAGGTTCGAAAGCCTTTTGCAGATGAAAAGCATTATGCCTGGTAAGTACTATTTCCCTTTTTTTCCCCTTGAGTGGGAAATTAACATACAAAATTACCTGTTTGTCTTCTTATGTCTCAGTCTCATCCTTTCTTCTCCATGTGGGCTTTTGTTATCCCACCATTATTTGCTATATATAACTGTCGCACTCAAGAAAAATTACTTATTCATTGCAGGGGGTTAAAGAGTGTAATGTTAGAATGTGATTATAATTAATTAGTTGGAAATCATAATGAAGAAGTGGGGCAAGTGAAGTACTACATTAGTATGTAGTAGTGCATTGATTAGACCCTGCCTGTTTTCTGTCTGGGCACGTCATCCCTTATACACTGTTTCACATGGACGTGCTACTGTCTAGATTAAAAAAGAAAAAACAATGTGAAAAGCTAGTTTATGTGTAATTTAACATCTGGAAATGGTATCTGCATACCAGATGGTGCATGCTGAGCAGATGCCTTTTGGAGACCGTTCAAGACATGTAAATAGACCAAGGAAGAAGAACAGAAGCATCTCCAGTGTCATCAGCTCCTCATCTAGTTTTCTGCATTTGTACTTTCAGATATTGCTACGTCACTTTTCTGTAAAGTTGTTTAAAAATATCCCAAGCACAGTCTTCATATTCAGTGATGGAAGGCAGTCAGAGCCATTGACCCTGCTAAAAACTGTACACCACATCCTTTCCCTGCTCTCTGTCATGAACTTTCACATGAGAAATAAACTGATGACATTCATTCCATGGCTGACAGTCACACACTTTGACATCTCAGAAGAAGAATTATTATTTTGGAACACTTTAAATTACCTGTCTTGTGAAGAGGAGGCTGTGGTGTCAGTAAAAGAAAACACGTCGTCACTCTTCTCTCTTTCTTCTTCCCAAAGCAGTGGCCATTGGTAGCACCAAAAGTCTGGCTTATGAGGTGGTTCAGTGCCAGAGAAGTCAGAATCGCTTGACTTATTTTGAACTTTAGAAGACAGAAACAGTTTTGTTCTTGTACTATATAAGTTTAAGGACACAAGCCTTGTTACAATAACACTGTTTTCTGTCTAGAATAATCTAATTTTGTTAGGGATGTGGCATTTCCATTCTGAAGTATATTGTAACAGCTACTACACACATGCTGCAGTGATCATGTGTTCTACTACTAGCATGGCTGAGAATGTCAGCTTGCCAACTGACAGCAGTTTTAGTATCATCATGTTACATTGCACATAAAATATGATTCCACACATTTGTTTATAGAGTAGTATTTCTTAGCCTTATTTAAATTAAAGGGCTACTTAACTCAGAAATGAAAAAATTGAAGGCTGTCTGGTATAGCATAGCCACAGTGATTTTATTTGCTGTCAGGTGAAAATTAGGTTAAACTTTGAATTCTTGTTTGTAACTTCTATGTTCTCTATTGTGTTTGCCTCTTTCCTTGTGTAGGATTGAGAAATACTGTTAATGGGTGTGTTGGGCAAAGAAAGTCTTTTTGTCTTGAAGGAAAGAGCCTGAAGGTTTTACCCTTCTCTTCTGAGAAATTATGGACATCAAATTGCTGAATTTGTAGCCACCGTGGTTACAGCTATAATTGCTTTGACTGCTAGGAGCTCAAAATAAAATGAAAGCAAATTGAAATAACTCTCACAGGTTTAAAATTCCTTGTTTTCACATCAGAGATTGCTGTTGCATCCTCATGGGTGAATAAGATCTCCTACCTGTATGGAAACTCCCAAGTCTGCCTAGGTTTGTGTGCTGGATACACGGATAGATACACTAGAGGCTCAGAAATCTGTGTTGTAAATGAAGCTTACTGTCCCCTTCCTATTCAGTCTGTTTAGTTTGTTTGTGTTAGTGAATCACATTTAGTACTTAAAAGAATGTTTCTTTTTAGCTAGGTGGTGTTGGGAGGAAAGTTGAAGGAGCAGGAAGAACAGCAGGGCCTGATTTGTATGCATAGTTGCTGCTTAAAATCTCACAGGGCTTGACGCAAGCAAGAGTCATCAACTATTTCAGCCCTTGCTGTTAGCGGAGGTCAAGACAAGTTTCTGTGATGTTACGCAGCCATCAGCCCAGCAGCCCTTCATACCTTGCTGCCTGCCAGCCCAGGAGCGAGCCCCGCGCCGACTCCCCGGGGCTCCCTCGCCCCTTGGGAAGCGACGGCGTTACACCAGCATCTGCGAATGCTGTGTTTGTCAGGGCGGAATGGAGAATTTCTGACAAATTCCTGTTTAAATCTTTAAGTCAAAGAGATTTGAGTGTCCTTTTGTGGTGTGTTTTTGTTTGCTAAATAGTAGTTTCTTCTATTACCCGAATGATTCATCTCTGATTATTCATTCTGACTAGTTAGAAGACCAGTAGTCAGTAACAATTCTGGTCTGCCTTCCAGTTTTACTAGTACTGTCAAAACTGCCCATGCTTTGGTAAAGGAAAATGTTGCATGTAATCCAAAAGATTCGCAACCTTCTCTGTTTTTGTGTTTACTGCAAACTGCAGGAAGAAAGATGAAGGTGTGTCAGCAGAGAGTCTTCACTGCAGCGCCCACCTGAGACTAGGAGTTGGTGAGGCCCCTTGGAAATGCAGCAGAGAGATTGGTTTTGTGCAGCATTTTACTTGTCTTTTTCCCTCTCAGTGTGAGCTACACTTGTAATTAGTAGGTCTGGATCCAAGTAATGCAGGAGGCCTTGGCATTGCTAGGTCTCAAATGGGACAGTTTGCACAATGAGGTGATGGATAGATGTCCCTTGACAGAAGCAGGCCTAAAGCAGTGGGGTTCTCAAACTGGCTGTAATTTCACACTGGGCCATTGGCAGAGGCAATTAGTAAGAATTACAAACTCAGTTGTGCTTGAAAAGATTCTTCTGTGACTACCTTCCTTCTCCAGAAGTTATAGCCTTGTTGCAAGTTTTATCTTCTATCATTGAGGTAGAGAAGATGTGGTATCAGTAGGCAGGATGCCTTCATTTGGAATGCTTTTCCTGTACTTAAATCATCGCTGCCTCCACAGTCTCCAGAAATCAACAGTAAAATCATCATTGGCTGCTGAAAACTGTTTCAATAAAATAGAAGGGGAAATGAGGCTTGAAAAATACTGGGCTTATTGTGTGCAAATATGATTAATACAGCATAATCTGATTGGAATATAGCTTGTGTCCTGGAAACATTGCCAGCTTCGTGCCAAGATTTAGTGCACTGCAAAGATTTTATTGCAAAATATCTTACGCTTTCAGCTGCAGCATTTCCCTTCCCTCCCAGGACAGCTGTAGTCTTTCCCAACTTACTCCAAAATGCAACATGCGTAAACAGGTTTTGCCCCTTCCTCAGGTAGGCGTTTGTGTGTAAGCCCTCCTTGCAGTTTGGAGCAGAGAGTTTTTCACACCCACATCTTATTTCTAACATGTTTTCCTTTACCGGTTTACTCTGGAAAAGACACGCTCTACCAGAAAGTAGAATTGGCTTGTTGCTGCATGTGATCTGGGAGAAAAGGCGGCAGCTGAATTGAGAACTGATTCTTAATCGATCTAATAGTTTTACTGTAGCCAGGTTGTATCAGTTTTCTGTGTTTCAGTTTCCACAGCTGAAAAATGGGACTAAGGAATTTGTACCTTGTATAAAAATTTTCTGGATTACACAGATGAAAAACAAAGTATGAACGTGAGGGTTTATACAGGAAAGATTGAACTGAATACTTTAAAAAGCTGCTGGGCTTGTAATGTAAGCAACTGCAAGGAAATACTTGTTCTTCTGTTCAGAAACTGTTGTATGTTTAGTGGCAATGGACTGTAATACAAATGTCCTAGAAAACGCTCTCCTACTTAGGTTAAAAGCTTGTCTTTAGTTTCATCCTGATGTGTAAGGACTACAGGCTTTGAGGCTCTTCTGAGGAGATACTAAGCGGTTCTGCTTCTTTCCCAGTTCTCTGGAAAATACAGCTCTTTGTGGCGTACAGAAATAGTAGGTAGATAAAGAGAGGGATTGGTAGATGTAACAACAGTAGCCTTCAAACTATCCTAGCGAAAAATGAGAGATGCGTCGACCATTGCACATCTGCTGTCTGCATTTTCACATTTGCACGTTCCCAGTTTAACAGGTGCAGATTTTGCGGATTTCAGAGGCTGCTTTAGCCATTAGTGCTTTAAAGCTGAAGGCAGATGGAGAAGCCAAGTTGTTCCTAGTATGCTTTGAGCTGGATGTTTTTCCAAATACCAGCACAGTGCTTGGGTGGCTATTGTCCCTGGTGTCTTTCTGTTGCTGCTCTTCGGAGTTTGACCATTTACAGCTGTGTAATGAGCAAACCGAGGTCTGGAGCTGTGGGAGCTCACATGCTGACATTGGGAATGGGGAGCTGAGAAAACATGTGTTGCTTGCTCCATCCCAGTAAATCACCGGCTGACAAACTGCTGATCTGCTGTCCGTGGATTCTTGAAGAATCAGTGTGTTAGACAGAAGCTGCTGAAAGAACAAGTCTTCACAGTGTAATGGAAGTTTCAAAAGCTACTATATTCTGCTTTCTTTCTCTTAAAAACATGAGAATAACACCAAGCTGGGTCAGCAGGCTGTTAGTATACCAACGGCCAGTTCTTGTCATTGCCGGATGGATGGAAATACAGAGGGTTTTTTCACTGTTGATAGACCCCCATATCTAGTAATCTTAATACTACAACAGAAGTACTATGAAGTTTCAACTACCCCTGTGATGCCGGGAGCAGCTTACTCTGTAGGAGGAACCGAAGCTGAGAGTACAGAAGGCTTTAACTCTGAGATCATGTGTGCCATCGCTTTGTGAATGCCTTATTTTAGCACGCTACACAGAAACTTACGTGTGTGGCTTATTGACAGCATGAGCACTTGCGCTACGTATAAGCCCAGGTGCACACTGTTTAAAATAAATGTGTAGCTTTTGAGGCTTAATCTCTTAAGTGAATAGGGAGAGAAATAAGAAGCTGGTTCTGTTTGGACACTGGTATGCCTGAAAAATGCCTTAGATATAGTGTATACGTGGTTGCTATACCTTTAAGTAATTTTCGTTTTATTTCTAGATGCTAACAAGTTATGTTTGAACATGAAGCCCATGCAACTATTTCTTCCCTGTTCAGAAGTCTTCATTGAAGAACTAAGCCCATATTTTGGCACAGTAGTTTGTTTCCATGGAAATGCAGGGATATTTCCAGTATGGGATTATGACTCCCAGTGGGCTGTATCTGAGAGAGGTAAATTGTGAAGGCCACTTGTTAAGTGCAAAAAAAGATTCTCTTGTGTCAGGGAAACCATAAAAAATTCCGGCAAAAGAACAGGTGACCGTGTAGTCATCTTTAAAATATTATTCCAGTGCAACGGAATGTTATGCCAACTATTAAAATAGACAAACTGAAGTTTCCTTGAAATGCAGAATCCGTCTGAATTGCTTCTCTTGACATTCAAAATGTGACCTCAGTGCTGTTGTTACCTCAAGCCATGCATTTTTATTCAGCAGAAGAAATCTTTCCAACACTAAGCTCTGTTTTGCCAGCCTCTGAGGCATATCCAAACAGCCCAAATCTTTGTTACATCGAAGGCAAACAAAGTGCAGCAGCAGAAGGCTAAAAATACCTTGAATTTACCAATGAGAGTGCTAATAAGCCTGCTTTGGGAAGAGTTAAAGCTGATGATACTTGACAACACTTTTTTTTAAAAAAAAACAAGTAGAAACGCAGCACTAAAAACAACCTGAAGGGTAGACATCCAGCAATTCAGAGCCAAGCTGAACATACAATACTGTGTCAGTCCTTGAAGCAACAACAAATGCTGCCTTTAAAGATCCTTTTAGCATGCAGAGTGGGAGAATCGGAGCTGATACAGTTCCAGGTCAGAGGTTTTAGAGCTGAAAGCTGTGCTGTGCACTTGGGAATGTTTGCAGGAGCATTAGAGGTAAGGAATTTTCCATCGCTCTTGGGCTGCAGAGTGGGTGCATAGCTGCTTTATGGGCACTGCTGCAGCTGGGCACTGCAGACTCTTTGTGCTTCTCTGTAGGTGTTTACTGGTTTCCACCCAGAAACCTGTATTTGGCACTGTCAGAAAAGGGTTCTGGGTAGCCTCTGAAGCTCAGATCCAAAAGATTCAACCCTCTGGTGATTAGTGACTCTTGCCTTGCTTCCTGTTATCAGATTTATTGTCAAAAACATCTGTGGCCGCAAGAGGCTTAGTGCAAGATCTGGCTGTTCATGCACAGCAGAGCAGCTTGTGTGTTAAGCATACGAAAATATCCTGGGGTGCACCTGGAGGTTTTGTTAAGGTCTTGTCTGCTGATCACTACAAATACATAATTTCTAGTGAAATAGAAAAGGTACATTAAATATTGAAGTGTGCTTAAAGCTCATCTTTGTCTTACTGCACAGGAGGCTTCTGTGTTTGAAAAGGTTGCTTTGGGTAAATGAAAATTATAATCAATATGGCAGCAGTTTCCTCTGATATCAGACTTAAAAATGGAGTGAATTCAAAGAAACAAAGCGTACTGTTGCTACCCAGTTTGTTTGTTTGGTACTGTGAAAACTCAGTTTAAATACAGGCTGAAATACTACAATTCTGTTTTGCATAATACAGTGCATTTTTATTTACGGTCTAGTGGTTAAAATCAAACCCCAGGAGTCAAGAGGGCTGGGGTCTGTTCCTGCCTGTTTTTCAACTTGTTTTGACCGTAGACAAATCCTTTATGGTCACAGTTCAGCCAAGTCCATAAGCAAATGGCGAGTCAGTGATTCACCATGTTCCTAATTGAAAACATATCAGTTGTCTCATGGGCTTCATTTGGGATTTCTTGCGGTTACAATTCGGCACGTTTACCACTTCGTCAGTGTGTTTACAGGCACTGAGCTCCCAGGTCAGCACAGCACAAACGTGCAGGCCTCCATGGCCCTGCACGCAGGGAGGCACACGGCAGGCAGGTGTTTACATGGGCAGAGATGAGCTGCGGCCAGGGCTCCAAACAGGAGTGTCTGTTTTTCCCCTCATGTCCACAAGGATGGTGTGAAGTGAGATGTCTGCAGAGGCTGTGGCAGAAGTTGAGATAACACTTGATGGGCCTTTGGAAAGGGAAATGCAAGGCCAGGGGGGCTGGAGGTTTCTGCTTACCCCTGCTGTTGGGATTGCCAGGCCAGCCGAGCGTGTTGGCACGGAGGCTCCCGTAGTGCCGGTACCTCTGCAGGGTTTCCAGTTCTCACAGAAAAGAAAATCCTCTGCCGTGTTTCCAGTGTGAAATGGCAGCACCCTGCCAGGCTGTGCCAGCCAGGAGTGAGTCTGGGCTCCCGTTGGAGCTGAGCAGTCTGAGCCCGCTGTCAAAACCAAAGGGAAGTTAACACTCAGGTGTGAAGATTAAACATGACATTTCAGATCCATTTCTGTGTAAGTAATGAATTATTTTAACACAGAGAGCAGCATAGCTTGAAATGTTACCGTTTCCCTTTCATTATGTTTCAGTGACAGTGCCTGACATCACCTCCCCTGGTTAGAAAAGACCCCGTAACACAGAAGCTGAAGTCATTAGTATTCTAGAGCATAAATCCTCTTCTTTTCTAATTGTGTATGAAAACTGGCATTTGCTCTGGAACGGGTTATGAAGATAATAGATACTCTGAAAGGAAGGTCAATATATAGAGGTCAGATAGCATTCTTCACCACCTGGTTACTTCTGGGGATCCTCAGACCTCTTGCCCAACAGCTGAGACGAACTTTCCTCACGCTATGGCAGTATGTGAAATGCCTGCCCAACACTTACTAGTATGTTAATTAGTATTGTTGCTTCATTGGGGATTATTTTTGAATTAAGTCCAGTGTCCCAAACACCTCCCAGACTGGTCACTCACTGTTTCCCTCTCGATGCTCAGCTGGAGTTGCAGGTCGGGTGATCAGAAGTTCCAGGGAATGAGCATTTGGTGCTTGCATGGACTAGTCAGTGGTCTGGTTGGTCGTGGAGGGGTGACTGTCACAGACATCCTGGCTTTAGCTGGCACAAAATGGCCAGCTTTAAGGCTGCGTGCAAAGGAGATGTTGACAGCATGGAGAGCTCTGGGGATAGATCTATCCTATTTTGGGACACTAATCTCGAGTCTGATTTGATAGACACTGTTGAGGTAGGATACATAGATACTTGTACTGTTACAGGGGATGCAGTTGTAAGAGGGGATCTTGGTCCTCTAGGCCTTAACCAAACACTGTTTGTCAGCACAACATTGATATAAATGTATTTCTAATACGTACTTGCATTATTTATTTTTGGTGCAATTCAGAATATGGGTCAACATTTAAAATGAGCAGCACTTTGATCCTGCTCTTTAAGTCGGGTTCGTGTAATTTCAGAAGCGTATTTGCACAAGCTTAATTATGTATGTTGTGTCTGAGATGTGTATGTATCTGGATACTAGCTACCAGTCTGTCCATATATGTCCCTAACTGCCTGATTTGCATGCCTTACTCACTGGGGAATAAGCAGCAACTGAAATAACCTGTTTCTAGTTATTTTACTTTCATTTCTTCAAGACTTAACACAAAGGCATTGGGCTGCATTTCCTGTGCTTCAGAGGAAAGGCTAAACCCCTTGCATTATCTGTCCACCTTTAGGCCTATCTGTCTTTGTGTGACCTCCGGAGAACCCAGATAGTGGGTAAAATTTCTGAAGATGGAGTGTTTGTTAAAGCTTTTTGCAACCCTTTGGAGGAGGTCATCACCTCTAGTTTAAGAAATACTGATCTTATCTGAACACCTGAAGGTCAAAAGCCAATTGGTTTCATCTGCCAACGAAATCAGTGTGGGTAGTCTGAGGTCTTTCCATTCCCAGGAGACCCTCAGTGGCCAGGGCCAAGGATGGGGAAGCCCACAGTGTGGACAGTGCTCTCGGCACCTGCGTGGGTAAGGAGTCGAGCCGGTACATACCCGAAGGATCAAAGCAGGCGATGCACCAGCTGCAGAAAGCAGCTTCTGCCCTGAAGTCCCCTGCCA
>Ga0181612_157736_pt1 | contig 22084 bp, 14 predicted proteins | sample HoacroProtozoa21_FD_119630 | JGI IMG/M metagenome (GOLD analysis project Ga0181612, IMG submission 119630) | Hoatzin crop microbial communities from Cojedes, Venezuel. Combined Assembly of Gp0051906, Gp0051904, Gp0051908
CCCCCCTGAGCCACAGACCTGCCCCACAAAGCCGGGGCCTGGATCCCCCCCGCTTCCCCCTGCCCCCGCATCGTCAGGTTCCAGCATCTACCTGCCAGCTCCAGCAAGCCGGCAGCGGCGGGGAAAGCGCCGGTGCGGGCCGGCAGCGGGTGCCAGATGGGATTCTGCCAGGCAGGGCTGTAGCGACAGGCCAGAGCGATGCTGCTACGTTACCGTGGAAATGGTCCGCTGTTTTCCGTCTGAGGGCCTCCACCGTCTCCTCGGTGTCTGCCCACTCCAAGACCAGCCTCCGGCCGTACAAATGCGTGCTGTGGCACAGGGCGTTGAATGCTTTCTGTAGAATTAAGAGAAAAAAGCAAATAGTAAGGAGAAAAATAAAACCAGGCTCACATGAAGAAAAGCAAAGATGTTCCTCTGTCTGCCTTGAATTTAAAAGGCCACCAGAGAACATCCTACTTTGAGCATTTTGCTCTGATGGGGCAGGATCCATCTCTACCAGTGGCTTTGACTCAATTGTTTACCTTCCACGTACCTGCAGCAGAGCAAACACCCATCGCCATTCCTGCGGGCTGCAGCCGCTCGCTCGGGAGCAGGCTGAAATCCAGCGTAACTGGCAGCTCCAGCTTGGCTGCAGCCTTGCATCATCCTGGGACCGGACCTGAGCCCGGGAAGGCGCAGCCTGGAAAGGCGGCCGAGGCTCGGGGCAGCACGGGGTGGGCTGACCACAAACCAGGGCCCCCGCGGGCAGCACTGGGTTAGCACAGAAATTCAGAAGGTTTCCTCGTTGTTAAACCCCGCTTAACAACATCCCTACAGCTACAGCCTCTTGCTGGTGTTGAGTACAAGTGTGCCGGCCACTGCTCAGGCAGATTTCTATGCCTGTGACCAGCAGCGGCAGTCAGGAAACACTGGCTCGATCCACGGGAGGTTGACTTTGTCTTCATTTCCCACAGACTTTCAAGGAAATTCAGGCCTGAGCAGGACTGGGCCCGTAACGCACACACACAAGCACGCTGGTCAAATCTTTTCATCCCCAGGGGCCCACAAAATGCTCCACAGCAATGCGACACATGGCTGGGCATGAGGGTAGAAAAAAGGAGCCCAAAATGCTCTTTCAAAAACCCCAGCTAAGGCTGGGATCAAGTCAGGTTATAAGCTCTGCAAACTTGAGTTCCTGGACCAAATACGGCAGTTACGGGACTCCAAAACCACGTCCCGCTGTCCAACAGGGACGTGTCCTCCCATCCGGAGGCCCCCAGAGCAGCACCAAAGTTGTCCTGGAGAAGCCCAGACCTCTCCCCCTAAGCCATTTGCCAAATGGCAGTTTTGAACCACTGCGGTCATCCCCAAATGTCACATCTCCAGGCTACGGGGCTCTTCCTGCGAGGGGCTTTGGCTGCCCACAACCATTCCTCAGCAGCCAGGAGCCGGCCCGAGCTGATGGGCTACGGAACTCAAAGCACATCCCACTTCCAGTGACCAGCACTCGGCAGCCTGCGTTTCCCCCTCCTTCCGACTCCCTTTCACTCATTCTCACTCAAAAAGAGAAACGAGGAGCTCCACCAGCTCCACGGCATCGCTGAGATTCCCCACCTCCGCCAGCTCCCGGGACGGACCCCGGCAGGGCGGCGTGCCTCCTTTTTGGGGGACACATGCCCCTCGGAAGGGCTGCCAGCCTGGCTGGTGCTTTTGCAGCTACAGCTGTTTTTATTTGCCGCTGCTGTTGTTTTAAAGGCCTATTTTCACTTGGAATGGTATCCAATTAGCAGAGCAATGTGTTGGCTTAAATAAACACTCGGGGGGAGGTGGCAGTTGGGAGTTGTGATGGCTGTTTACGTTGGCACAAAGAGCCATTTCCAGAGCCTGGCAAACAACAACTGCAGCTCTAAACGCCGGGTCTCATTTGTTAATTTATACTTTTTAATTTCTCACTTCCCGCAGCACAAGGAAGAGGAAGGTTGGAAGATGGGATACAGAATCACAGAATGGTCGGGGTTGGAAGGCACCTCTGTGGGTCACCCAGCCCAATCCCCTGCTGAAGCAGGGTCACCCACAGCAGACCGCACAGGACCTTGTCCAGGCGGGTCTGGAATATCTCCAGAGAAGGAGACTCCATAACCTCCCTGGGCAGCCTGTTCCAGGGCTCCGTCACCCTCAGAGGGAAGAAGTTCTTCCTCATGTTCAGACGGAACTTCCTGTGCCTCAGTTTGTGCCCGTTGCCCCTTGAAAGCTTGAAAGTGATTTTGTGATTCTGTGAACCACAGTACAGCCTTATTCCCCATTCCCATAAAGGGCAAGACAGCATTTTAGCAATGTGGTTCCTCAAGGACTGCAGGAGACCAAGGCCACTGACTACTGTTGCAGCAGAGAAGAAAAAGGACACAGAGATGAAGGCAGTTTGTGAAGAGGGACAGCAGCCAACAAACTGCTCACATAATCCATTTCCCTGTAGCTGATCCCTTGAAAGACTGCAAGAACAAACACAGCAACCTAAAATTTATTTCATAGAATATTTTACTGATAGAATGTTTTACTGATGGAAAAAGACCTTGTGACTAAATTTTTGCAAACGCTTTCATGTTTTGCTGAAATCTTCCCATTTTAGTTAATCAGTCTAAACTGAAATTTTCCAAAGTCTTTTTTTTCCTCTCGTAACCATTCCCTCCTTATAGGATCCATCAGGATTCAGGAAGATGTGCAAAAGCATTAGTAAGACAGCATGCCACAAGGACTCCACGCTGACTCCACAACCTATCTTCTAGTCAGTCTGTCACTTACATGTCCTCTGCTTCATTCTCCTATGCTGTCTCACTCTGCATTATTCTCACAAGGAGATGAAACAAAATAAGCAAGGATGACTATGAATCCACTGGCCTATGGAAAAGGCCATAAAACAAAATAATGAAGAGAAATTCTTTAATTTTTATTAGCTTCCTTTCTGCAGTCATTCCCTTACCAAGAACTCCGCCATTAGCCCCACTGCACTGTATTATGTTTGGTTGGGCTGTTACACAGAAAAAAGGAAATGACAGTGAAATGTCTTGGATAACTCGCCAGATGTGAACCCAGTAGGGCTAAATTATCCCACAAGTCTTCTGGAGCTGACTGAAAGAATGAGATTTGCCAGGGATAAGTTTGTCTCATCACCTTAGATCTTCTGAAAAGGCTCCAGAGCTTCTAGGCAATCACAGACTGAATATGACTCCATGCCATGCTATTGCAAAACAAAAAAATAAGCAAACAACATCCTGGGATGTGTAAAGATATGTACAAACCACAAGAGGAAAGAAAAAAATCCTTCCGCTATACACAGCAGGGGTGAAAGTTCTGCTGAAATTCTGTGAGTGAAGGAATACATGGACAGACTGGAGAGGGACCAGGTGAGAGCAACAAGGATCTTCTGAACCTTAAGAAAACGACCTGTGAGGAAAGACTGTTGTGAGGCTGTTCAGCCTAGAGAAGGCAAGGCTAAGGCAAGGTTATAGACAACTGCTGCGGAGAGGTGGTGAATAACCCGTTTGCCTGCACCCACTTGGGATATGGCAGGAAGTAATTAATGGCCTTACACTGGCACAAGGGTTAGGATGGACAATAAGGAAACCTTTCCTTGGGATGCCAGTGTCGGTGACAGGGCTGTGCCAGAGTACACTGCCTGGGAAGTTACAGACTTCACATCACTAGAGTTTAAATTCTCCTGGGGGCAGAATGACTAACTGGCCTCCCAAAGTATCTTCTAGCCCCAGCTTTTGTATTCCTGAGGCTCCAGTAGATGTCCATGGTCACAAGCTGCAGCCAGGTTTGTTTCATCAGCGAGGCAGCTGTCTGCTGGTTTTGGACAGAAAGAGCCCAGGGTACAGTCCTTCTGTATTCACAAGCGAAGGGATTTTCCCCTCACCGAGAAGACTCTCGAGCATCACCATTCTGACCAGCTCTCATCAGGCTGCTGATATGTATGGGGGAAGTTTCTCTTCCTCGGTGGATCTGCCTCTGAAGGGCATTTGGGAACACGACCTTGTGAGTGTGCGGTCTGCTTTTGATCTCTTTTGTTCTGGGTCCACAGAGCCCCTGTAGCAGAAATCTATGATCTTTGCTGAACACATTTTTAATTCATCCTGGACTTGAGAGAAATTTGTGGATTAGTAGATTGCTGAACTCTATGTCTCTGGAGCGATGCTGGAGTTTCCTTGCTACAAGCAGCAGAGGACGAGTTGGCATTTGTTGAGAATTTGACTTCGGCCACTAGACCTACTGATTTCCATAGATCAGAGAAGTCTTCAAAGCAGCAGTAATACTAGTTTAAATAAATACAGTCTCCTTCATCCAACGGTTGTGATAGACTTCACAGACAGCAATGAATGAATTAAAATATAAATCATACCACAGGGGCAAAAGAGAAACTCCCTCCATTTCACAACTGGGAAAACTGAGAATTATATAGCATAAATGTATTTTAAGATTTCGAGGTTTTCCAGTTTCTAAGTACCCATTTTAGGATAGTGAAAGCCTGATTATTTTTTTTCAGAGACACCAAGTGGTTTATTGAATAATTGGAGCCACGATGCCTCTAGGGACAGGAGCTTGGCACACTGACTTGGCTGACTTAACCAGCTAACTGGAATTTAGATAAGATGAACCTCTGACAAGCATGAAAAGACCTTGTCTAAATGCTCAGAAGTCTTTGCTTAACTCCTGGAGGATGAAAACTGAGATGTTGCTGTCTCTGCCCCTCTTTGACCCACTCAATTGCTTTCACTCCACCTCCTGCCATCTTTCTATCCTTTCATCTCTTTTTTTGTTGCTTTGTTTTGCACTCTGCTTTTCTTCTCCGGGTGTACAAGGGTTTCCAGAGTTTCAGCTGAAACTGCAGCTGTCTGGGTCTCCATCTGCAAAACACAAGCTGTTCGAAATTGAGGGACAGGTTTGGAAATCGGACCTAGCTGATCACCACCTTATGACAAAATCAGGAGTGGGATGGTGGAATCCTGGGGTGATATTTTGCTATTCCATGCAGTGGGACAATGTGTATGTACCAGGCAACATTCGGGAGGTGCCAAAGAAACTTCACCGTCTTTGTGAGAAGAGTACTTTTTGGGTCACTTCTGTAAACTATTCTGATCTATAGTGCTACAGCAACACGTATATTATTTGGGGACGTGTGCATTGTAATATCAAAGCAACGCCAAGGCACCACAAACAACCACAGCGCCCATCGAGACCAGAAGCACCAAAAATCTCTCTCAACTGGCAAACTACATTTGAACAAAAAATTGTCAAAAACAGCCTAGCAGCGTTCTGACTTCACATTGGTTCAAAGTAGGGAGGCTATAACATATCCTAGCACAACGCGCCCACCGAGCGCACAAAACAGCGTTCATCTACAGGTCTCTCATAACACAGGCGCAGTGCAGCGCACTGCCAAGGACGCGGCACTTCTTACCAGCAATCAGAAAGAGGGACATGGTGGTGTTGCAGCCTCCGCTGTGTCTGCAATGCCCTTCCCTTACCAGGGCTCCTACTTCGTACTCTCCCAAGCGGAGCTTCACAGCTTTCTGAAACAGTCTTCATGGGGCTGTGTTTTAGCAGGCAGTAATTTCTGAGAGGAATACTGCAGTTACTAAACGTTTAAGAATACGCTGGTGTTTAGGAAAAAAGAACCCAAGAGGAACAGGTACTATCAATTTCTGATCTTCACTATCTTTGAAACTCAGCCCAGTTAGGAAGAAAAAAAAATACACGCTGTCACACATACAACCCTATGAACATCGATGTATTTTAATGGGTATGTTTTTCTCTTCTATATAGCCTCTGAGTTTCTCCACCTCTGAGCAAGACTTAAAAACATACCACATCATCTATACTGCTCCATAACCTGAAACTCCAAGCCTCCTTAGGAAACTTTCCTTTCAGAACAATTTAATTAGATGCGATATTAACATCCCAAACGCATTTCCCTCATGAGTTAGAAGCGTCTCTCTGTTTTGACTAATTTCTGCTAGATAAATACAGCCTACCTCAATTAGAGAAATTCCCACATTCTGCATTTTTTGACTGTTGAGGCTTTCTTTATTTTGTACCCTGAACTCTTAAGTGGCTTTGCCTCGTCTAAAAGCTGCTTAAAAGCTCTGCCTGGCATGCCTGCATTCCTGCGGAGAGTTGCTTAATCCCTCTGTATACTCTCCATCTGCCTGCGAGGAACGCCGAGCATTCCCAGATCTTTAAATGGAGGTGACACAAAAATCTATTTTCTTTTATTAATGGAAAAGAATTCGGTACTATTTTTAAAAATTCCAAGCCCGCCCCCCCTTTTTGGTATTCTCCTTTTTTTCTGCTTTACTCAGTTCTAGCTGCCTGGTTATTAACTGCCATGACGCATGAGTCACGCAGGATCGAGGACACAGGATGTGCTCAGAGTTGCTCAACCCTGTTCTAATACTTCACAAGTACACTTGTTTATTAGGTAATACAGTTGTGCGTGATATTTACATTGTGCTATGCTGATTTGGGATGTTAATGCCAGAAGGGCCAGCGAATGATAAACAAAAGCAATACAGGCAAATGAGGAGGAAGAAAGCCAAGCTAAGTCAAAGCAGAATGAGAAACAGACTGCCTGGGCACAGGGAGGAAGCACTCACATCCCGATTTTTCTGTTGGGGCACTTGCAGATCTCGTCTCAGCTATACCAATTTAAGCTCAGAGTAATTTCCTTTTCATGGTGCTTGTCTAGTTTTACCCTAAAATAGCCAACCTTTCTACACCTCAACTTTTCCTCAAAAATGCCTAGCTCCCACATGCCCCTAAAACTCCTCTGGTGTATGAGGACAGCTGCCTGTGCACCAGATCACGGCTTTTGCTCTCTGTTACGAAAAGTGTTGACAGCTGCCTCTATTTGCATATGGAAAGGGATACCCTATGCGAAAAAATACAGCTTTTTCTCCTTTCTCTCTCACTCCAGCAGTTCGCTCCCAGTCAGCACAGCAGACACAGCTTGCGAAAGAGCACACAGAAGCAAGGTGAAGCAGATGATGACAGCACTGTATTCAGCGGTGGGGCATGAATGTTGATGAAAAATCTATTTAGCCTGGGGGTTCCACTCTAAAGAATCTCGATCTTTTCCATGCATAAAAACAATACAGATCTAAATAAGAGTACGTGGCTGTGAAACTTATCCAGGAATGACAGAGCTACATAGACAAGATGGAAGAAGAGAACAGAAATAAGATGTGCTTAATATAAGCGAGGGTATTTGAAGTCAGGATATGTAAGGAAGATAAGGAACACGTGAAAGCAAAAACATGCTATTTGGCTAACTTCTCCTGAAAGCACTTGACAGCTGAACGTGGTTTTGAAAGGTCTGAAGGCACTTTACTGCCGGGACTGAGTCAAGGCAGCTTTGTGTGAGAGAGGACAATCGCGTTCTGCAACACATGTCTATTTTAAGGAAACTGTTTGCTGTCTCCAGAGACCCTTGATGTGGACACAAGACAACATGGAAGACTATAGCAAGAGCAGTCATAGAAGCAGAACTTAACTTGGAAACTGTTTTACAAATTAACTGCTTGTTACTTCAGTTATTCTTTGTTTTTCTTCCTCACACTTGATGATTTTTGTCTCTTCTCCTTCCTGCGACTTCTCCCATTTCCATCCCACTTTATCGCTGCTATTTAAATGCCTTCTCTCCCCTGCCTCCCATTACACTCTGTCAGTATTCCCAAAACAAAGATTAAACACTGCAAACACCCTATGGTAACATCTCATCCCCAAACTAGGTTTGTTTAATGGAAACCTACAAGAAAAATATAACCCTTGAGGAGTCATCAGGTGCCTACCAGAATGCATGAATAGTCCAAACAAGACAGCACCAGGAAAGCAAAAGGTACAAAACCAGACTCAGCTTGGGGAAAAACAAGAGGTCTGAGGATCAGTCGTCCTCTGGATCTTCTTTACTGGCATAGAGGGACCGCTGGTTCTGCCCCATGGCTCATTTCTAGCCCTCCTCTCCTGACTTGCAGAGAAATGCTGCAATGATACCATGCTACTGTTCATCTAGGGATTTAAGTGGAGGGTACTAGGACAGCAAAGTATTCCCAGCTGAGGTCCCAACCTCTGGAGGCAAGAGCTGCTAATCTTCTAACCTGTATTATGGACAAAATGACTCCATATGAATTCCTAGAAAACAGAAGACCCGAAAGTCCCACACCCATGTTTCCCCGTACTACTACCAGCTCTGCAATAGGCACAACACTGAATCAGAGGCAGTATTTTAAAAACCACCTGTGTACATTCTGGCTTCCCTGTCTGTACCGAAGCACCTACCGACACTTCCTGAGCTATTCAGTAGCTCCCACTGTCTTCACTGGGAAAAGGAACAGGGTTCAGTTGTGCAAGTAAGCAAAGTTTTGTACTTTGTACACCAAATTTTAGAATTATTGTGTTTGTGAGAGATATACATCACGTTCTTTTCAATTCCCCCTCGTGCCCAAGTTCCAGCAGCAGTCCCAAATTGGCCCACCTGGTCTTCAACCCAGCTGTTCACCTCGCTGCCCAGAAGGAGCTGCTGCTGGTTGCTCTGGGGAAGACTGATCAATTCTGCAGGCATCCCTCATATCTGCTCCCCACCTCTAGGCTTCCTTTCCATTTGTTCTTTTTTTTCCCCCTTAGCCACCGAGGAGTTTTCTTGTTAAGCGATCTCTAAACAAAATGCTCATTTCCCCTTCCAACATTACAAGCATCTCAGTGACATGGCAGAAAAGCTAAACCACACAGTCATTAAGACATCAATTCAATTTATTTGCCCGATTCAAGTTATAAAGGCCCACACAATCCAGACAGTTCTCTCAGAATCTGAAGGGCACAAAACTTGTACCTCTTCTGTGCAATGGTTGTCCAGAAATATTACCACTTCAGCACAAGTGATCATAAAAACAGCAGCATCTCTGACACCAAAATACAGAAGAGCCTTATAAAAACTGATTAGAGTTAAGGGAGGAAAGACAACAGACAGATCTATGTCCTCCACCCATCTGCTAAAAGAAAAAGAGTAAAACAGACTGGTTTACTTATTGGAAAAGAACTAATCTGACTCCTACAATTACCAAAGGACACTTGTCTCCATAACCCAGTAGGCACCTGCATTTTTCATCCTGTTGAACAATATGTCCACCTTTTGCTTTCTTCGCCTTGTTAACAAATAGCCCTTTCAAGTTTTGTTGCTTTTTAGCTGTTACTCAACTAAAAAAAAAAACAAACATGAAATAACCAGAACATCTATGTAGGAGATTTGCAACATGAGATAGATGATGGAAGGAAGACACTGAAATCCCCTCAGCCTGGTTTCTGCAGGGCAAGAGGAGAGAAGCACTTGAAGCTGAAAGGCAATATTCAGGTACAAGAGCGGCAAGGGCTGTGGAAACACAGAAAAGATGCAGAAATTAAGGAATGACACTTATTTTTGGTATGCCTGTGGAAACAGAAACTAAACCTACGTAAACATTTTGAAGCCAGTGGAGCTCCTTACAACAAAATGCTTGTTCTTTAGGTATATCAAGAGTACCTGAACAAACAAATTGGTCTACAAGAAATTCCCTGCCAGCAGAAATTTGATGGTTTCCCTAGATATTAGAAGTGGTGTCATTAAAAACTCCGCATTGACACTCAGTCACCAGGGAAAGATGACCTTTCTTTTAACCAGTTCTTACCAATTTGCAGAAGACCCCAAACTGTAGTTCCACTCTAATAGCCACTTCAATTAAAACATTAAGATCTTTCATAACCTCAAGGATTTCTCAACTTATATTAAAAAGGAGAGAAGGGGAAGCTGGAGATTTCTTCCGTCCTAGGCTACAGATGAGCAAGGGCTCATGAGGCACAGCAAAGTTTTAACTGGGCCACTCAGCCCACAGCAGCACTGAACCAGGGCAGCTACTCTGTCAACCGCAGGAAATAGCACTGCGAAGCTGCCTTGGTGAGCAGCTCTTCTGCAGTCTCTCAGGCTCACTCCAAAGCTCTGCACAAATGTGCAGTTTGTTACTCTAACACTATGCACTCAACGAAGAAACCTCTGGCCTATGTGTTTCACCCAAATCACACGCAGTGAGCTGAGGCTACCGGAGAGCGCAGCCACGAACTCCCCTGGCAGTCGCCTGTTCTGCCACCACCATCTGCAACGCGCACCGCGCAAGTGCCCAGAGAGGTGAACATCTTCTCACGTGTGGTCTTTTCTCAGCAAAACAAACACACTGGTTGGCTTCAAACTGTGGATTTTGCCAAGTTAATTACTGCTGTCAAGTTAATTATTGCTGCTGTTCTTATTATTTTCAACCCATCATCTCTCCTGTAACGATTCACTAGCTTCCTTGGAGAAAGAAGTGTGTCTGCGGGTAATGATTTCACTGCTTTTCCTCCTCTGCCCACCTCTCGATTGCTCTTTTATATTGAATAATCATTTATACAGTAGTTTAATTAGCTAATTATGAACGTGTTTGGGTATTCTAAGAAGGAAAAATCATTGTTTACTTGCTAGTAATTAAGTGGGTTGCATTTGATTCTGGTGTCAGGAAATTTATTAGTATTATTTTTCTGGGTGACAGTACCAACTATTAAAAACATAATTATTTGCTTATATCTCGATGCACTGAAAGGCGAAGTAAATCTCCATGACTGTAGGCTTTGGGTTTCTGGTGGATTATCATTAGTATAACTGATCTGGATATACTTATTAGGATGTAGAAAAAGCAGTCGAGAAAGGGACACTAGCTACAGGCAGAAAGCCTCACTGCATTTTGAAGGCTTTGCAGAATACTCAACTCACCTGTCTACCATCAATGCCAGCACAAACAGCTTCCAACTCCTTCCTCCCCCTCCAAGGGTATATGCAAAAGCAAGCATTTAAATGGGTTCTCTATGGTCCTTCTGATCCGTATGCAGCAGCTGTACTTGAAGGTCAACATTCATCTAGCGAGCCCAAGAGAAGCTCTGCGTGCAGGAAGACTCTGCTTGATTCTCTTGACACTAACGAAGGAGACAGGTTGCCAGAAAACAGCAGCAGGCCCGTGTGGAAGCCATGGGCAAGAGCAGTGGAGGCACAGACACGGCCGCTCAACCCTCCCCTCTCAGTATCCTCCCGAGAGAGGGGGCCGCAGGTAGCCCCTCCGCTGCAATCCTGCTCTGCCACAAACGGCAAGCGATCAGATTTTTGCAATCCCAGTAAGGCAGCTTTTAAAACATACAGACAATGAAACAGGACTAAAGAAAATCACACGAGCCCGGTCACAATGGACCTCTGAATATTGCTACAAATTTCCCAAGGTCAGGCCCTACTTGTGGCACTCATCCTCCCTTTCCAGTGTGGGACAGCATGGAATGAGACAGGTGACACAAACTATACAGTATGAAGACTCTGGCCTCCTCCGACTTTGACTCCATTTCTCAGCCTCTCAGTTTGAGAAACATAAATTAATCAGTCACTCTAGCTTAACTGAGCATGATTTTAAGGCCTCCATTTGCCAGCTGCAGGGACAGCAGAGCAAGGCTTCTGTCACAGGTGAGGCCCCTTCCATCGTCCGTACCCCATAGTTCACACCACAACTGCTTGGAAAACAGTGACAGGAGAAGTATTGAGTCCTTGATAAGGCAAAACAAGGAGCAAAACAGCACGCTGACTCAGGGGAAGAGAACCAACGCGTTCCTGGCAGTGTACTTTATGAGATAGGGCCTAGAAAGAAAAGATGCCTGTAGGATACGTACAGTTCAGTTCCCTTCCAAAGGCTGACTTCTCTTCCCAAAGGGGAGAATACCAGCACAGCTCCTACAGTTTCCAGCAGCACTGCTTCCAGCTTCATTAATACATAAGAAGGATCATTTCTTTGTTATAAATAAAACAAAAAAACCCACAAACAAATCCGCCCTGTAATGAGCCCCCTTTTCATTCCTTTCCAAACAAACTTCAAGGGACATTATAAATCGGCTCTTCCACGCTCCATTTTGCACTTTCTTGGATACTGCTCGCTGCTCTGTTCAGTTGTATTTTTTCCATGAACTCTGTGTCTATTTCAGAATAGCACATGCGATAACTAACAACAAATAAATTCATAAAATCTGAATTTGCCTTAAAAGGACCTACTAAGAACAGCAGTAGTGAGTTCATAGTTCTTTTTCTCTATTGTATAGTTTCTGAGGCTTTATTGCCTATTCAGAAACTTTACTACAAAAAATATGCAGGGTAGAATATCACTGTTTTTCAGACCAAGGCTGAGTGCAACTTAACTGCAGAAGGCTGGGCCATCACAAAACAATCAACCACGGTGAAATTCAAGGTAAAACTGTGAGAGTTCACAAGATCTGCAGATTAGACTAAGCGTGCAAGCAATGTCCATCATAGCTCATCAGAATTCATCCATACCCAATTCGTATTTGCAAAGGTCACAAAAATCAAACCCATCTCACAACGTGAACTGAAGGTCGTTAGAGCTGGGGCCAGCTGCACCAGCAGAGGAGTCAGTCCTGGAGTCAAGGACCTGGGCTAAATATAACCTGCCATCAGCTTCACCCTGCCTTCACCCTGAGGCTATTATCAATGCATTCCATTGAATTCCAAGTACCTTGGTATCATGTGAGAAGAAAGTTGCTCTCAGGTATTCATATCACTGCAATTCACAGCTTCCCAGTTTATTAATGACATGTGTGCAGTGAACTTCGATATATGAGCCTCAGGCCTTTGCATCCTTACACCACTTTCTCACAAGTATGGTTGTTTTTTTTTTTTAACCTGGAATGGAGTTACAAAGTGAGAGCAGTATCGGTTCCAGTGTCTCATGGTTAATCAATATCTTGGCTAGACACACACCATTTTATTGCTTAACCACTTTTAAAATCTAGTTTATATATATTTTCATAATCTAATTATCAATAATTGGTCTCCCTTCAGTCATACAAACATCTGAACTGACTAATGAATACTAAAGGTTAACACTTTATCAAATGTCTCATGGCCATATATCATCAAGATCTACGGCACGGTGGCAGCTGCCAAAAGTCTGAGAAGTGCAGGGGCGTCATGCAGTAAGTCGGAGGTGTGCTCGCCGAAGGGCTGGCCAGACTGCACAGCCACAGAAGACCGGGGCAAGCTGACAGAGTTTCATTCACAGCTACGGCAAAGCCCTCCAAACCGGGAGATTCCTTGAAAACAAATAACGATGCTCGCCTTGTGCAGAGCTCCCCTCGTGCCTGCAGGCTCGTTGCATTTGAAGTCAGTAACACTACCTGTAGGTTTGAGAAAACCACTCTGGAGCAGGAGAAACAATGTTGTAACTTGGCTCTCCACAACATATGTCTGTGATTAAGAGCCAGGAAGACTCTCATGTTTCATGGTACAAACTTCTAAAGGCCTCACCTTCGCTAGAAGACTTCCTTAGTCAACCTAATCAATATAGCTACAATGTCCCTCATATTTCAGCCCAAGCATTACAGCCATCTCAATCCGACATTTGGAGATTTCTCTCAAATTCAGTTTCTTACAGACACTAACACTGGCAGCCAAGCACAGAGAAATTTCCACAGTGCCCTATTAACCATAGTTTTCCAGCCTCAGAACCGCAAGAGAATGTGCTGCCAATCACAGCAGCCCCACAAATGTGATATATAAAACTTCCATTTCTGTTCTGATTGCTGACAAAGAGTATGGGAGAGTGAGAGAGCAAGGGGAGGCGGAATGGCTTCAGAGATGAATAAAGAAAGAGATATTACCCATTTTTTCACCCCCAGCCTTGGAGCAACCCCATTTTTCTCTTTCGATGGTTAACACCACACAGACACATGCGTTTCTTATCTTGGCAGAAGCAAAGCTACTACTAGCATGGAAAGGAAAGTCAGAAAAATTTTAACAGTTGCAGATAAAGAAATAGGATTGAGCTGTACAGCATATTCTCCCCTGCAATGTCCAGTCTACTTTTATTATGCTTATACAGGTGGAGCTTCCACTGTTTCTCTTACAAGTAAGCAGCCTCACAGTTAGAATGTTTCCTAACACTTGAGCCATCCTTTAATTTGTCAAATACCGGTAGTTTTTACTCCATTTCCTTCCTCCAAATGAGTTTCCAAGCCCAAGGAGTTCCCTTTCTAGTCTTTTGGGAAGAAAGCACTAACCGAATGCTTCAGAAGTGTGGCATTTTATCCCGTGCTAAGAAATCAACCCTTTTTTAATTTAATGCTTAGTAGCAAAAAGAAGTCTACCAAAATAGGATCAGAGGTTTTTTTTAAACTGGGGCAGGAAAGGGAGGGCAGATGTATCCCCAGAGTATGCAAAATAGAAATAAAACTGAAAAGTGATTTGGGCTCATATAAAGTCACCTTGATTCAAATAACACAATCACACACTGCAGTAGCGTTAGAGACATGGCCCTGTGATGTCTAACCAGAAGTTACCAGTCCCTTACTAACACAGCATGCTTCCCTGTGAAATACACCTATAACCAGAAATCAGTACTACACTGGATGTGCTAACACCCCCAAGCTGGCGTCTGTAACACGCAAGCTGCACTCCACAGAGCACTAGAAACCACGGGGGCCAGCCCAAGTCTCCTCAGCCTGGCAGGTTACAGCAAACCGTGCAGCTGGCCCCAAGCTGCTTAGAGGCGTTTCCAGGACAGAACTCAGCTCGGCCCCGACAGGAGAGCTGCAGGTTGGCATCTTGGCTCAAGGTCATCAACAGTTGTAAGAATGAAATCAGTGACAGGATAAGCAAGACCCAAACACAAGCGATTTTGCTGCTGCTGCACCTGGAGAAAGGTCAGCACCCTCCAGCCACGGGGCTGCAATCACGACAGGACGGAAGAGCAGCCCGAGCCCAGCACACAAGGCTCCATCACTGGGCTGTAACCAAGCCATGATACGCTACGCGGCACGCCTCAGTCTGCTGGTCCTCCGTTGCCCACATCAGAGCAGTCCCTGAGCCTGGATTTCCTTCCCACAGAAAGACCGCGTGCCTCCAGGCGCAGGGTTTGGAAGCAGCCAGGAACTCCATTTGGACCCGAAGAGTGCAAAGCACACTTGGACCTCGCTGTTTATAGCTGGAGTGAACACGACGACAGATGCGCATTGAGCAATGCCCTGAGGACTGGGATCCTGCCCAGTGCACTTCCCCTCTCCCTCCTACATTCCCCAAAGAACAAGAGTCCTTTGGATCCAGGTTTGTTGTGCAGTCTGGAGTGGCATTTATGCTAGAAAGTATTTCTTGGTATTTTTGTATGCAAAGAACTTGTTATTTAGGGTTATTCCCAGGTGGGAAATACATGAAGCTGCAGATGAAGCCTGCTGTGTACAATGTGCAAGTTTTTTTATGTACAGATGAAAACAGTGGTTTATAGGTAGTGCTTTCCAGACTGCAAGAGCTTTGGGCCTGAAGGCGACAAATGGCACTGAGGTGGACAATTTCAAAATTTTAATCAGTCTCAGGTACACGCACCTTGTACAAAAAAGGACAGAACTTACTTAGCTGATAAAAGAAGTTTTTTCCATGCAGCCATGTGTCATAAGTTTCTATTAAATCCATTTAATTTGGGACCTGAAAATTATGAGGTTGGAGAAAGTCATACAACTAACCACAGTGATTTGGGGACTGCTACTACTGGACTGGAAGTAGATTAAAATTATTCTCAATTATTCGGTTTTGTCTATAGCCTCTCCAAGCTGAACTGTTCTGGACACTCAGTCATCAAAGGAAGCAAGAAGCTGGATTTAAAGTCATTATGGCTTCCAGATAGGGGTAAGAATGAACCAGAGAAGATCATTATGTGGTATTTGCATACTAGAGGGGAAGTACTTGCAGTGACAAGAAATTTAGCACATTTGTCAAAGAGTGCAGTTCCCCATGACAAGCTGAGGCTTCTTGTACACAACTCTGAAAATGGGTTTTGCCTTGGGGTTAAAGTTTACTTTGTTTTCAGTCGAAACACTGCTTATGGTTTTTCAGTGTTCAAAGAAGAGACTACGTGGAGTCCTGCATGTGAGGTCTTGCTTAACCTAGGGACCGCCACGGAGGCTCGAAACGGGCAGCTCCCGCCCTGCGGTCACAGCTGCAATGCCTTCTGCGCAAGCAGGCATCCACATTAGCAGTCTCACCAACTTCACTAGGCACTAAAATTGTGTGTTGGGGGATCTGGAGACTCTGGACTGACTCTCTGGGGCTGTGACAGCTGATGAGCTCACTCCCCAAGGCTGCCTGGCTACAAGCACACGGCTGTTCCCTCTACAATTACACACATGCACACTCACACCAACATTTGCTTAATAGGCAGCTGACAGGCAGGAAGATTATTTCTAATAACTTGGCTTATCATCACAGCTTCTGATGACTTAAAGTGACCCACACGGACGATAGCACGTTCATCTGCGACCTTCAGCTACGTCAGCAGGAGGAAGGACAAAATAACCACGTGCAGAGACAGCAAAATGCAATATGCAGAGTCACTAACTTCAGACCAAAGAGCACGGCCCGAGGCGGGGAGCTTAGGTGATCTAAACGAAGCAGCACAACGCAGAGACAGCCTGGACCTTCCTCTTGCTTACTGCTAACACAGTGAGTGCCAGCGATTGAACCCCAGGAAAGCTCCACGCCAGACCCCACAAGAGATACCAGACCCCAGCAGCTGCGCTAGCAGAACATGCTGGCATGCTGTTCTCTTTTTGATGTCTCAAGGTGGCTGGGTGAATGCAGTCAACCTTTTAACAGAGGAAATTTTCTCAGGATTGTTCAAACAGATCTAGGACATCTCATGAGCCATGTTAACTCCCACTTCCCTCATCCAAAGCCAGTGTGCAACCTTCTCCTTCACAATTAATCTGAGCTCAGCCATGTCTGAGGTTGGAAGGTTTCAGATTTGCCTGTAGATATTAGAGATCAGGCAGCTGCTTGACTAGAGTTAGGTGCACTTTGGAAAGCATCATTTCTCCTCTCCTCCTCAAATCCTGACTGGCGTGACGGGAAACCAGCTGGTACAGGGGCACAAGTATCTTCTGAAGTAGCACATAACCAAAATCAAGGTCCTTTTGGAACTACAGCTTTGAGATTATCTTCGTGGTCTGCTCCTTTGTTTGCTCCCTCTTGTCTCACACAAGGCCCCCTTGCTGTCCTTCCCATGCTGTCACACCCCTATTGTTACAATGTCCTTCTCTGCAGCTTCAGCCAGCTGTATGTCCCCCAATATCTCCCTGCTTTATTGACTCCTCCTAAGTCACAGCTCAGTGCTGTGTCTGCATGAAACAGTGAAAGCTGGGGAGAGTGGGAAACCGATGTATAAACAAATCACTAGAGAAACCGGCTCGCCAGCGCAGAAACAGCAGACGAGGACATGGAGCTTAAGCAAATGGGGCAGCTGCAGCCAAATACAGCCCGGGGAATTATGGCTTCTTCCATCGATGGGAACTCAACAAGGGTTAAAAGGTCAATAGGAGAGGGCACTAACGTGCACTAGATAAATCTCTCACGATTGCAGTAATAGCAGCAATAATATAAAATTAGAGATACTAGCAGGTGAAAAATTCACTCAGAAGAATACAGGCGGGCAAAAAATAAGACAAAGGCATTCTGGTTCCCAGCTGAGGAAAGCTAACTGGGTCAGAGCCATATAAAGATATTCTTTATGTGGCTATCTTATCTGCCTTCACTTGTGGAAGAATTTGTGCATTACTGGTACTAATGGAAGACAAAGATATGCTAGGAAATATTTTGCTCCATGTCCCAGAATTTATCATCATGATATAAGATTATTTTGCGTATCTATTTTATTTTCACAACAATTTTCCTAGGTCAATAATTTACTGATATTTGTCCTAAACAGAGATTCAAAGAACTAACATTAACAGTGAGTTTCACTGACTGTTCCTGTGAGAATATTTAATGAAGAAAATGAGGGATTACAAAGGAAGACAAATTTTACTTTACTCATTTGCAGGAGATAGATCTTGAAAAAAAATCCGTGTCCCACTTGGGTGAAATGGAATAAAATATCTACTGTAAGCATGAATGTTAGAGGTGGGAAGAAAAGAAAGCATATTTATGTTCTGCAACGTGAGAATTCAAAGAGCTACTTTTTTGTCAAAATGACAAAAAAAAAAATTCAAAAATTTCAAAGTTAGAAAACTCAAAATTAGAAAGGAATGAGAAAGCAAAACTTCCAATGTCTGAAGTTTCTCGTATTTATTTCTGAAAAAGGCAGAAAAATGGACCAAGACATCTCATATTCCATCTGCCTGGCTTTAGTAAGGTAACTTCTGACTGAGTGAGCAACGTGATGCTGTATTTTCAGGAAGTATTTCTGGAAGAAATGTATGGGTCTGGGGGGGAAAAAATGGAGAACGAGTCAAAACCAAAACTACGTAGCGAAGAACACCTACAACTTAGGACAGCCCCCATCTTAGTGCCTCAGTACTTCTCTCCAGATCAGAAAAACACTCGAACCACCAGAGTCAATGTTTCCTTCCCGCTTCCCACCTAGGGATCAGAACACTGACTCTCTGCAAGGCTTCACTCTTGTCTCCGGGGTAAAAAAGGATAAAGGGGAAAGAGGAAGACGGTATGAAGCAAGTAAGTATTTGGGAGGATAAAAGATCCTCTCCATGCTGAAGAACAGAGGGCACGGGAAGGGAAGAAACAAGCTGTGGGCCTCTGCACAGAAGGAAGGAATCACTGGAGCTCCAGCCCAGAGAGACTAAAGCAACAACCTGGCCTCTGAGGGAAACCAGGGTTGGAAAACTACAGACCCAGGCAGAAGGGCACGGACAGACACGCAGAGCCTGTGGCAAGACGGGAATAAGGCTGCAGGACTGAAAATAGATGGGCAAGTAATGCAGGTTGCTCAGCAGGGCAAGGAAAACATAGGAATGCAAGCAAGCCTCGGAGCGCGCAGCGCACCACACGCCTGTAAAGCTGTGTAGCTGCGCTGGCAGTTACTGTGCTGTGTTCTGCATGGTGACAACCGGGAACAGATAAAACCAGGAGGCCTAAAATAAAAGGGGAAACAACAATCGCAAGGACGAGGACTGCGTCTCGCCGGGGAACAGGTGACTTGCAGCAAGGAGAACTCCCAGAGGGAGGTATCTGCAGACCAACTAGCACGAGGCCAGCAGAGCAGTCTGTTACAGCTGTGCCTGCTCTCTTTCCCCCAGGCAGAGTATGCAAGCCTGGCAACAGAGACACATACGCACAAGAGGACTGGAACCGCAATGACGGCCAGCAGAAGCAGCGGGTATGAAGGGTGTGGAACAGTCCTTTGTAGCTCCCTGTGTACATCTTCCAAGGCCAAAGAGATGCTGAGCTTCCTTAACAGAATGTATATTCTGTTCTGCAGGGAGGCCAACAGTTTAATGCAAACTAATTAAGACACAAGACTTTTTCATTTTGCTGTTATACAGATTACTTTCCCTTTTATTGGTGATCACAGTCCTGTAGCAAATAGAAGAACAGCTTATATATATGACTAATATTAAGAAACGTGTTTAATCTGTAACAAAATCTAGTGTCTAGGGGAAGAGACTGCACTTTGTGACCAGACAATTCTTTGCAGACCACATGAAACACAAAACCAGGGCTGGCAGACCATAGTCAGTCAGCTCTAACCTACAGAATAAGAGAGTAACTTTTTCAGCTGCACTAGTTTCTGAAGAACAAAGACCGCCAGAAAAACCTGAATATCTCTTACAGAATTGTAAGATTAGTGGCTGTAAAGAATACAGTATACATCTGAATTACAAGCATTTGATAGAGCATCTCAGAAATATTACTCACAGAATTAATTCACTTCAATCTCAAATGGGAACCAAATCATCCAAAGCAAAACCAGACTGGATGGTAGTAAAAAAAAAAAAATACAGTTTTTGTCACTACAGCAAGTTTGCACAATTAGCTTACTGGAATATTGTAAGGGAAGTATGTTGTTCCACTATTTGCCTAGCACTTTCATCATTGTTCCAGAAAAAAAATAAAGTGTCTATTAATAAAAATAACATGGTTATAAAATAAAAAATGGTTTAAAACATTAGTCAAATCAGAAATAGAAAAGGTAGGTAGCTTTAAAGGCTGGAACAGCAGCTGGGAGAAATGAGACTGAAATCAACTTTATAAAGAGGCACTAACCACCATCACAGGCTGGCTATGAGGACCATCTCTGGCACTGCGGATTGCAACAGTGCAAACACGTCACTGCCAGGTTCTCTTCCAGATACGCTGCAAGAATGTCACTGTCCCTCCAACAACCTTGAAAAATCGCTTCAGGGCTCAAGACGTGCACAGTAACCCCAGCACAGCTGAGGATAGGTAGGGCTGTCTGATGGGCTTTGCTGGCCCATGACACAACCATGACCAAACATCTCTACAACTTTGGGCAGACATGGGCAGACAGCAAGTCCGAGTACGTTCACGCAGCACGTGCCAGTTCGGACGAGCCTCCATGCCAAATTCAACACATCAGATTTCCTCTGCATAGACAATTTATTTGCACAGGTACACTAGCAGCCTTTGCAAGCTGCGGGTGCTGGCTTCCCCAGAAATAGAGGGAAAACTACGTTGAATCCCTTATTACATAAAATATTTTATGTATATAAGACCCCCTGTAACAAAGGTATCTAGGAAGCCCCTCGTTGGTTCAGGGACATTTTGACCTTCTCACAACCCCATGCATTAGCACGGTTTTGCATTTGGGGCCAGTACACCAGATAACGAGGAGACTCAGTCCCTATTTCTATAACACTCAGGGATATTTCATTCACTTGGAGACATCTCATTAACTAAAACAAAAATCTAGCTAAAGCAGAAGCAGAGGAGAGACAAGAACATCTGCGGCTGATTTAAAAGGAGACCCTAAGAAAATGAAATATGCAGACCTTGGCTCAGAGACAACAAAGAAAAAGAATATAACAAGAAACGACAAATACTTGAAGGCTTATAAACACCGAAAAAAGAGAGGAATTTTGGGTTGTGCAAGAAGTAGTAAACCTATGAGTAATAACATTAAATTAAGAAAAGATCAACCTGCATTGAAACATCAATTTGTCTTTACAAGTAGTTCTAGCATGATACCAAGCAGCCTTCCAACAGAAAGTTCAGAAGATCCATTGCTTTAGGTATTTGGGAGGATTTTTGACAAATAATTGAAACTGCTCTGTAGGGAAAATATTCCATAATGAGAGCCAGAAAAGTTGCATGATTTAGTAAGTTTTTCTCTTACTGTGACTACTCTGAATATCTATTTTGAAACAAAACATCAGAATGAGATTTTCTAGCTCATGAAGATGGTGAAAGTTAATTTGTCTTCTCTCGCTAAAGAGGTCCTACAAATTATAAAAGTATTATACATTGCTTATTGGATACTCTTCAACATCACTGCATCTACACTCAGTGTAACCAATTTAAAAGGAAAGACTAAGAAAAAGCTAAATATGCAGAACCTGGCAAAGAGCCAGTGAAGAAGCAGAACTCAACAGATATATCCGTTTCCTATTTGAAAATATGAACCACAAGGAACTAGAGACAAAAACACTCTCAAGCAATGGCAGCTTAAATGACTTCATGAGAGTACAAACTAGACAACAGCAAAGCCAAGCATCGATCTCAGGGGTATCTCCAGAAGCTTGGCACTCTGGATACCCTTCTTCAATCAATGGGACGTGTATCTGCTCATGTCATGACTAAAAGCTCGTTCCCTCTAAAATAAATGTACTTTGGGTGAATCTAAGCTATAAGAGGTACTAAGCAGCATGCTAGCAATCCCAGAAAATGAAGGACATGTTCAGCTTCAAACTAGTCACATGGTGGAACCGACACAGTGTGACAACCGAAGTACACGCATTTTTCTATTAAAAGTAGTAACAGCACCTTTCAAATGAACGGGAGCTTTATAGCCCAAAGGGTCACAGAATCATAGAAAGTTTTGGGTCAGAAGGGACCCCTAGAGGTCATCCAGTCCCACCCCCCCGCAGCGAGCAGGGACACCGCTAACGAGATCAGGTTGCTCAGAGCCCTGTCCAACCTGGTCTTGAATGTTTCCAGGGATGGGGCCTCCACTACCTCTCTGGGCAACCCGTTCCAGTGTTTCAC
>Ga0181612_116388_pt1 | contig 22083 bp, 14 predicted proteins | sample HoacroProtozoa21_FD_119630 | JGI IMG/M metagenome (GOLD analysis project Ga0181612, IMG submission 119630) | Hoatzin crop microbial communities from Cojedes, Venezuel. Combined Assembly of Gp0051906, Gp0051904, Gp0051908
AGTGACATTGGCCTTTCTCCAGTCCTCGGGCACCTCTCCTGTCCTCCAGGACCTTTCAAAGATGATGGAGAGTGGCTCAGCAATGATATCCGCCAGCTCCCTCAGCACTCGTGGGTGCATTCCATCGGGGCCCATGGATTTGTGGACGTCCAGATCACTATGTGCAGTAAATGTTTATTTCATGGTTATTGTGCACCCAATGTAATAGTGAACAGGAATCAGGTCTTTATTCAGCAGAAATCGGAAGTCAAACCAGAGACATATTTAGCTCCCAGGTGTCAGTTTGTCATTTAGTGAAACAAAACTGCTTTTTCCAAATATCGTCTTTCTGCATTATGCACTTTAAAGTACTAGATTGCTGCCTAGCACTGCAAATATGGATGTGTCTTGAATGACAATGCATTCAGGCATCTACATCAGCAGTAACATTTGAATTCACGCTCCTTAAAACTATACGGCATAATTTGAATTTGTATACAACTTCCTTCCTCTGTCTTGTGCACAATTTACCATGTATATCTGAAAGTAAAATGTAAATCCAAAACAGCTCTCAGGCTGCTTAGAGGTTTTAAGACTTGCCAGCCCTATTTTAGATAACAACAAATGGTTTTCTGCCACTTTTTAACATATGGGGCACATGATGGACAGAGCTGATTTCACTAGATAGGAAAAATCCTGGTGACTTCCTGCCTATGTTTCTTGCCTCTTTTCAGCTTCGTGAAATTAGATGTCAGCCAAACCAGAACTAGTTTGGTGATTTCAGAAACATCTACCATTTTATGGTTAATTTCCAGCTCAAAGTTCTGTGTTTTCATTTTCATTCCAACAGGAAATCTTCAGCATTTGTGTACACTACTTTGTCCTTATTACTTAATTGCTGAAGTTTACTCCTGAAAATACCGTTTTCACCACTGAAGGGAAAAACACCAAAGCAGTAGTATCATTACTAAGACCCTAAAAAGCTCATTTATAACTTTTGGTCCAGTGCCCCCTTGACAGCTCTATTAAAGGCATCACCTGGCAACACACCACTTTGCTGAAGCCTTTCCTAAGGTTACTATTTAATGCTTTTGGCACTGATGTTTTTCCTCAACGAAACTCAGAGTGAAGCTCTCAGCTCATGTAAACTAACAGCGCTATTGCCAGATCTGACTACAGATCCATCTGAAGATCTGTCCCTCTTTTATTTGAAGTTCCTCATAAGAAATCCACTCTGTATGTCATTACCTACACTACTTTACACAATGCTGTTTAGAGTACCAAAAAAAGATACCAAATCAAGACCAAAAGTCAGCCTGTTACCACATGTGATAAGTCACCATCTGTAAACTTTTAATGTGGCTAGTGTATCTTCATATCTGAACAATCTAAATTGGCTGCTTTTTAATTATCAGTAATTCAAAGACGCAGTAAACTTTCCAGCTTTTCTTTGTCGTTCTTTTTTTCCTAGCAGAAGAAAATGATCTGGAGATCAGTGTGCCACGGCAACAAACGCAGCAAGGCATCCAGCAAGCAGATCTTCTGGGTTGGGTAGCCAGCTCCCTTCTGGGTTGATGAGCACTGACCCACCTTCTGGCCCGGTCTGTTTAGTCACTACGCTCCCAAGCTCCAAGTCTCCCTACCCAAAGTGATGGCTGTGTGAGTTAGGGTGCGCTGGGCAGCATGTTAATGTGAATGCACAGACATGGCTATGGCCACCTAGTCAGAAGCTTGCAGCATTCATACCACAGATCGCTCTAAAACCTCATCCAACAAGCATGAAAAATTGTTCAATCGACTGTTCCATTTGGATACGCATTGGTGTCTGCAAGAACAGTTTACAACTGCAACAACACCATCATTTCTTAGCATGTCTTCATTTCCATCAGGCATACCACAATTTGTGGAAGCGGCGCAGGCATCTTTTCTTTGGAAGCAAATGACTCACATAATTGATTTTCAGTTGTGTTTTAGTATAACACTTAAGAACAACCATTACAGTAGTTTCAAATAAACTTCTTTTGCACACAGCTTCTAAGATGGACCTTTTCTCTATCTACCAAGGGGATTTCTTTATAAAGCTTAGAATTAATTCAGATAGATTCATGAACTCATGAGACAATGTAATCAAAAAAGGAAATACCTGTACATTTACATGCAATATAAATATTTATCAAAAAAACATCCATTGGACCAATATTAAACATGGATCCTGAAGACCTGGGGAATAAAGGATTTAGACTACCACATGAAAGAAAAACATTTGGAGTAATGCTAGCCCAGGCTCTCCAGGGGTAATACACAATCTGTTCTTGGTCCAAAAGCTGTGAGAAATGCACTTGTCATTTTGCCATACATACTTTGACAGAAAGGTCAAAGGAAGAATTTATGGGAATAGTGCAGTCATTAATGTGTGCTACAGACAAAAAGTGATCAATCAAACCACAACCCATTGCAAACTCCTGAACTGTTTTCTTCTTCTGTTTCAAATCACAAAGCCTTATATGAAGCAGTACTTTCCCATCTTCATCATTTGAAGTAAAGTGGCAAAGATACTGAATTTTTTCAAACACAAAGATTCCGACTAACATTTTGATGACATTCTCAATCCAAAAGCATATGTTTTCCTGTTTTTCCCTGAACCATGACATATTGCCACTTTTGAAAGGTCATTTCAACTGACATTCATAAGTACAAGAGAGAGACTTGTTCTCTTGTAAGACATTGCAGAGACTTGATTATTGTTTCACCCTCAGCATTTTCTTTGAAGACTGAACCACCAAGCCAGCTATGTTTTCCTCGCGGTTCTTCCTATCCCAGCCATTTATCAGCAGTGGACTGATTGTCAGAAGCTGCAAAGGGTCTGATGCATGGATGAGCTGGAAGTCATTTTGTGCTGATAATCCTAATGACCTTCTGAAAGCCAAGGAAACTCTTGATTCTGCAAGTCTATGAAAAGCAAAGAGAATGAGCTTTTATACAAGGTATAAAGGGATGGCAGAATTGCATTCTCTTTCCTAAGTTTGTGTACTTGGAAAGAAACAATTTCCCAGGGAAAAGCCTTTAATAAAAGAAGAGAGGGTTTCTGGCTGCTGGGAATGTAAACTCCTCAGTTTAAAAACCTCTGAACAAATAGACCTGTCATGAGAGTGGTAAAGATGATCTTCAGTAAAAGGAAACTGTTTTTTAAAAGTTTCCAAGTGACTAAGGAACGTGTTAATATTTGCTGTTAAACATTTTTTCCTCTAACACATAGGCAATTAACAAAAAAAAAAGTTGAAACCTGGTCCAGCTGCCCACTGGATTCTCAACATGAGAAGTTCAGTGGCTTTTTACCCAGAGCAGACCTCCATTCAGAAATACCAAATACAGGTGACTTCTTATGCCAGACACACTAACAATGACAAGCGCTTATCTGGCAGTCTTTTGGGCAACACACAGACCCCACTGAAGAGCAGCACAAAGCATCAGTACCGCTGGCTTCCTTCAGGTCTGTACAGGAGGCTGTGGACACCAGTAACTCCTGTGACAGAGAGGAAAGACAGCATGTCTCACCTGCCCTGCATCTCCAGGCAGATACCATAATAAGAGTGTGAGCTTGGGAAGGGACATGAGTAGGAACAGAAACCTTTTTCCTACCTCATCTTTGATGCTGCACTTCAAGCAGTGAAGAAAGAGGAAGAATGAGCTGCTGTGTCTAACAGATTACTCTGTCTCTCCCACAAACTCTGCTGTGCTGGGAAGCTCACAGTCTCTCTCCTTTCTCAAGGGAGCACAACTCTATCTGGCCAGTCAGTCTGCTGGGAGATCACAGTGACATTCGGTCAGTGACATGCATATGGAGGATGAATGACTCAAGCCAGATTTATAAATGCAGCACTTTAAAAGAAACCCAAAGAAATGTGCTGTTGGAAGTAAATTCTGTGGATAGATCAGATGGAGATGATGACTATACCAAGTATAGCTCTCAAATAAATAAAAGGCTTGTCATAAGGTATTTCACATAGGCAGGTAAGGAAGAAACTGTGGCAGAGAACCAAAGCTTCAGAACAGGACTTGTGTTTTGAATCATTGTGGACCACAGCAGCACAAAAATACATAGCTCACCTTCAAGAGAAAGAAGAAACGAGGATTAATGTGGGCAATTGGCCCAGGTTTTGAAAAAGGCTATTTACCTGCAAGATGTGATGAAAAAGGAGAGTTCAGCGTAAACTGCGAATGAAAAACATGGGAGCACAGGACTATTCAGATGGGCCGGGAACGGCTGCTGAGGATTAGCTCTGCTGGACAGAACCGGAGGACCCTGGTGGACAACAAACTCAGCCAGGGTCTGCTGTGCACTTTATCAGACGTAAAGGCTGGCAGTACTTTGGGCTGTAGGAACAGGGCCCACAGATCGAGGAAAGATATTATTCTCCCCTACTGAACACTCATTAAACCACATACAGTGTCCAGTTTTGGGGCCTCCAGCACAAACTGGAGGCGGCTCAGAGGACGAGGGTGCTGTGGGCTGGAGCACTTGTCCAATGAGGAGCTGGGCTGGGAGGAGTAGTACCTAATGGTACTACTACTCACCAGTGCCTACAAGGGGTCACCAAGAAGATGGAGCTGAGCTCTTCATAGTGATGCATGGGGAGGACAAGAGACAACAGGCAAAATTGCAACAGGAGAGATTTAGTCAGGGTATACGAAGAAGTTTTTTGCCCATGAGGACAGCTAGGCAGCAGCGCAAGTTGCCCTGCAAGGCTGTGCTGTCCCCATCCCTGGAGGTTTTCAAGATCCAAGCAGACACAGCCCTGGTCTGGCCCCTGAGCTGGCCCTGCTTTGGGCAGAGGTTTGAAGTAGAGACCTCCAAGGTTCAACCCGAATTATTCTGTGATGCTGCTAAAGTTAAAGGACCAGTGAATCATTCCAAAGTTTCATCTTGAGCAATATGAAAACATTTTAGTAAAGGTTATATTAAAGTAAAAACTCTTGAGTACAGAAAAAGCACTAGACTCTCATTCTAGGACTATAGAGGCAAATTTTAATTTGAATAGAGGATACTAAGGAGCAACAAGTGAACAGAAATAAACAATACCTGCTGCCTCTTTCCCTTCAGTTTAAACTTTCCCAGGTGCCTAGGTTAGAGGTTACAAACAGGTACCTTCACCATGGGGAGAAAGTCTTCTGCTTTTATTCACTTTGAAAACACCTCCATCAAAGCTTCTTCAAAGCTCCAATATGCAGAAAGATATGTTTGGCAGGAAAATGTGAAGATCGCATTGCTTTCCTAGAGAAAGAAAATACCTGGCTTCTCTAGTCTATATAGCAACGATCTGTAAATATGATTAACATTAACAAGAAAGCATATCGTCTTGGATGAATCTTTTATCTTAACTTACTCTTATAACTCATTTTAAAGGCCATTCCTGACATTATTATTATACAAGAGCTCTTTACTGCCCTGTTAGAAAACTCTATGATTCACACTCACTCTTGGCATAAATCTACTGACTCACACTAAAAAGAATAAGTATGTCTCCAAGTCTACGACCAAAGAGACAAAAAGATTTTCTTTAAAGATGCACAGCAAGGGCTGCATATTTATGAGAGTATGACACTTTGAGGATTATTTATCACAAGCAACAGACTTTACAGACTACTGAGCAGCTTTATTACAAGCGGGTACACACCAGCCTATTTCAGTTATCCACATTTGTCCCACATCGTAACAAGACAAAAATGATGTGATAAACCTGTTTGGCACGCTGAGCCACCAGGAAAATCCACAGCACTGTGGCGTAACATCTCTGTTAGACCCACTTCTGTGATCGTACTGTTCCCCCTTGCTTTTTAAACCGACTTTTCAGAGAGGTGGCTGGGTCAGGCTCTAGGTGTGAATTTCAGGGCCAGGCGGCAGGGTACCTAAAGGAGCTATTTACAAACCTAGTCTCTATCTTCCCTATGCAAACACAGAGGCACTTTCCATGGGAAAAAAGATTTCCATCCTGCATTCAAGTGGACAATCTGTCACAAGGACCTGTACTGGGTCGTCAGTGATCTCAAACGGGAAGGAAAGCATCATACACTTTAGGGAGACAGTAATACAACTGGATGCCCTCCCCTCTCTGTTACAGTAAGTGTGGTTTAATTACACACGCACAAGTATGGATGAGCAAATAGATGATCTTGTTTACGCTCTAGGAATTTATCCTATCATAGGTGTTTCCCATGGAAAGCCGTTTAAGTCTCTCACTGTTTGCAAGTTTGAGTCATTAAGTTCTCGTCTATACAAACAGATCTGCTAAAACATAATGGGAGCTGCCCATGTGAATGGGGCTGGCAAGGTCCCTGCCTCTATGCTTCCAGAGAAGTGCAGCTTACATTGCAGTTTTTCAGACTGAAGCACTGGTCTTTTCAATTTATATTAGGCTGTGCAACGTTACACATGGCCAAAAGCAAAGGCAGCAGAGGGAGCAGATGTCACCACATCCGATTTACATTGCACTTTGTGTTCTCACTACTCCTGAACGAGAAACTTTGCAAATTACTGGTTAAACTGGCAGTGTATTAAAGTCACATGCAAATAGCTATATCCACGTCAAGGCTGTGAAGAATCAGGCCCTCGTGTCTCCTGTTAATCAGGCTACGTATCAGGTATCCTCTTGGCAGCAAATGGATCATGTAACAAAGACAGAACATGCCTAGTATCTGAGATGAAAAAAGGTAATAAAGCTCCACTTACATCATGTATTGGCCCTCTTGGACAGTCTTTGGAGCATTACTGATGTCAGTCCCATGTGCTAGTTGCCTTTTGAAGACCTTCATCTATTTGAAGCTTTTCAAACACTTTTGAAAGAATGTCTACAAAGTCCTGCAAACGCCAAGAGCAGTTGATTTAACACGACTCTAACTAAGGCAAAATGAACTGAAGCAATTTCTCCTGTCCCTGCAGGTACTGTGCTGAAATATTTTATCTGAAGTCTTCAGAACTATCCCATTGAAAATATCTCTTAAGAAGCTTCGGTCTCTTCACACATCAAAAAAGTGTGCAGTGTATTTGGAGGGAGGGGAAAATCCCTAAAATCAATGTTGTTATTGCGGTCCTAATAGGCTCTGCCATATTCTAGGCAGTCTAGTTTTGATAGCAGCAAATTTCATTAAGATCTGTCTTGAGACACCACACAGTTTCAGAACGCTTTAGAAGTCAGAGTTTTCCTTCAAAAAGATTTCAAGCAAAGGCTATAAAAATACTACTAGGGGTCTTTCCCTTGATCACAGTAGTACCTCTGGGAAAGGAGTTATTACTACCTTTGTAGTTTGGTAAGAAGTGGCTACTGTCCACCCTTTAAAGTGATTTGAATCAGACCCTAATTTGTGCATAGCTACGTGGTGTGTGTGATGTCTGTTTATTGTCTCTGTCTCCTCCCACATATGCCTGTGTCAAGATGTTTCTGCTGATACTGTATTTTGTTCATTTTTAAAGAATCCTGTCAGGTAAGGATGTGAAAAATAGAAAAAGAAATAGTCACAAACATGTAATCTTCATGAGAACTAAGTAATTTACTATTCACGTGATTCAATATATATATCATAGTCTAAAGAACAGTATGTGCATTTCTATGAAGTGCATAGTGTGTAGGGAATGGGAATTTCTGAGAAAACTTTGGAAACTCAGATTAAAAATGACAGCTTCTAGGCACAAAAGGAGCAGTCTGCAAAAAGTGTGTTCTCTTCCTGGAGGGAGAGAGGGGTTGTTATTAATTTACATCATCTTAGCAAGATGAAGGCTCCCATAGAGGAAACAGAAAGCAAAAATCATTCCTTTCCAAAAGGGCTGTTATTCAAAGGATACTGCAGAATAGTTCTGAAACCTTGTTTTTAAAGTAGATAGCTTTCAGTTAGACTGTTGAACAATCATTGTCATATTGTGCTTTCCTAACTAAGCAGTAACGATGCGTTGTGGTGAGATTAGATTGCATAAAAAAATTGGTACCAACCCATACTGCAGGATGGCCTCAAATCTGCAGACTCCAAAAGAAAAGAAAAACATTTACTTCAGCAATAAACCTGGCCTATTCAAGACCCATGGGTCATGAGGGATTATGCTGAACCTCCACCCCCAACACCTGCCACCTCACCACCATCACCAGTGGGAGGACAAGAGGGGACACAGGCAGAGAATTAGCCCATTTTTGTCTCAAGTGTACAGGTTTTTTGTGTGAAACTTGTGCTCATTTTAGCTCTTGACTCCCCACTTGCTGCCTCCTGGGGGCATTCCCCAACCTGTCCCACTGACAGAGCTGCAGAGGCCAGAGAGACAAAAGCAAGTGTCCTGGGGGAGAGCTGGCTGATGTAAGTAAGGGCTGTGTAATCCAGCTCACAAGGAACCTGTCAAATGTGTAGGAAGCCACTTTCCGTAGCCATTTTCTGCCATAACATTTGGCCAGGAGCTTGTGGCCAGAGCAGCTCTTGTCCTGGAAATACTGGCTCCAGGCTGGACTCTGCACAAAAGACACCTCGGGGCACTGCCAGTGCTGCCTGTCAATTCTTCAAGTACAAAGTGGTTTATAACCAAGGAAGGTCTACCCTGACACAGCACACCTGGCTCCTGGAAGTTCATCTTTCTCCTCCCTAGGTATTTCCTTCTTACTCTGCAGTTTCCTTTCCCTCTAGAAAAGCTGGGTGACTCTGAATGTCATTTGTACTCTTTTCCTCATTAGCCTTTCCCAGTAATTTACTCCGTTTGTTTATTACCCTCTTCACATAATAGTAGTGCTGGAGTTCCCTCATGTCTGCATTATGTACTCAGTTTCCTATTAAAAAAGTCTCTCTGCCAACTCATTACTCCTTTCCATAATGACCAAAACTTCTCTCAATTAATATTGGCATGTTCCAAAGAGGAGAAAGCCACCTTCCCACCTGAGCTCAGTCCTTCAATTTGTTGTGGTTGGTCTGGTATGTCTTATACTGTGCTACTTCCAGGGAATGACAGCCTGCCTGTAGCTAACCCTCTGCCACTGAATACAAGTTCTCACCTTTCTCCAAACCGACTTTCATGCATACTTCTTCGCCCAGCATTTGCAGGCATGACGCTAGCTTTAGGGCGTTAACCACAGCAGGTGAAGGTAAGGTCAAGGAAGGTAAGGTTAAAAAAATAAAAAAGAATCAGCACAGTAAAACACCTTGCCAACATTTCCGGTGGAGGGACAGAATACCATATTAAGGTCACACTCTGCATGGGATGCAGGACAGCTTTGGCCACAGATGCTTGCCAAGAGCCCCCATAACATTGTCAACTGCCATGAAGAGGAAAAAATGAAAAGGCAAGCCATTGGCCAAGGAATGGTTATGGTCATAGTGATGCAGTGAGTCAGGAAGCGTGCGCCAGGCTGCTGCTTTCTGCCACCCTTGTGCACCATCAGAGAGATCCAAAAAAGAAAGCACATCCCTTTTGATGCTCAGCTCAGTAAAGGTGAGGTTTAAATGGGTGGTGTACAAATAGAAAGTAGAGAAATGGGAAGCACATAGCACCAATGATTTCCTCATTTCCCTCTGACCTCAAATGAGACGTTGATATGATGCAGATGGAAAAATAGAAATCTCATCAAAGGGACAGCCATAGTCTTTCTAGGATGCAATAGACAGCATCACTAGTCAACGTTTTTCTGTTAGATGTGGGGAAGAAAGCAAAATAATGCCCAGTTTTTCTTGCAGCAGACTTAGGGTAAGTCAATGTTAACATCTAGCTGAAACAATTTTAGAGAGCTCACTGTTTTATGGAGGTTGAATTGTTAGAAAAACTGTATTAAAATCCTAGGAACCAGTTGTTGGATTTGTAGCTGTTGTTTCAGAGGCATGGGGGGGCTATAGGAATAGATCTTGAGAAACAGCTGTCAGTGAACTGACTGGAACAGAAAACATTATATTAATGAGCTGCATCTTTTAAAGACGTGCCTCGAGTTGCTTTGTCATGCTGCTTTGCTAAAATCGTTTTCTATCTACCTAGATGAAAATTATTGCAGTGGGAATTTTATTTTTTTCATTCGTCTTTTTTAAAGAAACCGAATCATTTTTACGATGCTCCCTTCTATATCTGTTACATAGTCAATTACAAGTTGGAAGGTGTATTTTTTCCTTTCTTTTAACCAGTTCTAAAATGTGAAGTGATGAACTACATAAACAAAGGAAAATCTATGTTGTGCATGTAATTGAAAAATGATTACAAAGTCAACTTGTCGTGACAAATGGCAAGCCTATAGATTGACAGCAAGAAAACTCAGTTCATCTTCAGATACTCTTTAATTTTACTTATGAAAATTGCCTCTTAGCAGTTCTTCAGTGGTTTATCTAATTAGATATATTGATTTTTTTTAATATTTTTTGGTGGTGATGAAGAGAAATTGTGCTTTTATGAAGCAATAATGAGCTCAGCAGAAAGGCCTAGCTATGGTTATGCCAAAAGTTTAGAAGTAATCTATATCTAAACTCAGTGGAGGATTTCATTCACCTAGAAAATATCCAAGTGGAAAACAGCTTGGTGAGGGCATTAGTGCACACCCAAACCTAGGGTGGATTTGCATACAGTTGAGACAATTAGAAAAGACGGTCCTTATCACTTTTATGAAATCAAACTGAATCACCAGAGTACCCCAAACACACATGCTGGCACTGGGCATTCTCTGTTCTCATACTTCACAGGGTTTGAAGTAGGTTTCCATTTCATTTTGCTTATATTGCATCAGACAGCTTCAGAAAACCAGAGAGGAATAAACCACAATGCCACTGTAGTGGAGAATATTTTGCTGCATTTTTTTTTTTTTTTCAAAAGACAGTCTCCTGAGCCAGGCATTTGAATCATAAGGACTTCTGGGATGGGATTTTCACTCAGAGATCTCCATTCTTACGTGGATTAAGAGGATTAAAAACCATTAAATGACCATCCTCCAAGTCCCTAAAGCAGATTTGCCTTTTTCTATCCTCCTTCAACTGGGGCAGACTTGGGGGTAACAAAGTACTGCACAAAAGACTCCCTTAGCATGATAAAAGGTGAAACAATCCACTGAACTGCCAATGTACCGGACAATGAAGTCGGTGCAGTCTACTCAGCTCATTTTCATCAGAACAAATGGTATCAAACTTGGCAATGGCATTGTTCTTAAACTTGAACATGGGGCTCTTTTTTTCCCCCTCTTCTTTTTTTTTGATTTTTTATTTTCCCATCCGAAGCTCAAGGTGTCATATTAATTATTTAAATCTTCAGAAGATTTCAACTGTATCCTCCAAGGCTCTGCTCAGTGCCAGAAGGTCTCCAATCTGCATTAGCTTTTGTTAATTAGAGCTGAAACAAGGACTTTGATCTTAATGAATATAATAACAAAAAAAGAGCAAAACTTCCTGTGTGATTTATCTTTTACTTATTTTCTGCCTTTACTGTTTTTCCACTCTATTAGACTTTGATTTACCTTGTCTGAGTAACATTAAACAACTCGGGTACAAAAGAACTTAAACAGCTTCAAAAGCCTGACTGAAATGATAGTTAAATGCTACATGAAGTGATCCTGAGTCTTTAAACTTTGAAAGAAAATGACACAATTTTACTTTATTTTATTTTATTTTTTGTAAGCAGGGTCTGGTGTGTGTGGGGGAGGTGGTTTGTACAGCATGGATGCTTGTCTACTGATGTCAGATATCACAGGTTTTCCTGTTGGGATTGATCTTTCCTCATTAAGAGCCTTGTTTCTAGAGCTATAGCGCTGATAGAACAGAAGGCCAGTGATATTCTGCAAGATGTTCCTCATGCATCAGGCTTGCCCTGAGTTTGTAGCTCTGCTTAGATCCAAGGGGGTCACTGCCAGGGCTTGCCTTGTTAAAATTTTTCTCATTAACATTTATCTTATTGAATAGCTCTGAAAGGCAAATTTTTTAAGCCCAAAAAGAAAAACTAGCAAATTTTAGTGTCAGATGAGGTCTAGTTGTATATTCACTTGAGCAGGGACTTATCGTTATGGTCCCCTAATACGAAAAAAATAATCAAAGAATATCTGAAAATGCTGCAAGTGAAATCTACATCTGAGATTTATGAGATACATGAGGGTAAATTTTCATTGTGATGGACAAAGAGTTGCGCTCATGGCCTTCATTAATAACAACGCATGGTGCTGAAAATGTACCCTGTATCTTTTACATAAGGCTGACTACAGAACAGCACAGCCCCAGGAGACTGGTCACTCAGGGTTTATCTCATTTTAGGCAGAATAAATTAAAGGATATCTTGTGAATTCTGGACAGAAAGTAGGAGAGCTCAAGTGAATAGTCTTAAAAATAATAGCTAAGAAATATGATAACCTGCTGGAGGCACTGATTGAGACAAAGCAATTTAATCTAGAAAGGAACGGGATTTCATTGGGGAAGTTTCGAACAGATTCAGTGCTTGAGACAAACGCTGCACTGCCAAAGTCTGGCTTCTTCCGCAGCATCAGGACAGCCTGGGCAATGGTAGCACAGACCCTCTCTGCTCACAGCATTGATGTGCTTCAGCTCCAGGTCAGCAAACATGTTGGGAATTCAATAATAGTTTGATCTGCCCCCTGCCAAAATCCATGGATGACTTTACACCAGCTTCAAGAGGCTCCCCACCAGGCCCTGCCTCAATAGAGATGCCCCTACTGAGTCCCAGTGGATTTGCGACATGAACACATGAACACCCATCCCCTGGTTGACTAAGACCACATTTTTCCTATTTCCACACCTTTTTTCGCTTTTGCCAGCCCATTTTACACAGGTTGGTGGTGGGAAGTAACAGGCATGTTTCTGGTTGCACATTTCAAGGTTGTAATGCTGCTCCGAGCAACAATTCTAGTTAACGACACAAAACACGAGCCCCCATTATTTTTCATTCCTTCTCCTTTTGGAGCAGAATTCATGTTTTTTGGAAAGCCAAAGAATGTTACCAGTCAACTGAAGGCAAAATTTTCTATAAAGGCAAAACCTTCATGTCAGGACCATATCTTTGTTTCCCACATGGAGGTGTGCCTGGGAGAGGCAAGGCCCTTGTGTAGTAGTTAAAAGGGATATGAGAGTAATGATGTTGCTTTGCTATTTACTTTCCACCCAAATTACTAGAAGCTGGCCAGATTAAATGGAGGGGTAACGGATTGCCTACGAACACAGAAATCCTGTTAAACCAGGATTTTTGATCCCACTATGCTGACTGGCCAACCCACCACCAGTCAGCACATACGCCTGGAAAATGCAGACAAAATACGACAACACTCAATGTCTCCTCCCTTGCCCTCCTCACCCTTTATACTGTTAAAGGTTCACAAGTTCTGGAGCTTCCCTAAAATTTTGGGATACTTCAAACAAGGAAAGATGAGGTGCGAGCCAGTGGCCCTCAGTGAGGGTGTGCAAGCTGCCACCTTCCTTGAGCCGCTGTACGCAAACAGAGCCCGCATGGCTTTGCTCACAGAAGTTGCCTTTTACAGGGCTGTATCCTCCTTCTGACATGGTCTTTAACAGTGGGAGCAATGACTGCACACTTTAAACAAAAAACACCGAAAGCATGTAGCAACCATGCTGAAGGTACTGCAGCGCAGAGCGATGGCCAAGTCTGGGGCCCTGCTACTTACACCTGGGCATCCCATTCCCCCACTGCCTCTCTCTGCTCCAAGAATATTGATTCTGTCTTTGTTTCACTTTCATCTGTCAGCACAGGTAAGTTTAGTTCACATCAATGCTATCACAGACACATGCTGATTTTTTTGCTCACCCAGGTTTCTTTGTTTTTCCATCTCCCTGGGCTCAGTACAAGCGCCAATTTCTGCTCTGTACTGTGCTCCCAAGAGAAGTGGCAATAGTCTCCCCCATGCACAAAGCAGGACTCCTGCTTGACAGTCTGGGAGGACACGAGGCTGCGGGAGGGTCAGGCTGCCAGGCAGGCGTGTGCCGGGGCTGGGCTGGTGACTGTGAGTGTTAGCAAGGTGCATGTGAGCCATTGCTCCCTTGCAGCTTATGAACTGCCACAGTGCTCTGCCTGGAGAAGTCCTACAACAAATACTTCTCAGAGCTGCCTGCTGACAGAAAGGACAGGAACTTCAAAAGATTGAATAAACTTCCCCACTGCTGTTCAAAACTCATGGGATGCTATCCACCAGCCTTCAGAAAACTTCCCTAGAAACTAGCAGTTGAAGTTTGCTTTGAGGCTTATGTTTTGGACCAAATGTCTTTGTGGTTTACCCCAAGTTGTCTTTGTTTGGCAGAAGTCACAGCTGTGATGATAGGATGGGCAGTGACAGGCCATGGAGGGTGTAGCAAGTGAGGACAAGTAGATTAAGCTCAAGGCAAAAGAGAAGGAAGAGTTCAGGGAGGGAAGTCAAAGCCATGGACCAGGAAAATTATCAGCTCTGCAGCAGTTTTCTGAATCGATGTAAGGGTAGGGAGATTGCATTCATTGATGCCAGAGAAAATGTTGATGGAATGAAGACACAACATTATTACCATGAAAATAAAAGGAAAAATACTCACTGACTTTAATAAACATAGCATCAAACCCCAAATCACTAAAGGTTTCTCACAGGAGATAAGACTTCTGTTATTTTATGTAGTCAACTTTGTAGCATTGAGAAATATAGGCACTTGTCTATTATTTTAACCCACTAATCTTACATTTCCCGTAAATACTTCTTTTGGGGAGAGGAATGGAGCATCATTTTTAATTACTTTACTTCTTTGACAGATTATCACTTTAAAGCCTCATTCTATTCCTATATTTATTCCATGTGAAACTCAGACGATATATCATCTTATTACGACATTTACAGCTATTCTTTTAGATTGGCTCAACAGCATTCTCGATTTAATTCCGTACACCTCCATATAAAACAACAGTGTGTTGTATGCACATTGCTTTATTTGAAAATTATGTACAGGATAATACGTTTCTGTCTGCAGATTGTGTCTGATTTAGCTGACAAAAGATTGCAGCAGTCATTGTGGCCGGAAGCTATTGGAAAGCAGCCAGCATTAATAACAAAATAAATACAAAGCAGAAGCAAGTGATGCCATAAAACACAAGGACAGTGGGTTACACTTTTCTGCACGAGGTGGCATGGCGTCATGCACACAGCATAGTTACCAACACGGCAAAAGGCAGCCTCTGGGTTTGAACTTCTCCCACCACTAAAAGGGACACGTTCTAAGGGGACCCTCTGGGCTCAGCATAGCCCTGCCTCAGAAAACAAACGTTTTACATCATGACAGAAGCCAGTGTGGTGACAAGAAAATTTAGGAAGAAAGAATGATGTAACTAAGCGTTACCGTCATTGTAACATGTAACTTCTATGTAAAAACGATGGCTGCAGAAGGAGAAGCACCTTGTCCAGGAGATGTTAAATATGAAGACCTGCTATTTTGACTCTTCTGCTGTTGGCCCTCACTGCAATGACTTTTTTTAAACTGGGAAAAGCCTGATGCCTTTGGCTTTGATAGAGCCAAGAGCACTGGTAAAGCTCAGCTTTAAACCTAAGAAGTGGGAAAATACAGATTTCCTTTTAGATCCCCAGAGCTGTGGAAACATGGCTGGGCAATGGGCCCTGCCACTGGCAGAATTCCTCTGCCAGTCCCACTGGGCTTTTTTCCTGGGCACAGTATATATTTTTGGGGGGATGCTGTTATGGGGGAGAGGAAAATGGGAGCCATACCAGCACAAGCCCTAGTGCTATTGCGTGACCTACTACTGCAGCCATGTCCTCTACTTACATCAGTGGTTTGTAATCCCAAAGGAGGACAGAAAAACTCTTGTTGTAGTGAGAGTCTAGTCCTCTGCATACTTTGAAGTTGAAGTTATCTACAAATGCTATGTAATGGGCTGCAGTGATTTAAGTCAACTACAACTCCTTAATGTTTTCAACTGCCAAACTAGAGTATGAAGCTTTGTTGTAATCTGGTCTCAGAAGTCCGTGGTTGCACTCAGGTCTTTTTCTTGAAGGACAGGAATTTACGTATTTTGCTCAAGATGACAGATGAACATATTTCTTTCATTAATGTGATGCTGTCACACAAAGTCAAGCAACTGCATGGCTTTGCCCTCCGCCACACCTGCTAGGAGGATCCTACCGATTGCAGGGCTCTTCCAGGAACTGGCTTTGAAATGCTCCTCATTGCTGGAGGGCATAATCATTTTTTCTGAGCTGCACTTGAACCAGTTTCTCTTCAACTACATCTTTTTCCATGATAACTGGAGTCGGTGACTGCTTTAAATCAGGGCAAGGTGCACCATCAGCATACTGCCCTTATTTGTGCCTGCAGCATTTCGTAAAGTCTTCTAAAGGTTTAATGTTGATGTAGAGCACACGTTGACTTTGCTGGGGTTGCTCTGTTGTAACTGGTAGCACAGTTTGGACCCACTCCTTTACCTTGAGCAGCAATAGTCTACTGAATTAACTGTTAGCAGCTTTTCATTAGTTTTGAATTTCAGTAGCTCCTAGAATTAGGGACAGTCTTTGTCCAACAAAGTTTGCAGCTGTTGGATATAGCAAATAAAGATGGAAGAGGAAAAAAATGAGGAAGCCAAGGAGACAAGCAAGGCCAAGATCAGCATCAAGGCCTCTATTAGGACATCCTGATCACTGCTCAGTGCTTTGAAGGACTGTGGCAGAACAGAAGCTTAAGGAGGGGTTTGAAGAAGAAAGTAATGTTTTTATTGCAGGCACAAACATATTATGGCAGCATGCAAGCAATCCAGAACATGGTAAAATAAAAAGTTAAACCAAATAAATTATTAAAATGGACACTGCTGAAAGAGGAAAGGGAAGGCTGGACAGCATAGCAATACGTTTGGTTTGCTTTGGACAGCAAATTAGTCAATGAGTAGCCTTCAGGTGTTGTTCTTCCTCTCACTTTCAAGATATGTCATCAAATCAAGACAAATGCCCCTTCATTTGAGCCACATAATGAATTTTATTCATCTTAAGGGAACCTTTTTTTTCAAAGTATCCTGGCTACTTGTTGAGCCATTCTGAAATTAAGAGCTATTCCCTGTTGTTTTCCCTTATCTGCACATTAAGCAGCAGTAACTCTACTACTCTACTTTGTATGCCTTTTTCTTCTCAGATCTCTCTAAAAGTAGAACAGGTTCTCAGCTCCACCACTTTTTGATTCAGAAAGGCTTCCTTCCATCCTCTCCTTGCTGTCTTGATCATTCTGTGTCCCTCAGCTAACCCGACAGATTCATTATGGCATGTGTCAGTGATCAGTCAAATCAGCTGCCATGGGAACGTCTCTGTGGTGTCAGATCTCTCTGAGTGAACCACAATTGCAAGTGCCATTGCTGAAAGACCTACAGTGCTTCCGCACTGGTTCACACTGAGGATGCTGAGCTGTGCCACTTCCACTCCTTTCCTGTGCCCTAGCCATGCTGGGCCAGACAAACAGTTTGGTACCAAAAATAGTAAAAAAAATTAATTCTCACCTGTGGATAAACTGTAGTTCTCTCGAATGAAATGCAAGGCTCTGTAATGACATCAGAGTTGAAGTCAGAAGGCTTTATCACCTTCTTCCCAATGAGTTATTACTCACAAGGAGTGTGGGACTGGGAGTGTCTGAGGAGAAATAACTCCTCTTAACTCCTCTGTAAAAGAGAGCTGTGGCAGATAGATACCCTTCAGAGGGTAATTCTTCTGGGTTCTAGCACATATTTTACAAAGAGAACAATCACCCTCTGGAAAATCATATTCTGTATATTCTGTGTGTTGTACAGCTTAAGGGATTCTCCAATTGCTCATTCTTCTAATGACTGAAGAGATGAATAGGCATATCAAGCAGTGAAGGTACTAAGGTCTGGTCAGTCACATGTTCTACACAGCTGTACATATAGCTAGGACAGAAAAGGCTAGAAATGTCAGACACACAAAGCGTCCCTCCCCCAACCAGCCTCTCATAAACAAGGCTTTCAGGAAAAATTATTATTATTATTCTGTGTCTGAAAGCTCTCTGCAAAGAGCAGGAACTTTCTGGAATGAGGATTACATCCTTGGAATACACTACTTGCCATTTTTATTCTGGTACTGCCTTGAAATCCCAGTCAACAATACAACCCTATTGTGTCAGCTCTAGGCAGACACAAATGGAAACCCTGCTCCCTTCTCCAAAGGGCCTCTGACATGATGTGACAAACCAAGGTGTAGATCACAAGAAAGTCCTGTGTAACTCTGTTGCATCTTCTCCGGGTTCTTTCAATGTCCTCATCACCAGGTAACCTAAGCACTTTTCAGCAGAGACCTCATCAGCAGGACTGTCATCCACTGTTGATGGACACATCTATGTGGCTCATTTTTTCTCTCAGATGTGCCTGAGTTTTGGAGAGAAGCATGAAATTTACAGTAGCTCTAGGTTCCTCGTGGAGTTTGCAAAGAAATCATCAAGACAGCTGGTTTTAGTTCTGTGACACACTTCATCCTTACACTGAACAGCTCTAGTTCTACTTAAACAACAAAACTACTATGCTGCAGCTTAAGTGTGTACTATTAAGTACAGTAAGCCCAAGTATTCTTGCACTATGGACACAAGGACAAAGCAGTGGGGAGGCCAGAGCACAGTAAATGTCCTGTCTTAGAAGGTGACTGCCTAAGCTTAATGAACTGGCATAGTCGTTACAAAGCCACTACTTTCAAAGTCTAATTTTTTAATGTAGACCCTATTCTGTCTGGTTCACCCACCCATTCATCCATCCATTCATCCATCCATCCATCCATCCATCCTTTCATCTCCAAGAAACTACAAAAAACCAGGGCCTGCAGTAGACATGCTTCTTGGTTAAAGCCAAAGCAAATTCTCATGTTTGACATTAGCGTGTTTTTGGTGCTCTGTCCCTAATGATCTGTTTGCCTGCGTAGTCCTAGCCCTTCCTTTATTGAGAGGCCAGCAGACACGCAACCAGCGAGCTGAACCCCTCCTCACCCTGTCCTTCTGGGTGAAGATCTAGGCCAAAAAAGGAGTGGATTTGCCCTCTCTTCCTACTGCTCTTTGTGCTCCTAAGCAGAAGGAGATCCTCTCTCCTCTGACATGAAAGGGACATGTCAATCATCTCCACCATTTTACAAGACAGAATTACAGAGAAAAAATAGGCAAGAGTGTCAGAAAATCAGATGATGAGTAACTGTGTAGAAAGCAAACGAGAGCTCCTTAAGAGAAGCAAATATAGTCCATTCACATCCCCCAGTCCTACGGCTCTTTCCTCTCACTTTTACCAAGCAAAGTATGCACTACTTTTTGCATCGGCTGCTTAACAACACTAACACAGTTTCTTCCCCAACTTGCCCATACAACACCCCACTTTTGCCTGTCCTGCCACCTCTGAATTGAGCTGTATATCAAACTGTTGCCTTTGCAGTGCTTTTGTTTGGTTGGGGGTTTTTTTGGTTTATGGAAGGGGTGATGAGCTGGGGTGGAAAGATCAATTAGTCTTTTAGTGAGGTTCTTATCTAAGAGTTCATTTAACCTGGTTTGAATGTGTTGCTGACTCAGAGGAATTAAGCTGGAACATAGCCAAGGACCAAAGTGGAAAGTTAAGACACAATGAAGTTAATAAGCTCCCATTGGCTGCTATTGTTAGAACTAGTCTTAATAAACAAAAACAAACGCACATGCAAGTCTGGTTTCCTGCGTGGTAAGCTGAGTGCTTTACAGGGACTTCCATTATGTCATGATTCATTATTTCCTCCTCTCAGCTTAAATGGAGCCTGAAAGTAGAATTAATAGCAATAGGATCTTCATTAAAACAGCTCCTCTGAAAAGGAGCAGATGAAGATAGTGTCTTTAATGGGAGGGTTCTCATTTTAACATTCTTTCTTTATTTATGGAGTGCTGTACCTGCACATGGCACTTTAAAACATCCCTCTTCTGAAAAAACGTCTGATAAAGACAGACATAATATAGTTCAGTTGTAATTAAGTAGTCTTCTGTAGGAACAACAGTGGTGACAGAATAAAACACGGGAAGTTTATGTTTCTCCAGACTTGTAAAGCAGTTCTGTAAAACTCAGCTGAGAAGTAGATCCCTGCTATAAATGATACACGGAGCTCAAAATTATTTAGAGAGTTTTACATTCTGTATTAAATTCTTCTGCCTATAAGGAATGAGACACGATCTCTTCCTCCGGGAGGGTTACAGTCTACATGTAACAACATTTAGGCTTTGCTTTGTAAGTCAAAGATACGGCACTCCCTACAAGTACTCCAGACCATATGGAGCACTGTCTGGTAACGATTCATACTCATTTCTGCTTCCACTTAGGGTTCAGACCCTAGGGTGGGAGCTTTGTCCTATCAACAGGATTTTCAGTTGCTTCCAGTTTGGAAATTTATCAGTCAGAGGTGGAAGGCAAAGGGAGGCTGAAATCAAGACGATGTGCCACTGTCACAGCTGAGGTGTCCTTTGGTTTCCCCCCTGCAGCCAGTTGACAAAAACCCCATTTTTTCAGATGGTCTGTGTGCTGCACAAGTCCAAGCACTGTGTCCCCAATTAGCCTCTTGCCTATTATAAAGAGGTAAGGGCTACTAAATGCATTTTTTTCAGAAGCCCGTCTCATAAACATGTCTTTCCGTATGTCACTTCTTAGAATCCAGACTTTCCATTTCTGTATTGCAATTTCCCTGAAACATTTGAAACCATTTCCCACTTCTCTTTAAAAAGAGTGGGTTGCTATTTAATCACAATGCACTTTCCTTCTTTGTTGTCCGCCTCAGCCAAGCCCGTGTTACGAAGTACTGCTGGCTTAGTATGGTAAATAAAGCAAGGTTGGGTGCTTTTGTCCCGCCAGTCATCAACCCACCTTTCAGTCCCGCTCAAGCAGTTGTGGGTGAACTAAAGGATACAGAAGATTATCTTGCAAGACATTTGGCCAGCATTGGTCTCTTTTGGAAAATTAGTTTTGCCTGTTGGATGTGCCAGTCCTCTGCTCTAGGAGCCATCTCTACAAGGAAATCATTTAATTACCTCTTCCCCCCAAATGACAGCTTTCACCACTGGAGTTGAGTTCTTGGACATTAGCAATTGAATAGGAAGCCTTCATACTGTATATCATTTTAATCTTTCATGTTTAAGTAAGCCAGATGGCTTATTATTACAAGCTCTGTTTCAAAAAGGCACAAACTTTCTATCAGAGGATTTGTAAGATGATAGTAAAAAAGAGAGATTTTGCATCACACAAAATAGCCTGAATTTTAATTGCACATCATAGTTTGGCAGCAATTTTCCCGTAATTACCATTCCTGCTAAATGAATAGGTGGATTAAATGGATAACTAAAATGGCATTGAAACTTCCTAGAATGGAGATTTATCCTCTAATGTATGGAATAGCTAAGTAAAGTTGTCAGTTGCTTGGGTGTAATTCACGCAGTTTTAACGTTTCTCCTCAGCAGAGGACCTGCTTTACTAGCAGTAAAACCTTGGCTGTTATTGGCTGGGCTTTTTTGCTATTGGTGTTTATCCCAGCATTTCAGATATGTCAGATGTCGTTTAGCATGTTACAGACAGAAGCTTTTGGTCGATGAAGTTGAAAAATAAAAGATGCTTTCATCTGGGCCTTGGCTGCTTTCCTTCCAAACACTCAAGAATATCATTCTTGTTCTTCCTACTAGGGGTATAATCCCACAGTCATTTATCCTTATAACATAGCTCTTGTACACGGTCATGTATGTAGTCACAAAAAAGGAAAAAAAGACAGCTCAGGTGACTCATGCTCCTCCTGTGCATGAGTAATGGCAACCTGGAAACCCATGAGCTTTAAACACATGCAGAAAGACACCAACATTGCCATATCAACTGAAGAACAATTAAATCATTATTGAGACCACCAGGATGACAGAATATATTCTTCCTCACATGCATATGGATTTTTTAAAAGCCCTGTGCATTGAAAAGACAAAATACCACCTAAAATGTGAATTCATGGAACCATGCTATATATATTAGTCTTCACCAAATGTCATATGATGAATAATAAACGCTGCTATTATTCAGATGGTCTAACCCCTCTGTAACAGTATCTGTGACCCATCCTGCTTCCTTTGAATTCAAGGACAAAATTCTCCAGGCTTGATTCTCTCTTATTACATGACCAG
>Ga0181612_167800_pt1 | contig 22082 bp, 13 predicted proteins | sample HoacroProtozoa21_FD_119630 | JGI IMG/M metagenome (GOLD analysis project Ga0181612, IMG submission 119630) | Hoatzin crop microbial communities from Cojedes, Venezuel. Combined Assembly of Gp0051906, Gp0051904, Gp0051908
CAGGCTGCCCAGGGAGGTTGTGGAGTCTCCTTCTCTGGAGATATTCAAGACCCGCCTGGACAAGGTCCTGTGCAGCTTGCTGTAGGTGACCCTGCTTCGGCAGGAGGGTTGGACTAGATGACCCACAGAGGTCCCTTCCAAACCCTACTATTCTGTGATTCTGTGAAAGGGCATGGATGCCTGCTAAATGAACTTGGGGAATTAACTGCCTGTTCTTTCAGTACCCATCTGGCTGAACTTCTTGGCTCTGTTTGCAGGGGAAGGTCCTGCCTAATGCTGTCTTCTCTCCCCAGATGATCACGGTGTACAGCCTGCCAGGCATGGATCCAGACTGGCTCATAGGGGAAAGAGGCAACCAGAAAGGGAAAGTTCCTGTCACTTACTTGGAACTGTTAAGTTAAACGTTTCCAGGAAGAAGAATGTACAAGCAGAATGCACCCCTCATCTCCTGGCACTTCTAATGCGGATTTCTTCATCCGAGACCATTGCTCTCTCCAGGGCTGACACTCCATTGCTAATACGGGAATTGTGGGAAAGAAGTGGTAAAACTGTTACAGCAAGGTTTTGGGAAAGGGCTGATGGCACCCAAGGCTGAACTCGTTAACTACCAGTGCAGCCTGCTTTGAGGTTAGTCTTGATGGCGCAAGATTCCCCGATTACTTTTTCTACCCTCCTCTAGCCCTGTTTATCGCAGGGGCTTTCCCGGGGCCAGCAAGCTGTCTCCCTCGGCAGCTGCTCACAGAGTTTAAGCTGCACTTCCCTCCTGTCCGCTGTGGGTCAGTGCCCGTCTGCCCCTCCTGTCCTCGCTGTTCTTCAGCAGTAGAATTGCCCAAGTCAAACCACCAAGCATTCCCATGGGGAAGGGTCCCACACAACCCCCCTGATGTGTTCTAGCTCTTAAGGCAAGGAAGCTGAATTTAAGAATTAAGAGCCGGTTCAACCCACCCACCTTGCCCACCCGCGGGAGAACAGTAACATGAGGCTCTCCGAGAGCTGTGCTTGCTGTTGTGGTGCCTGATGGCTTCAGCCTAGAGCTGTCCTCTGAAGCTGGAAGGAAATTTCTTTGTGAAGACCAACCTAACAACGTAGGGCCTGTAAGTCAAAAATCAAACCTCGGTGCAAGGGACCATGCATCTTGCTTGCATTTCCTCTGAGAAACTGCTCTTGGACTGCAAAGAGTTTACAAGCCTTTTTACAAGCTTTGCTCCCTGTGTTAATTGTCCAGGCTTTTCTTTCGGTGTGTCTGTCCCAGGCATGTTTTAGCCTGACTTTAATTTCACCCTAGATCACCGATTTCACTACTGCTTCCCCTCCCATCTCAGCAGTGAACAGACTTGGTGCATCCTACTCCCGTCAGGGATGGCCCCCCTTGCTGTTCCCTCCAGCAGTGAGCTGCTCTTGGCCACGCACACACCGAACAACCCAGGCTGCCCCGATGCACGCGGTGGTTGAGCTCAAAGGGAGCGCTCGGTGCGTAAGCCTATAACGAGCTTTTTAGCCAGAGCTCACCTGAGGGACTTCCACTGCTGTGTAACCAGTTTTCCACTCAAGCTGGATGGAAGAGAAACTCACCTGCACCAAGCTCCCCGTTCACAGCCTTCCCCTTGGTATGTCAGAACTAACTTTGCTTGTTTATTGATCTTTTGCACTTTCCCCTATGGTATTGTGACCACTCTAATGTAACAGGGCACTGAGCACCTGTGTCTGTAGGGCTCATGGTTTTCAGCACTTATTTGCCAATAAACGAACTGCCTGACCTCTGGCCTCAGCGTCTCTTGCGGGCTCGGGGCTGCTCCGGCTCTCCAGCCGCGTGGCAGGGAGGCAAAGGGGGCAGCTGGGGCGGGAGCTGCGCCGCTCTGCTCTCCCAGCCCTGGAAGCCAGGTGTAAAAGCAAAACAAAGCTAAGAATCCTTCCTGTCCCAGCTGAAACTCCCAACATGCCGTAAGGTTGTTGATGTCTTGCAGTTCCTTTCCCTGATGACACATCTCGGTTGTACTACAGGTTCAGGAACTCGTAAGAAACAGCAGCTCCTCCTTAATCTGAAGCAGAAATAGAGCAGCAGTGGGACTTCAGCTGCTGAGAGACTGCAAATGCTACTCTAGATCTAACAGACTTTTTGTTGTTGTTATGGAAACTGGATCTGCTGCTAACTTAGAATCGTAAAGCCTTCTCCCTAGCACCCAGCTTGGGAAGAACTCCTGGAAAAGCAGCTGTTGAAATGCTCTGTAGGGTAGCAACAGCACTCAGTCTTTCTGCCGTTAAACTCTAATGAAAGAGAATGGCGAAATCACATCATGCCACTGTTTTAGTCTTGTGATTGCTATGATTTCCACTAGCACAGACCTACCCTTCTGTAGATCCACCCCTGCCTGTTTTCCTTCCACCTTCCAGTCTGTCTGCCTTTCCCGCAAGCCAGCGACATCCCTGTTTCCTTGTTACTCCTCTCCCTGGTGCATTAAGGAAAGAGGATGAACAGCCTTAGTAAAAACAGCAGCAGCTTAATGAACCAGAAAATGGTGTCTCTTCCCTCAGAACAGGCAGAAGGAAGTCTGCTCGCGGCAGCAGCGCTCCCTTCCCTCTGCATTAGAAATGAGCGTGTGGAAAATCGAGCGCTGCTTCTGCCTGGCGCTCTGCAGACAGCCGGCACTCCGTGCTGCCGCTCTGCAGATGTCCTGGGGAGCTGCCCTGGGCTGAAGGCTCTTCCACGCCCCTCTGGCTGAGGGGCAGATACAGGTACAGTTCAGGGCTGAAACGCTGCTGTCGAGTGAAGCTACAGCTCTAAAACACAGGCGTGACCAACAGCGTCCACTGTTTTTTGCTGTCAGCACCAAGGACTCCTGCCTAGCACCAGAAACTCTCACTCTAGCGCCTGAGTAAATACTTCAAAGAGCGTATTACTTCCCCCTAAATTCTCATTCTGTCCATTCTTGGTGAACACTACTAAGTGATTAGCACACTGTGTGTAACTTCAAAAGCTGTAACAAAAGGAAAGACACCAACAAGAGCTATCAAGTAACAGTCCTGAGCACTGCTGAACTTGCTTAGATGTACGGAATTCTGGTTTTACTTCCACTCCCCCCAGCCACCCGTCACCGATTTGCAATCTGCTCTGCTGAGTGCTTCACCGTCCCTTTTCCATGTTCGCCCTCATAGTTCCCTGCAGCAGAAGGCATTAACAGTTACAGGTGACCCCATCTAAACAGGATCAGGCTTGGGACTGTCACACCACCTCCTTCCCTGTCCCAGCCGCTCACTCACCAGTGCTTTTGGAAGGTAATCAAGCCCCTCACCCTTCTACTTTCAGAGCACTTTGCTCCAGCCAGTTAGTTCAGATCTCTCCAGAGCTGCCAGGCAAGTAAAACTGGATCAAACAAGTGTGCTAGGATATCACCATGGCTTCAGCTTACAAGGAAAAAACCCAAACTCAAAGCAACATAATCTAATTTTCTCACCTAAGCCTCTTAAAACCATTGAGATTAAAGACATTCTGACTGGTAAAGCAATCAAGTGTCTCTTTAGGAAAGAATTAGTAGGTTACTAGCTCACAGCTACACTGAAATTTGATTTCTTACCTTAGAAAAGTCTGTCTAGATTTCAGGCTTTATTGTAAGCAATAGTCACTGACCTTCTCTTAGTGTCTCCACCACACTGAGCCTCAGAACCTTAAAGAGTTGGCTGATCTACCTGAGAGTGCGAAAGCCGCACGACGCACTTCTCTGCAGCCAGCGTCCGTCTGCCAGCTGGGGCCTGCGCCCTCCCCGGCCGCTGCAACAGGCAGGACCTGCGCAGAGAGTGATGCGTGCGCATGGTCCCGCCACCATGTGCAGAAGAATCACTCCCGAGGAGTATTTTATAGTGATGCTCGTTTAAAACCTCCTACGAGTTCCCCGACATGAGAGGAAGAGAAAGGGAGTGGGTGTGGGGAAGCCGAGGGAATCAACCCTGGACTGTAATCGCTTCAAACGGCACCCGGATCGTCACTCCCACGCCACAACTCGCACCACTGTCAGCTGGGGCTTCAGCCCAGCAGAACTACGCAGCAGATGCAGAGTTGGTGCTGCAGGCTGCTATGTCCAACACCAAACCACGAACCCAGCTGCTGTCTATAAAGGTTTTAATATCCGTATAAATAGGGAACAGTTACAAAAAACTGCAAGACTGGAGCAATGGAATTTTGACTTAAAAACCTTGAGTGAGGCCTTGCTCTTCAGAAACACACACAACACACAGACTGCAGGGTGAAGGGAAGGCGTGAGCACACATACACCATCTCGCCTGGAACCATTCCGTACAAAAATAGCAGTAGAAAGATGGTCTCTGAATTGCTGGCTGATCCCTTGGTTGTGCCTTAGCTGGACTCTGACTGCGAGGGAGAGGCAGACCGCACCTTGTGTTAAGAGCAGAGTTAATGCCCAGCGGAAAGTTTGTCTCCTCTCTCCATCCAGCCACAGCTTCCCCAGCTGAGGTACAAGCTATAAAAATAAAGGTTTTGACTGCTCAGCGCTTGTACCCAGCCGGGATGCTCTAGCAGGCGGAGCGGGCAGGCTGCGCACGTGGGCTGATCGCTCAACAGCCGCTCTCGGCTCTCCTTACATTCACTCTGCCGCTGGGCTGCAAGAGTTCAACGGGATCTCGCTGCTGATGTTACGGCTCGGTTTACAGCACTGCCCACACACCAGGCCTCCCTCCTTTTCCCAGTCCTTGTTACGAGCTCTGCCAAAGGTGATGCCTTCTGCAGTGGACATGAATCATTCTGCTGCAAGTCCTGAAACGGGAGGCAGGGGCAGGACAGGATCTATCTCTGCACGTGCCGGACAAAGGCCTGCACCAGCTGAAACAAAGGCTCCTGCCCCTCGGGACCCAGCTTGGAGGCAGACTTTCCTTGGGAGGGAAGAACCCCGCTGGCAGGTGACGAGGGGCCACCACGGCGGAAGTAACGAGACAGGCTGGAGAGCAGGGGACTCTGAAATTAGAGGCGTGGAACAAGTCAGCTTCTTCAAACACACGCCTCTCCCTGCCCAGCGAAGTGCCGGTGGCACACGGACAAGCAGCAGGACGTACAGCCCGGGATGCCTACGGCTGCTGACTCACGCGGGGAGCCAGCTCTGCTGGGCAGGCAGAGACAAACGACCTCGTCCCACGAGGCATGTCTACACCGAACAGCGAGAAAGGACGGTAGAGGCTGCTTACCAGCTCAGAGCTGAGCTCCTGCTTCATCCGCTGCTTATCACGGGGGTGCACAGCTGGGTCCCTCAAGTACCGAACGGCCTGGGAGATGAGCAGGTAGAAACAGTTTTCCATTGTAAACATAAGCAGAGACCTGTGCAAAGAAACACCCATCAGCAGGAGCCAAAAAGGTCAGCACGCTCTAGTTTCAAGGTCAAATGCTCCTACAAAGACTACACACACACAGGGTACACACGAGGGAACACTGTTACCGTCCACATTCTGCTCAAGCAGCAATACCCAAAAGCTATGGTCAGCTGAGCAGAAACTCCTGCTGGCCGTCAGGGAAGTCTGGTTTCAGTGTACTGATAAATAAGCATCAAACAACTCTCTACACTGCATCTTAGGATGGGATGGCTTCATCCACCCTCCCAAAAAATCCCTGCTTGCTTTGGAGAGCTTCTGATGGGCTATCTGAACTCCCTGCATTCAGAGCGAGCAGCTCCGAAGCTACATGGATGCCTGTAAACCTCAGTTCTGGTCTGAGGAGCATTAGGTTCTCTCCTTGGCCGTGACTAAATCAAACAGCTCAAAACTTACTTGAGGGTTTTGGTTCCCTCTTGCATATTCAGCCCTGCAGCCTGAGGGAAAGGTTCCTTCTTCTTATCCAGCTTAAAGGGAAACAAAGACAGGCATTAGAGACAGGAGATACAAAAGAAGAAACACCCCTACTCTTCAAAGCATCAGCTGAGCGAGCACTCTCAGATCACTGCAACTGCTGTGCCCTCCCGCACAGAGAAACGGCCGGTACCTCGCCCAGCATGTTAAGGGCCACGTTGACTGTGGCGAGGAGGGTCCCAAAGGAAGGTGCGACATCCGAATCAAAGGCTGGCGTGGTGAAACTCAACACGAAGAGCACGTTGTACTCAGCAAGGTCCAGTGACTGTGGAGAAACAGGAAGAGGAGTGAGTGACCTCTGAGGCCATGAGTATGCTATTGTCATAGCAACAGGAATACCTAGTCCCTGTATCATGCTAGAAACACAGAGATAATTTCCCAGATCTCAGGTATAAGGATGGAGCAGTAGAGAGCGTTCTGTACAGCACTGCCAACCAGGCTACAGGGCTCTCCTCACATGAATGAGCCTTCCCCAACTCCCAAACCTGCCACCACGCTGCAAGCTAAAGCAATGACTGTTTCCAGACTTCTCAAACGCCTAGGCCTATCGACCTGGAGGCAGAGGAAAAGCAAGTTACCTATCCAAAAGCCAGCAGCAGGACACTTCCAGAATCAAGGATTAAACCCTCCTTTTCTGAACTTGGAGAGCAGCCGACAGGAGGGTAACAAGAGGATGGCTCTTCTGAAGAGTGACATACTGAGGACACGAACCTAGCCAGGCTATCAGTGTGCTCAGCGAGGTTACCCGCGCCCAGCGCTGTGCAGATCACACACAGCCAGGCCTCCCCTTCACATCGATTCCTAAGGGCAACCCCCTGCACCCTGCCCTCCTGCTCTGTGCAGGACAGCAGGCAGATGTACGGTGAGGTCGGGGTCTCAAGCGGGACAGGCTGTGCCTCACTGCGTACACCCAGAACATCAGCCGAAATGCTGAAAACCCCTCCCTTCAGGGAGCGGCGTCTCTCCTCTTGCTCTACCTGATCGAGGAGGATCTGGCAGACATCAGGGGTGAAATGGCGCAGGGCAGCAAGAGATTTGCTGAGGATTTTCAGGAGGCTGTACTGCACTGTAAGCAGCGCTTTCTGCTCTGCTGCCTCTGACTCGGGGCTGGGATGTTTGGAGGAGGCTTGGGGATTACGCTGCACTCGTGGAGTCACACTTGATGGAAGGGAATCGCCATTTTTTGTCTGTGGAGAAAGAAAAAAAGATAGTACTATTTTGCACTAAGACGAATATTTTGAGGAAAAAAAACTGCTATGAACAAAAGGAATGAGGAAATAAGGCACCCAAAGTCTGTCACCTGCTAGAAGCAGAGAATCTAGCCTTAGCGTGCATCGAGGGAGGCACTGCATTGCAGGGAGGCAGCTGCAGAGGCTATTTAGATTCCACACTCCAGAAAAAGAATCTCTAATCAACACACCAAGCCTCAGCCAACACATCAGTAGCCATGCATCGTCTCCACCTCATCAGTCTATGGATTCCCCAAGAACAAGAGCCATCTCACCTGAACAAATTACATCAGATCAAGGACACCAGGTCAACAGTGGCTTAATGAATGGCACTACAGGGTACTACGGCAATGCAGCCTTCTTGCTGCAGCGCAGCAAGCTAGAAAATGGTAACAGCACCATTCAAACACAGGCTGCTGTTTCTCTAGGACTGGCTTTACACAGTCCAGAGTTTTTAGAGTCCAGACTACTCTTCGCACATTTTTTTTGCTGTGGAGAAATGCAAATCCTAACTATTGACAATTGTCAATAATCACCGCTAGGATTACCGACAATCAACTCGATATCCAGGAGCCCAGATATTGAACAGTATTTGCCTTTTAACAGGGAGCACAGGCGTGCAACACTCCTAACTTACAGTTGGGTTTAGGGTCCCCAGCCTCACCTGCAGGTAGTGCTGGAGCATTTTGCGGCTGTGCAGGAGGGAGGTACAGGCCTGACACAGGTAACACAGATTCACCTGAAATAAATAAGGTGAGGGAGAAATATCTTAAAAGCTCAAAACTCAATATTCACTACCATTGGTGGAAGCTAGAAAATCCAGTTAAACAGAACACTGTGATCATGAAGGATCAATGCAGTCTCCTGATTTCCTAGTATTTTCTTGGAGTCACCTGGCACTGAGAACCAAGAGCAAGACATTGAATTCCCCAAGTTATTTTTCCAAGCTACCACATGTGTCTCACAACAGTTACCTTTCCTCACTCAATGCAGTCAAGGTACTGACAGAACAGACATTTAAATGACTTCAGCAAAAGTTCCTACTGAAAGAGCAGCAACAAAAACGTGACACAGTGCCATTTTCTCTTGACACACTGTCACAGTTTAACCCGGCAGCCAAGCACTAGACAGCCGCTCGCTCACCCCTCCTCTTCCCTCCAGCGGGATGGGAAGGAGAATGGACAAAAGGGGAAACTTGTGGGTTAGATAAAGACAGTTTAATAAGACAACAAAGGAAATACTACCACTACTACTACTGAAATAAGGAACATGCAAAACAAACTATATACAATTTTTCTCACCACCCAATGACCAATTTGCAGTCAGTCCCTAAGCAGCAATCGCAGAACCCCAAAATCATGAATTGTGCTAAATTCCCCCAAAATTTCAAACTCCCAGACAAGATAGGATTCGAATTCCTGGACAAGAGAAGAGCTTCCTGCCCCCTGGCCAACCCCCATTCATAAACTAAGCATGATGTCTACGGTAAGGAATATTTCTGCTGGCCAGCTTGGCTATCTGTCTGGCTCCTGCACACCTGTCCCTTAGCTGAATATGAGAAACTGGAAAAAGTCATTGATTTCACTGCAACAACTCAAAACATCAGTGTTATTAACATTCTTCTCGTACTAAATCCAACACACAGCAGCTACTGAGAGGAAAATCACCTCTATCCCAGCTGAAAACAGGACAGAACTATTTCCTGGTGTTTGATTAACCATTACTTCTCTTTTACTTTGAAATAAAAAGTAAATATACAACTGCAATTTTGATGTTGCTGAAAACATTTTTTTCAGTAGTCTTTAAGGTTTTGGATTACCATGTGCCCGAAGTAGAGCTTCTGCAGTAAAGAGCGGGGCTTGGAGCATGTCAGCAGATTCCACAATCAGCATATCCTTAAGCCTTCGCAGGTCCTGAAGTCTTAGCCCCTCATATGGCTTTGAGAAGAAGAAGAAAGATAATTTATGTCTAGCAGTATTTTCCAGTTAGTCTCTAATTCCATATTCAAATGAAAACATTCAAAACACTTTTACTGATCAGCATCTCAACTGCAATACGTGACAAAATTTATTCATTGTGCAGACCAATGACCTTGCAAAGTTCACTGTCATTTTACAATATCTACAGTATGATCTTTGTACATTTCAAAATCTAAAAGTCAGTATCTCTAGAGTTCTGCATTATAGTTGGATGCCATGTTCAAACGATGAATGAGCCTAACATTGACACTCTCTCTCCCCAAAAAGCTAGATTTTCACAGAATCCAGCTGAATTTTGAAGTGATTGAACCTCAAATATTGTAGCGTGGGTATGAGAAAGCATGACCAGATTTGAACTAAGGATTTCGGGGGAGAGTGAGAGAAAGGACAGGTTAACATACGTTGCATACAGATCCTCTGACACTAACTTTATACATGAATTGAGATCTGCTAACTTTGAATTGATCTGGAGGAAGACACATCGAGACATTAGATAGTAAGACAGGATACATTCGTGAACAGAATCAGGTACAAGTATTCTGAGGCAATATCAGCCCTCACAGAAATCGAGAAGTCAGTCATGAACAGGACAGATGAGACATGCAGTTAGAAGTTCACAGAAACACAGAATGGCTGAGGCTGAAAGGGACCTGTGGATGTCATTTGGTCCAACTCTCCTGCTCAAGCAGGGTCACCTAAAGCCAGCTGCCCAGGACTGTGTCCAGACGGCTTCCAAATATCTCCAAGGTTGGGGATTCATAGTACGTGAAGATGTCAAAACTCTCTTAGAGAAACAGTGGCCAGCTCTCATAGCCCTACACAGTCAGGGCAGATCATCCAGCTGCCTTCCTGGTCTGGAGCTCCATCCCCTTATTGTAGCATTAAAAAAAGCTCAAATTACAAAAACAAACAGGCAATAATTTTAGGATTCTGGCTTAGCTCCAACCAAGATACTGGAGATGCACACACGTTTTGCAGACTCTTTTTTAAAACTACAAAAGGAAGAACAGGACAGCAAATAATATATTTGTTCATGTTGCACAGGGAAAATGCCCAAAAGGCAGAGAGAAAAACAAGTGGGAGGATATGTAGAGAGAATATATACAGAAAGGGTATGTAAAAAAAAGTCTACTGTGCGCATAACCCTTTGAGGATAACAAGCAGAAGTATAAGAGATGGGGAGAAATGGATACCATGGGCTTCTAAACAATTTTGTTCTTTTGAGACACCTACTCTAAAAAAATAACATGCTTCCTACATTATAGATATAAAAAACTTCATAAAATGCATCTAAAAACATAACTGACTCCTACAAGGACCTCTTCTGTAAGCTACTCAGTAATATAAACAGGAACTTCTCGACATTCGCAACTTTGTGATTGGTGAGAGTAACGATGCCATGACTCTGCACTGCGTCTTTGTCCTTTTTCAGAAAACAAGAAAAGTGTAAGAGAAATGGACTGTGAGTGTCCTGACCTTTATCTTGATTGCCCAAGTTCAGGGAGTTTCTGTATGTCCTTCCATTGCTGATCATGCATGACTCAATAACGGACAATCTGAACGTTAATGGCTTGCACTGAAATAAATCTAGCCCACTTGATTCATAGCACGCTGGAATTTGACTGACCTACTTAATTTCTTACAAAAGAGTTCATTTATAAAAACGTGTCAGAGAGACAGGGATACAAACAGCTGGGTGCCTAAGTGATTATAATTGCACGAATATGCTGCAAAAAAATGGAAGCAAAGAATAAATCATCTTGACTGAATCTGAACTGCACTTTGAATTGCAACTGTAAAACAAGTAGCTTTGTCAGCACAACAGTATTCAGTTCTTGGAGACGACATATATGATAAAAAGAAATGTCTTTTCTGTTAAACCTACAACATACATGTATATTTTAGGACCTAGCATTTTATCCTGAGTTGCAGATATGCTCAAAATTATATTTAACTGATTGGTTCTAGGTCAAACACTGGCAATTATCTCCATTGAGTAAAAGACTATTATATTATCTCAGCTGGAGCATTTCACACAACCCAGCAGGGATTTTTGGATCCTGCAGTTTTTAAGAATCCTAATTTTATCTTTTTAAGTAATGAGGGAAATATTTCTTAAGAACGTGTTTGAAACTTTAGACATTTGTTCCATAAAATAACATATGAGCCCACAGAAAAAGCTGAAAGAAAGGAAATCTTAGGCTGGCACTATTAAAGCAGCCTTATATGGAAATTCCAGAGTGAAGGCTTTATACAATGAGAACCCTTAAAAATGTTCATGTGTCTAAGACATCAAGACTTGCAAGGACACAGTCCTTAGTTATAAGGATGTATATCCTTTTTGTAATATCATAAAGGTTTGTTTTTAACTACTTCAAACACGACTTAGCTCTGCACTGCAATGTACTGTAAAGTATTTTGATTACAGCTCATGATGCTCAGAGACCTCTTTTAATACCCATTTATGGATTATAGATATTTGCTGTGAAAAAGGCATTGTTCAATATTAGCATCATTTAACTATATAATGATTTTGGAATATTCTATTTGAGTTACTACTTTAATCCATTGGTGAGCTTCTCACTACAAATTTCAACCCTTTTGTATTCTCAAGAGCCCTTCTTTTTAACTATTTTCTTCTCAATTTTTTACCACTAATATTTAGATATCATAAATTATATAATGTTTTTTCTCCTGAAAGTACTTTTAATATGTAAGCTGATTATTTTAACAGGTTATTTCAAACTATTATTATTTTCTCCACTTCTAAAGTACCATTAAAATAGACAAGGGCAAAGTGACTCTTTGCTACAGTGATGACTGTATAATTAAATGGTGTCAAATATACTTCATGTAAATATCCTCCTTTATGGGTGGATGGAGTTCTATAGTTAATGGAGTCATATATTTAAAAAATATCACTACTCCATTTAACTCATTAAAGTATAGGCACTCTATGTATATAAATCGGTATGTATCTTAACTACCTGTAGTCCCCTTCTCTCCTTCCACTTAATAAATCATTCTCTATCTACAGAAATAAAGTACATTTTAATAATTTTCAGAGAACTCCTTGTACTTATGATATTTGCATTTTATATATATATATTTATCTGACATCAATTATGAACTGAAGAAAACCATTCCAATTACTATACACTAAATAAACCTGTAAAACACTCACTAGCAGTGTATTTCTACAGTATTCAGTGGCACATATGTAAAATTAAGTAAGAAATTATACACTTTGCTATTGCACAATGTATTTTTCTGAGTCTGACAGAGTCAAAACTGTTCTGGACGATCTGCTCTGAAGTACTGCTCATTCCCAGGTGTTTCTTGAGTAAATTTAAAACATTGCATGATGTGATGGAAATGGAAATGCCTGTTATCTTCCAGGGATCACTAAGACAAACATGCTCCCATGCAAGAATAAACAGCAAATTAAAAGATGGTGCAAATAAAACAACCAGAATCGGTAAAAGTAGTTTAAAAAATAATCAGTCACAATCATATTTTTAGTGTAACTTCAATTAGACTTAAAAGATAAATATAAACTTAGATTTTATCTAACACAGATTTTTTTTTGAGACTGTTCATCAACCAAGAGAAAAGAACCAAGACAAGGTGGTCATCTGAAATATTTTCCTGGCTTCTTTTCTAATACCCATTCCACTGCCTACACATCATAGATAAATCTCTCGCTACAACTAACTACAGTGCTAGAGTCACGCTTTATACTCCATTTTTAAAATATTTAGCATTCCTATTCTATATATTGAAATACAGATTATGTGTGTGTTGATACACTGCTTTCCTTCCAGACTGCTTTTTGTGGAAACACACTTAAAAATCATGTTTGCATTTCAAAACTATTAGGGCCTGTTTACTACCCATCTTTAACTGTAAGCTCTAATTTGATCACTAAAAATGTCTGAAGTGTACTAAAACCAAAGTAAAACAGAAATGTTGTTTTAAATATATGCTTCAGGGAGCACTGTAGTAAAATCAGATTTTAAAAGGTTGGGTATGGCAGAAATGGATTTTATTCAGCAACCCTTGTGGAAGGAGTAAACTGAACTGCGGGAAGGCGGACAGCTCTTGCTGTCATGTTCTCAAACTGGACATGTGGGTCTACTCAGCAATCTGTATTTCTTAACGGCTTGAGAGCCTCTGTAATCAAAGAAAGGTATGCACAAGTCATTTTTTCCACTATTACAAGTGTTTCAACTCTAAAGATGAGCACTCACATAATTCCTTGGTAATATTTCAATGTTAAGAACAACACGAACTGGTTCTCAACATCAGAAACAAAGCTTTGTTATTACTCTGAGTATATACACTTAATTCAACGACACTGCACAGACCACTACAAAAATCTCGTGCTCTGTATGAAAAATAAGATTATTTTCTGCTGTAAACATGGCAGGTCTGTAAGGGGAGGTATGGGGTATTACCATTCCAGATACTACTGTGCATATCATAAACATGGGAGTTAAGCCCGTTTGGCTCTTTTGTCTGGGAAGAAATCCTGTTCACGGTTTTCAAATGTTTTATCTTTTCCTCTAACCTTCATTCAAGAGATAAAATGACTTTGAAAATGCATTTCTTGGTGTTCCAAAGTTTTTTAATTCTTTATGAATTATTTTTTTGTGTTTTGGGAGGATGTTAAAGGGCATCATGGAACAATTACCATCTAAATACTACGTTAAACAAGCATTTTGCACACTCGCTTCCCTTGGTGTTTAATATTTGTTGAGAATGAAATTGAGAGGAAAAAAGTAGAGGACAATCCCTGAGGGGGAATTTTGCTGAAGGATATGTATTCTGGGGAAGGCTTTTGGATCATGCCCCATTAAAGTAACACCTGGAGGCATCACCATACCCAGTGGTAAGTGCAGCTTTCACTGCCCATCGTGGACATTTGTCCTCAGACCTGGAGGATGAGGACACGCAGTCATCTGGATTGCAGTTCAGGACTACTCTTCCTAAGGCTGTTTTTTTTCAACTGGTTTGGGCCACTCCAAGGGCTGAGATTGAAAAAGGACCTTCACCCTGGCTAGATGCTCTTGGCATCTCTCTTGTGCTAGCACGTGCTGTTACACAGGAAGTTAGAGAACTTGCCCTACTGAAAAGTCACAAAGGAGAGGGGGAAAAAAAAGAAGGGAGCACATGGAGCCAGAACTGCTCTATGGGAAGCCCCAAGACCACCAACCAAATCCCAGGCTGACATTTTTTAGCCTGTGAATCTTTAGAGCACATGGGAAAGGTGCCCCGGTACATCACACGGATCTAGGTCTGCAGGCCTGCCTGCATTTCAGTTCTCACGGTCAACAACTTTGCTAAAAACAAGTCAAATAAGGAACAGAACTGTATTTTCTAACAGTCTCATTGAAGTGATTAACATAATTACCTTTGAGTCCCTTGTAGCTAGCACATCTTTAAGCTGATTTTTCTGTGAGCATCCACCTCAAACAGCCACATGACATTATTTTCTCTTGCCGAAAAGCCTGTTCAAGTGGTTCTTGATTTGCCCCACCCATATTTGTAAGTTCACTATTTTTTTAGGTGTGCTGTTGCATATGCCAGCAAACCCATGGTATAAATGTAATGATAAAAATTATTCAGATTAAATAAAACAATTACATATTACCAGTGTTTAAATTTTTTTTCTTCTTTTAAGCCAAATCATTGCTACGATCCAGTGGACAACATAACCATCCAAATAGTTCTACTTGTACAACCAAAGGAGAGGTAAACTGCAATCATGGCAGGAAACTGCAGCAGTCTTTTAACGTGGTTTTGCCAACAGAGAAAATATCATTTCAAACTATGCTCTTACAACAATTTCGGTGTCTCTATATGGGAATATTCAAAGAAACTAAAATGAGTTAATTACATTTGTTATTTCAATGCACAATTCAAGTATATTAAACCTCATCTCAAAACCTATGATCTAGGAATAAACAATCTAATTAAGCTAGCTTATATTTGCATTATTCAAGAAAATTAGTCAGAAAATAAATTGAACAGTACAAAGACTTTCTTACTTTCAAATAGAAGTGACCATGTGTGGCATTTTTCAGGTAAACAGTTGATGTGATCAAAGCTTAGTGACATCTAAATCTGAATGAATTTTCTTTTAAGTGTCATTAGGTCATAAGTGGGCTAAGCTAGTAAAAGGCGAGGCCATGCTACTTTTGAAGGGAGTAGCCACACAGTAATCTATTGCCCTTTAATTTACACAGAATTATTTCATAATATTTTCTGAATCATATAATTTATCTATGTATTCTTATTTAGAATTTTAGTTAATTAAAATATGGTAATGGCTGGGGGAGGGAACTTTTGCTCAGAATCTTTTTCGTCAAATTACCCTTATCAAATCACAGCCTCTGTAAGGCATGCCAGAATTCAAGCAAATTTGTATCAGGGAATTGTCTCTCTCTTTCAAAAATTGACTTCAGAATAACACCACCTGTTCTTACCTGTTTTTCATACAAGTTCTGGTATGCAATAGCTTCAGGAATCATGTTATAAAACAAGAAGATAAATGAACTGTTTTGAAATCCTGCACTAATCAGCTGGTTTTTGGTGACATTCAACCCAGTCTCAGTCTAGGAAGATCCATCAGAACATTCTTCCTATTCCATCCCACAGATTTCTTCCTTTTCAGAATTTCTCCTGCCCTCACTTTTAGACAGAAAGGCATCTTAAGAAATAAAAACATGTAAAATACGTTTGTTTTAGAGAAACTGTTTCCCAGCTTACTGGCCTCGCAGTATTTCCTCCAGCCTCACAGTCTGCAACACTTTCAAGACAGTCCATGTAATTAAGTATATGAATAAAACCTCTCTTTAGTTTTGACAACTTATTTGTTATGTTCTCTGAGCTTAACTTGAAAGCTATAAAGAGCTGTGTTAAAATGAAATCATTTACAAATACACAGTACAAAGTACAATACCTACTGAAACACTTTGCAGAATTTAGTCACAATGTAACTGCTGCAAATGTGTAAAATACCCCAAATCTAAAGTATCCTCTGACCTCTTTTTTGTCTAAAGCAGCATATTCAGCTTCAATGCTTTCAGCTTCAGGATCACGTGAAAATACCATTCGAGATTCCAGGTTAAGAGCCAGCTCTTTGTGGTGTTGTTTCTCTGCACAGTCACATGGGGTGTCTTTGTTTTCATTTTCTGCAAACAAATCTCCACCATGTTTTACTAGAAGCTGAAAAGTAAAATGGCACAGTAAACAGTTATTATTTAACAACTCTACTAACACCCAGACATGCCAGTTAAGAAGACAACAAAAAAAATACGAACAAGGAAAACAGGAAGAAGAGACAAATATAATAGCAACGGTCTTTGGGAAACAAAGATTCTTTATTGTTATTCAATAAATTACCACTTCATTTCATACATAATTATACCTATACCCACAGTAATTCCATGGAACCACAAAATCTCAGCAATGTGTTAGAAGGCAATGCTGTAAAGTATGTCTCTGTTAGGTTTTAAACACTAAAATTCCTCTCTTTTGAAATGGTTGGTGCTCCACAGAAAAGGAGGGGCCTGAGGTCCTCAAGCACCTGGCAAGATGGAGCTAGAATCACCTTTAAATATTCTTTATATATGGGTATAACTATACCATTCTTCCCAGCACTGGTACACTGGTGTTGACAGAAAATGGGAGGTTCCTTGGGTAGGAGGGAGGATGGGGTACCAATTCACAGATAGCGCATAATACTATTGGTAGCTCTACTGTATTTTTGAGGACAGGAGAAAAGTGAAATGAAATAATTCTAATCCTAGTAATTCTAATACGGTCTAGTACTGTGCAATTTCACCAACCTTGTCTCTTACCAGTAAGCACCCAGAAATGGAGTCTCTAGCTAATAAACACTAATTGTGCTGCTCTCATTACCTTGACAACCTTGCCTCCTGCTATCAACTGATCTGATATAAGCAAGGACAACAAATGCCACAGATTTTAAAGGCCAGCAGTGGACCATTTTGCTGATTTATGATGACATCTTTATAACACATGCTAAACTTCTAATGACGGAGCACCCAAGACAATCAATTCACTACTGAAATGATTCATCTTATTTCTAAATGAAACTAAAATCTATAAACATTAATATGGCCTTCAGACCATGATGGTCACTACACTATCCTGTATTTTTAGCCAGGACATTTCAAAAGTCAACTTCTAATTTTGATACTTCGAAAAAAATAAATTTCCCCCAAATGATCAGTTCTTCACCTAAACCTTTTAGATCATGATCAATCACTTCTTACATTTCTCTTCAGCTCGTATTTCTTCACCTGTCACTGTAAAATACAGAATGTATTTTACAAACTGGAATCCTTCTTGTAGATTCTTTGGACGTTTTTCCCACATCCTCCAAAATGAAAAGAAATTCAAACCCCAAAATACCACAAACCAGTGCAATAATAAGATTTAGCCGAGAAGATATTAGTGTCACTAAGTATGACACCATATTTTATCTTCATAGCAGAGTATCAGGCAGAAATAAAGATAATACTAGGATAATTATCAAGATACCCAGCATACAGATACCTTGTTCTGCCTAAACTTAACATTGCCAAAACTTTGTTAACTTGAGTTTCACATTCTGTCTGTACATTTTAAACTCTTCAAAGAAATTTAACTGAGGAAACTAAGACGCCTTCTGAGGAAGAAAATAAAAAATATACTTGAAAGAATGCTCCATAGACCTATGCAGCTCAAAATCTAATCCGCAAGATGAGGAATATGCAAATCAACAAGATGATGCCATATTTCTCTGGAAGCACTATTAAAAATGCTTGTATCTCTTAAGTAATTAAAAGGAGATTAATAATTTAAATAATCACATTAATAATTTAAACATTTAAAAAAATGCCATTTTATATGCCAAATATGCTGTGACAGAGTGGAATATATCTGCATAAAATCAAATCTATTCAGCATGAGTTAAGTCTTTTTTCTATTCAGTATTTTGAGGTAAACACATTAACTTTGCCCAAACTATCTTTAGCAATGGGTTCCACACAGCTGTTCTGCTCAGAGAAGAATGTGAATGGAGAAGTATCAAGACAGCACATATGACTATCAACGCTGAACAAATCAACTAGTAGGTGGCTCACCCACAAGGCACTATGTTTTTTCCTTTCCTTACGTAGGTGTGGTGGCGATAGGGGAAGATACAAGGCTGGGGTTTTCCTGAAAAGTAATGGAAAAAGGAGGAGACAATTTAAGAGTAATGCTGTTCTGAAGTGAGAGTAACCACCACAAAACTGAGCAAAAGCTGCTCCTGGGGTTCTAAGTAACCTTCAGTTTACCAGTGAGAGAGAGAAGATGACTTCAGGATTAGGCAATTCAGTTTTTTATCTCTTTTTGTTAAGAATTTAAATCCTCAAATACTTCCAGGAACAAAGAGATCATTTTTAAATTTCTTCATCAAACTCTGTTTCAGACTTTTCATAATGTAGTATTCCTGTTCATCATACTGTTCCTGTGGAAGGAGTTAGAAGGACTACAGACTATACTGGAGGACTTAAGATAATCTCAGATAGTAATCTTAGGATCCAAGGTCCTCTACCCTATGGTAAGGCACATAACGGAATTTGAACTTGGGGGTGTACTCTATGTTTCTAATGTAGAAACCACGACTAGTGAGACTACATAACTGTGTCCAAACTCCGACAAATGGCAATCCATATAGATCAGACTGTAAATTCTTCTTCAAAGAAAAACTGAAAGCAAATTTGAGTCAGAAATGGTTTAGTCAATTGAACAGTACGTATTGTCATGACAACATAACCCAGTTTATACAATTAAAAGGGGAACTAGCAATCTAGTAGCCAGATTCATCTAATGAATCACGTCACAGACAGTGAGAAATAAAATGATCATTTGTGAAGAAACACAAACCATGAACTTTCATGATGAGCTTAAAACCAATTGATTTTACAGTCTGCAGTTTAAAGCTGCAGCCCAGCTCCAGAACCACAATTTACTCTGCAACGACTGTGATTCTTTCTGGCATTGTAGTCTGCCTGGATCTTACTGTGTGAGCCCATTTGCTTTATGCTCTTGAAAATGAAACTTTTGAACAACTGTGTCTACCTCTAATACCACTGGTATAGCTGCATTTTGGGGCACAAAGGCAGAATCATTGAGGCAGAAGACTCCTCACTCAAATCCCTTGCAAATCTGAAGTCTAAGTTCCCTGGGGATCTCAAGTGTAGAGAAAGAGACAGAAGACAAAGAAGTAAGAGTTTCCGTGGATAATGTAATTGTTCTTTTTTTTTTTTTTTTCCAGAATATATCGATATGGGTCCAACTGTAAGCACTTAACAAATCAGTGTAACAGACATACTATTTCACAAATGTGAGTAAGCAAGCTTGTAAATACCAGAAATTGAAATATGTTGGAAACTGGTTACTAAACTTTGCTTCTGTTTACCATTCTTCTACCTAAAGGAACTATTCTCATGTCAAATAATTTTATGTGTTTTTCACCCACTTTGCTCAAAGAGGTCGTTAAATGCTAAATTCTGACATCTCTCATTTTGTGATGTGACATACACATTTGTCCTCTAATGTACAATAATGTTTAAAAGCAAATGGATCTTCTTGGGGAAGGCTAGATAGAACAACTGTGACTGAAAATCCCTGTAGCCAGAATTTATCAGGCAGCTGGATCAAACAAGTGACACTAAAAAAGAGAACAAGAGAAAAGTACAACACTTCTTTGTAATTAACATTTTTGTTTGTTTATCAAATCTAAAAAGAATTAAAAGTTGACAATCAAGATAAAAGCAGTATTAACACAGACCTAGGAGACAGCCTGGTATTTGTTTACAAATCAATCGCATCAAAAGAGGCACTAAATCAATCATATAACCATACAAATGAAGATTGATTCTAGTTGACAGGAAGATCCAGGCAATACCTGTATGTAATTCAGCTACCATGTACATAATTAGCTGTGTCTGAGTATAATTCAGCTAGCAAAGACTACACAGTGACTTGCATCTTACTTACTAAGGGACCAGAGAGACAGAGGCTTAAGTTATAGCACAGAAAATGGCAGAAGGAAGCTGAGTTTCCATTCATTAGAAGCTCAGAAAACTAGGAATGATCATCTTTGTACTAACAGAATTAAAGCAGTGCTGGCTACTGGAAATAAGAAGACACTATCTGAGCTTTTAAAGAGAGGACTAGTGAAAAAACAGAAGATAAAGAAGAGCACCCAGTTCAAGATGGTGCATGGCTAAGGCTGGGGAACTGAAATGACAAATTTTAAATGAGAATTTTCAGTTATTATCTGGAAACTTGACAATACAATCAATGTAACAAAGTAATACCACAGAACGTATTATATAAGAATCACAGAGCAGTTCACACTATTGGAAGGGTGTTGCCATTCACCTTAAAAAAAACACTAACAAAAACAAACCAGAAAACCTCACAGATAAATAAACTACCTCAATCAAAAACTACAAGAGAATCCCAGTGGAATACAATTCTGGACTCAAATAAAAAAGCTTTCGTAACCATCCGACCAAAACTGAAACAATACAAGTGACAGGCTGACCAGGAACAGAAATGCTGCAAGGGCAGAAACCACAAAAATAAAGGGAACTTCAGTCAGTGTCTCTTAGGTATATTGAGAAAATGCTATACTAATACATTATGATTAAATTAAAATTTCAGACTACACAAGTGACTGAATAATAGACAAACAAGTTAGCAAGCACGAGAAGCAACTCCTGACTTTGTCCAGAGCAGTCTACAAGACCTAATTCAAAATGTTACCATCAAAGAATCACTCAATAACAATTCCCAAGATCTACTTACGATTCACCATTCTTGCAGAAGCAGAAAAAAGACAAGTAATCCACTGCCTACTTTCAAAAAGTGGTACTAAATAAAAGCGTGGAAAAAAATTTGAGAAACATCAGCAGAATCTGGGAAGGCAGAACACTGGGACAGAATCATACAGGAAGTAACAAACTGAAATTGTCTCCAGATGAAGAAAATGTGAAGAACAAATTCTGGAAAGGGTAAGTGTAAAATCACAATAAAGAAGGCTCTGAATGTTTGTGTTTTTTTAACACTATGCCAAGTTCATAACAACCCAGAATAAACCATTTTAAAACATCACACAGTAAATCTGTCAATGTGTTTGTAAAGTTGGCTGCTGGACAAAGTGCAAAAGCAATCTCACATAACATAAAGTAGAAAAGTGATACAGATTGTCAGAATCCAGATTCTCTGTGAATGCACCACCCATGTTTTATGCAGGACACAAAAGAAAGTCTGTTTCAAACTCATGTCTCAGCTCAAGAGGTTCTAGAACAACCAATAAACCAAATACTAATATAAATACCCAGCATCAGATGGTATTTATTCATGAGTCCTAATGGAACTCAAACAAAAATATCTGAACTATTTATTACAATATGCAATTTATTGCTTAAAACTGTACAAGATTAGAAGGTAGTAAAAGCAACACTAATATCAAAAGTAGCTCCAGAGAAAATCAGGAAAGTACAGGGAGCATGTCAGTTTTTACGGTGGAGAGGGGTCACTAGAGAAGTCCCACAGGTGCAGGAGCCTAACTGTTTAAGATATGCAGAAGTTATCTAGAAAAGCAGGTGACTAATGAGGTGATAAACTTCGCTGATAATACTAAGTTAATGAGTGTAGTCTCAATAAAGTTACAGACAGTAGAAAAACATCCTAAATTTTACATATAAATGCTGAACTTCAAACTAATTCTTACCATTCAAAATACAAATCTTGATGTTGCAATAGACAGTCTTATGAAGATGTTAGCTGTTTTTCAAAATATTAGATGTCTGTTCTTGTGGTCTTTAAACTAAATTACCGACATAATCACAGAACCACAGAATGGTAGGGTTTGGAAGGGACCTCTGTGGGTCATCTAGTCCAACCCTCCTGCCGAAGCAGGGTCACCTACAGCAGGCTGCACAGGACCTTGTCCAGGCGG
>Ga0181612_140253_pt1 | contig 22079 bp, 8 predicted proteins | sample HoacroProtozoa21_FD_119630 | JGI IMG/M metagenome (GOLD analysis project Ga0181612, IMG submission 119630) | Hoatzin crop microbial communities from Cojedes, Venezuel. Combined Assembly of Gp0051906, Gp0051904, Gp0051908
ATTCCATCGGGGCCCATGGATTTGTGGGCGTCCAGATCGCTTAAGCGATCCTCACACAGTCCTCCTCGACCAAGGGAAAGTCGTCCTCTTTGTAGGCTTCTTCTCTTACCTCCAGGGCCTGGGATTCCTGAGGGCCGGCCTTAGCAATAAAGGCTGAAGTAAAGAAGGCATTCAGTAGCTCTGCCTTCTCTTCATCCTCCGTCACCAGGACACCCATCTCGTTCAGCAGCGGCCCCACATTATCCCTAGTCTTCCATTTGCTGCTGATGTGTTTGAAGAAGCCCTTCTTGTTGTCCTTGACATCCCTTGCCTGATTCAATTCCAGGTGGATCTTAGCCTTCCTTGTTGCATCCCTGCACGCTTTGACAACATTCCTGTACTCCTCCCAAGTGGCCTGCCCCTCTTTCCACATTCCATACACCTTTCTCTTCCATCTGAGCTCTGCTAGAAGCTCCTTGCTCATCCACGCATATCTCCCGCCTTTTTTGCTAAATTTCTTGCTCAGTGGGATGCACCAGTCCTGGAAGAAAGGTGAGGAGGATATGATGCTTAAACAGTGACGAGCTCTCTTGGACTTCCCCTACCTTCTAGAGCCCTGACCCATGGCATTCCTCCCAGTAGCTCCCTGAAGAGACCAAAGTCAGCTCTCCTGAACTTCAAGATTGTGATCCTACTTATCGCCTTGCTTCCTCCATGCAGGATCCTGAACTCCAGCATTTCATGGTCGCTGCAGGCAAGTCTACCTCCAGCCTTCAGGTCAGGGTGGTTGAAGTCCCCCATGAGAACCAGGGTCTGTGACTGTGAGGCTGTGAGACTATGTCCTGCTGTGTTCAGGTTATTTCAATTCCTTGCTTAACATGAATTTTACAAATAATCATGTGCCACCAAGATGCCTCTAAACTGAATACTGCATTAAAATAAATGTGATAAAACCCCTACCTATAATTACCTACCTGGATAAAATGTTTTAAATCTGAATCCTTGTCAGAAAAAGATAGAAATTTATGCAATTTAAAGCATTCAGTGCCAGTATTCCACATATGTAAATATTTGACTATTTAGATGCCCAACCTAATGAACTTTAGGTAGATAGTGCTTTAATCATCTGACCCATAGATGCAGGTTAAGTGCAAATGAGTAAAAGATTGCACAAAAGCCCATAAAGCCTAGCACTGGATTCCCAGCACTCATGTTTGAACATGTCAGTAATTCACAGACCTCATTTTCTCAGAAATTCTCTCTCTTATCTCTTCATCTTGAAATTTTTTTTTTAGTTAAAAAAATATCCAAGTATAAAACTCCATGTCTTCCTCTTCTTCATGAACACTCTTGTATACATACTTCTTAGACATAAAATTTTTGCTTCCTTTGACTCCAATCTCTTTTGCAAATGACAATCTATTTAAAGCTATAATGCTTGCAGGTGTTACCAAGACATTTCTCCCTACGTGGTAGTTATCTTCCCTCTTTGTAAATACGTTACTGATGCTCATTTTTGTAGACTATGACTTCAGACTTCTTGTCCCTGTGTCTCCCAGAATAAAGAGTCTTTGGCTGAACGGGCAGGGAGGTAGCGCCCTTTGCAAGGCAGCTTCCCACTCCAATATCCTGCATCTGTCTATCTCCACATCCAGGAATTATGACGGATGACTTGGTTGCTGCCATTTCTCCTTCACCAGCTATTCAGAAACACCCTGTTCTCCCACTTAGCCTGTTCCTTTTGCTCTTCAGGCCTGTGCCTATGAAATACAACCTGTCTTTAAAAAAGCAGCCTCAATAACTCTTTTGCAGACAAACAATCTGTTCTCCGGATTTTTTCTCAAAGTGTGTTTATATCTGTGCCCGGAAAGGGTGGCCTCTTCTTAAATAATAGTCATGAATCTTACCTGCTTAGAAGATAATTAGCTGTTCAGTGAACTCTTTCTTAGTGAAAATACATACATTCTGATCCATATATACAAGAGGAAAGAATGTTATTTTGTTCATGCTAAAATCTGGCCTGAGAAGAAATTCCAATAAATGACCTCACCACTGAGATATATGATAAAGTGTACACACTTCTTGTTCAACATTTGATTGCTTTTTTTGGTGAATTTTACATGTATCAGGTAACTGATCTGTAGCTGTTAGCAATGTGATATTTATGATTAATGTGACTGCATATGATGTGAGAGGTAGAGATTACCTGGAGGTTTGGCAGGATTCCTGTTTTCTTCTTGAAAATCAAATGGCATTCATAATATGTAAAAAAAAGGAAGAAAAAAAAACGTATTGAGTGAAACAGCCTTAAATTGTTTGTAGATAAGGACAACAAAAGCGAAATACTTCTCATGTTTAGCCTTAGAAGGAAGGATTTGTGCCAACTGGTTTTGTTTCTGCTGTCAGATGCGGAATGAGAAACAATGCTTACAGTCACGGGATCTCTTACTTAGTTAAGTGTCTTGCTTTTAGCCACAGACGGAATACAGAAGACTGCTGGATCAGAAGAAAAAAAAAGAAAAAAAAAGGAAACAAAAAGAAAAAAAGAACAAAAAAGGCGTATTTTCCAAATAATTCATAATCTCAAAAAAATCCCAGTTCCAGAGAGGTTCTGCAAATGAACGCAGGATGAGGTTTATGTGTTACACCCCAATAAAAACCCTAGAAAGTGTGAATTCATCTGTAAACTCATAGCTTACTGCTGCCCCTTCACTGCTATGTGCTTACAGAGAACTGATCCTTCAGAAAACGTTTCCTACCTCGCCGACTCCACGGAGGATAAACAGCTCATTAGGGGACTAAGGCTCCTTCCTACAAGCCAATATTTTAAAAACTGGGACCTGTACAGAGGCAATTTGGCAAGCATTGGAAGTTGTTTCCTCTTTTGATTGAGTGCATTTTCTTCATTATATGAGGAAGGAATTTGTTCTCAGCATTTTTATGTGGTGCAGACGTTGAGATACTCTGTCACAGATTTCAGGATTTGGGATGGATTGAAACCTTGTTCAAATTGTCTGGTAGTTAAAGACAGTTACAAGCAACCAGCTACTGAAACGTGTAGCCCTTCTGAAAAGCAGAAGTTAAAAGTCTAATTACCCTCACAAACCTGTACTGGTGTGTCTCTGCTGATGACAGCTCTTTGGGAAACACCTTAGGATCAGGACTTTAGTTTCCACTTCAGCCCAGGAGTATTTTGGTCGAGATACTGCTCAGGGCAGATACTAGACAAGTGCAACCATATCCACTGCAATGGACATCTGTAACCACGTGGAGCTGAAGATGAGAAAGCAGACACATTCATTTCAGACTTCTGTGACTTCAGAAAGGATGTGTCTTTCAAAAAGATACCCAATTCTTCAGTAACGAAACTGGTGCTCTGCTCCATCTCTTAGCAAGAAGTAGACAGCTTTGCCATGGTACTGACACAAAGACCTGTAGTCTACATTCCTTTTTTGACAACTCTTATTTTGCCTATCACCCATCGGCTAAAAACATCTACTTCCAAGACCCATTATGGATTTTGTCTGATCTCTGATAACTGAGGGTTAAATCCACACACTTTTGGACTGTGTAATCTTTAATTCTTTCAGATCTACTTCCATGTGTTACAGCTATTAATACAGGGGATGTGTTGAGTTAAATTGGTTCAGCAAGAAGCGTGAATTTTATGATGTATTTTAAAATCCATGTTCGTGAATTGTTTTCTTCTGAGTGGGTGAATAATGCTATAAAAAGATACATTATGTTTCAAGGTCTGTTTCAGCTTGAAAAAATATATATTTATTTACTGTATATAAACATTAAACAAAAATGTCTTGAAGAGATGGAATAGGGATAATGTTACAGCAAAAGATATTTCTCTAGAGTACAATGTTGAACATTACTGAAATAAGTTGTTCACGGGCAACAAAACCATGGACGTTTTGTTTCATGCAAATTCATTCTTCCTGTCATCACACATTAATATTGGTTCTACTGTTTTCTTACGAATTCTGTGTTGGGCAAGATATGGCCAGCCTGGAGTGAGGTGGTTGCTGGCCAGACAGCTAGCACATACAGGTGGACTGACCAGGCAACTGCTGTTGGTAGGATGTGTGGTGACTAACCTATGTGCAAAGCTGAGTTTGTTGCAACTGTGATGTCCTGCTTGCCACTTCAGAGGCCATTTAACCCTTTTCTCAGTCTTGCTGTGGTGGTGTGGCTTCAGCTCAGTTCATTACCTGGACACAATGTGAATATATAATACTAGCAGCATAAAACTAATTGAATTCATACCAGACAGCAGGTGTTTTCTAGACTGAAGTTATCAAGTACCATTTAATCTAAATGAAATGACATCTGGGCCCTTGCAGATAGGGTCTAGGTAAAAGAGAGGCAGCTGCTGTGGGGATGGGGCATCCGAGTGGGGCTGCAGGAAGTCTCCTGCCCGAGGACATCATGCACATGGTGCACCATGGACTGCAAATGTGAACAGGTACAGCATCAGTGGTCGGCATCTCCATCCATCTAACAGTGATTGGCAGATGGAAGCAATTTAATTAGGGATCAAAGACGGATTTGCTAATCTTCTGATGTTATTACTTTGCTTTGCTGGAGATGAACTGCTGTCTTCAGAGGGGCAGCATGACACCCACACATCTGATACCAATTCCAAAATCCATTAAGGCTTCTCTTGGTACTGATAGGAAGAGTATTTTACGTCCATTTCAGAGGTCAGGTCGAATCAACCTGTGCTCTGAGGATATTAAGTACATATTGGGACTTATTTTTTCCTGGCTTGGTTATGTGAAACAACCAAATACTTAAGTAGAAAGATAGTCATAATAAAGTACAGAGAAACACAGGTGCATATGAACTTATGAGCACTTTGCCAGAATGAGACATTACACAGAACAGAAATCTGTAGGGGAAATTTGTGTTTCCAACAGAGAAGTAATGGAATAGAAGTTCTTTCAAAAATGTTATTTCAATTGTATTTCCTGCCCTAGCTGTATGTGGTGAGTTTAGATTGGCAAACAACATAGAGTAAAAATATTTTTTAGCTTTGTGGAGTTGCAGAAGAACATTTTCTCTTATGGGCAATAGGTTAAACAAAGTTGGTGTTTCAGTCTAGCAGAAGAAGTCTGGATCTCCTTAGCCACTACAGGGTACCTGCTGTCACATTTTCCATCTAGTAGTTTTAATCTGTGTAGGAGTTATCCTGACTGGATATTGTATTTAGAGTAGTTTTCAAGATATGTTGGTTGTGTCTTTTGTCCCAGGTTACATTAATGTCTATCACAAAGAAATATGTAGTGGGGAATAATTCCTATTCTATTATGTGAGATAACTGGGTTTTTTTCCCTCTAACATCTAAAAATCCTCAAAAAACTACAAACCTCAAAATGCAATCTATTCACTTTGCAAAGAAAAAAATCTCATAATTAAAAATGAAAAACAGAATACAACAAGAATTATTAGAAAAATAACCTACGTTTTAAAGTGATAAATGTTCTTAAGACAATACTTTGTTCTGTAATCATAGTTCACAAAAAGCTTTTTATTGCATTTTTCTTGGGCAGACCTGAAACATTGCCAGCACCAGGAAGGGAGAGAACAGCTTAAAACAGCCTCGTTCTTCACTGCAAGCACCAGCTCAGCTCCTGCTGCTGCTGCAAGACGTGTCCTCTACTCACCAGTCCTGCAGAGCATTCTTGTCTCCGTAAACCAGACAATGTCAGGAAATGCTCCGGGCGCTGAGTCTCAAGCGTCTAATACACTAAACTGCAGAAGCAGTGGCATGGCTTTCCTCTCCCAGACGGTGACTAAATACAGCTACGGAGTTAGCATGGGCAAGGAAAATTTCCAGGAGGCAGTTTCTATGCAGTATCCCTGTTTTGGAGGCTCGAAGAGTTTAAGAGTATGGGTACATATTTTTCCTTTCAGTGCTAGAAACAGGTCCCAGATATTTTTAATCTGTAAGTATAAATAAATCTACAATATTCACCTGACACCACAACATGACCCTTCTGTAACGGAGTAATTTGACAGAGTAGCTTGAAGACACTTGCCTGACTTCTGCTGGTGTTACAGAAGGTTTATAGGAAGCGGAATTCAGTTTCTTCTAATTCCAGCCTAATTCCCAGTCTGGTACTTTTCACCTGCTAAACAATCAACTCCACTTAAAAACAATAAAGCAATATCCAAAAAATGTATATTTCAGTAAGAATTTGTTTCATTGATAAAATTACTGTCTCTGAGGCACAAATAAGTTTTTGTTATGTAGATTCTGACAGCAGAAATGGAAATTTCCGCACCACTGGTTTCGTTTAAACTGCACAATTCTAAAGAAAATAGTAAGTGTCCACTGTACAGATCATATGGTCGTACTTGAAAAACACATCTTCTAAATTTTTCTTGACATTCATAAATACTTTACACGCTTCTCCAAAGGGACTGGGTAATACACAAATTGCTGAGATTGTAACAAACAAAGTGGTGCACTGAACAAGAGATAAAAGCAATCTGTGGAATGGTGTTATTGGACATCTGGGATATCAGAAATGGCTGTTTCTTATAACCACCCCTTGGCAAGCTACTCAGGACTATCTGCTCCACGAGATAAGCAGTGGGGCAAGATAAAGAGAGAAGGACCTGCTCTGTTTTGGATGTCTGTAGGATTCACCCTCCAATGCACAGCTGCAGGGACTTGAATTAAGCATCCATGTCTCGTCCTTCCAGGGAGAGTGACCAGGCTATGTGAGGACAACCATGCTCTTCTGCAGTCAAGCCCTATTTATTTGACTACAACATGTTTTAAAATAAAGAGCATGCACACATGGTTCTGTCTTCCTAATGGCTCATCCACTCTGCACCCTGACAGGCAAAAGATACATCAGATCCATGCTCAGGGGTTGCTTGTGATCATCCGGCTCCTATATGTCCTTTCCTATATGACCTCTGTTTAGCCAGACAAGGCTGCTACTGTAGAGATTTTCTGCCTAAAAACAAGTCAAAACCATACACATCCCTCCCAACAGCAAAACAGAGGATCTCTGTGTTTATTTTGTCAACTCCAAGGATGTTTATTAATTCCCATATTTTTTCTTATTTCATTTTCTTGAGAGTAAACATTCAGGAATGCAACTGATAACTAGCCCACAGGCACAAAATGTATAAAATCTGTGTGATAAGCTTTGAATATTTTATTACAAAATAGCCGTAGGTTCTCCGGAGCAGAGAACAGTACTCCAAGACACAAAACAAACAGTACCATAGCCACAACTGCTCACATGAGAAAGTAAGATACAGAGAATCAGGATGAAATAAGGAGAGTACCAAATTCTCTAGTCCTGCAAAAATTACCATAAGCTATTATACCGACTGTGGAGCTGATGAAAGATTCACAGAACAGGTACATTAGCTTTTATGGCAGAGAACTGCTAATGTAAGAAAAAAAGGAGAGGAAGAAGAAAGATACGGGCAGATATGGAAAAAAGTAATTTCTATAAATTAGTGGATTTGAATTAAATGAATCTCAGAGGGCCAAGGGAATTAGATATTAGTCATCTGAACCCTGACAGTTGGTTCTGAGAAGTCACAGAGAAAAGGGAAATGACAAAAAAAGTGGAAAAAATGTGTAATTTCATCCAGAAGATAAAACTTTTAAAGTAACTGAATAATATTAAAAGGAAAAAAAAACTTTCAGCAACTGCACAACGAAATAAACACAGCAAACACATCTGTAAATATTGGTAAGGACTATCCTGAACACACTGCATACTTTACACAACGTCTTTCAATTCTGGCATACTATTCACCCCTCTTTTCCTTTACTAATAACAAATTGTGAAGAAAACATACCAGAGAGCTACGGCAAGGATTCAGTTTTCTTTGATTGCAGGTCAAATGTGTTCCAAGCTGCTAGGTATTGTCTACACATCAAATATACTTTTGGATTCTTCTTTAAAGTTCAGCTTTTGGATCCTAGTGTGAATACAATAGTCCGCTGTGCTGTTTGCTTGTCAACAGTATTGTCACCATGTCAGGGAGGACGGCCAGCTTTGGGGATGTTAATCATCATTCATATGGGTTACAACAGATAATACCCAGCCTCTCTTTGTTTAAAAGGCTTTATGCATTTTGTCAACTGATTTTCAAGCTGTGAGTCCTTCTGGGCAACACATTCAATAGCTTGGGACCCATCCTCTTTTGGTGAACTTTCTGAGTCAAAGGATGAAACTGACAACTGCACTTCAGAAATTATTGATTTTGCTATAGCCAAATCTTCCAGAAGAAAAGGTAAAGACAAGAATGAGAATTCTGTCATGACCACAGAAATTAGTCTTTGAGACTTGTTTTCTTCACTTTATACACAAAGCATTTAAAAGGCACTAACTACAGACAAAAACAGGGACAACATCAACAAAACCTTACCAAAACAAAATATTCCACTATAGAACTCTTCTCCTGGTAGAGATGAATGGGACTTTTCAATGCCTATTTCATGAAATATACAAAGGAAAAAAGAAGAGCCAAGAAATTCATGTTGAGGTTTGACATTTAGATTAGATTATGAAGTTTACATAATAATGCACTAGCAACCTCTCTATACACTATTTTAATAAAGTTTTGACAGAGGGTTTAGAGTATGAATATCAAGTAAATATTCCTAAATTCCATGATGTCTGTTGAACTTTTAATTAAAAAAGAAATACTAAATTATGTGGAGATTATGTACAGACCCTGGCAATACAATGACAGCACACTTATACGCTTTGTGCGGATGTCATTGGGTGAAAATCTTTGATTTCCTGTTAAAAAAGACAGTCACTTTGGTAGGTCTTTCTGGTGTGGAAACAGAATCTGCAGATCTGCATGAAACTTTACTGGTACCACTGTAATTACAGGGTAAAGTATTTATTTCTGCTTCATAAACCAGAATGTAAGTTACACAGAATTTTTGGAGCTTCTAAATATAATTACCAAACACTATGCAGCTGACAGAGCTGCATATGAAACAGTGTTAGGGAGAAATAACCACGACCCTTCCACCATGCAATATTAGGTATTACTGGTTAGTTTTGTATCTTTATATTTAGATGCGTGGAACAAAAATGCAAAATACTATTCTTCAGTGTTCACCATACTTAGAAAGATCAGTTATCTCATGTACAGATGAGAATCTGCGAGCTGCAAGCAGGCTGAGACTGATTGTTTCAAATATATTTTTTTTTGCCTGACTGTGGAAAAGGTCTGACATAATAGTTCCTACCCCTGTGTTTGGTACTTGTTAGTAGCTATGGGCAACATTTAGGAAAAAAACAATTTAACGCCAGGAATACACTAACAACATCTCTCCTATCTCATCCTGAACAAGTAAAGCAGCTCAGGCTGTGCTGTTTCCTGTGTAGTTTTATTATTGCAGATAACTTTTGCAGCCGGTGGTAATAATTATGGCAGCATGGGATGGTAATAATCTACATTTGCACTTTCCAGTGGGAACATTTTACTGTATTCCTATTCAGTCTCAAAATTATAACCCTTTGATTATTGACAGACTTTGCAGAAATAGCATTTTGTTGTTATCCTAACCTCAGTTCGGAGAAGACTGCAGCACTGAGTAGAGGAGATCTAACTTATGCCTATTTTTATGCAACATTTGGTATGTAAATAAAGATAGTAGTTGTGAAAAGTGTTACACATAGAGTCCTAGGCAATACCATTATTTGATCATGGAGCACACAGGAAGAAAAACAGAAGTGAAAAATCTCCTAATCAACACGTGTCGAGCTTAGTAAGCACTGTCTCAACAGACAAGAACAGTCAGTCTTCCTGGTCATGTAATTCATGGCTTTACTACACTGAAATTGCTGCGAACTTTTCTTTGTGGCTATAAAGGAAGAAAACAAACCGCCAACGTACAGTAAAACTATGGTCTTCAGTTTCTTTCCCTCTTGGCTTCAGGACTCTTCACTGCGTGATTAAAAACGGAATTCTCTTAGTATTTCTCCAGTCCTGGTACCTAGCTGTTTGTTGCTTTCACTGTAAAAGAAGAGATTATCTCCCACGTGCAGTATGCATGGGATGTGATAGCCATGTCTTTCAAATCTTCCCATTGCTCAGCTTCCTAAGCTCAAACTTTTATCATCGTCTAGAACATTGGTGTTCATATTAATGATAATATTGTCTCCGGAGTTGCTTCTGCAGAATGCTGTAAGGATGTTGTGTCTTTAACTCTTCTTCATATTATTTAATATCTTTTTCCTTCAGAAAGATTTTATGTGTCAGACAAACAGCTTTGCCTTAACCTGTCCTTCACTTCCTGTTTATGGGATGGTCACTTTCATCTGCTCTGTGTACAGTACGTGCAAGGGATCTTGATTTCATCGTCTTGCTTTGGGAGCATCCAGTCTTCAAGCCAATGCCCTAGCATGACTAAAACTGCTCCTAGCTTTTATCTCTTTGTCATTTCAAGTTGCTTACACACTCTTCAGGGCAGAAAAGTAGTCTATTCCTGCCTGTTCAGCTTGAGATAGGGCAGGATTTTAATTATCTATTACATCTTAAAGAAGCAAATTTAAAAAGATGTCTAGTCTAGTTTTATGGGACATGACAATTTTACATAGACTTTTATAGGCATTTGCATACGGTAGCACAGCTTTACATTGTCAGCTGTCTCCCCCCCCCATTCTTCCATCAAGTTTTATTGTCAAAGATGTATTTCTTGTCACGTGCCTTATCATTGTAGAGAAAAGTCTAAAACCACAACATTTATGAAATTTACTCCATGTTCAAATGGAGTGTGTACTGGCTAATTCTTAGAATGTTTCTGGAAAGAACAGTAGGCAGAGAGAAGTGAGCTGGTCATGGCTACCCAGAAAGTCAGTGCAAAAGGAAGGGCTGAAACAAGAGGTTTAGGATCCACAGCTCTGCACTCATTTTACTACACTCGATATCTCTTACAAAGATCAAAAGAGAAAGTGAAGGATATTACTCTACCAATGAACTTCAAGCTTGTATTTCCTAATTTAGACAAGGCTTCTAGAAAATTAAAAATCCTCTGAGTCTCTTTAGATTTAGGACATTACAGACTGTACCGAGAGACTATGATACTGAAAACTCCACATTTTCAAATGGGCTTATGCTGAAACAAAGTCTGTAGACTGACATCAGAAAGCTTTTGTTTTCAGTTGATGAGGAAACTTAGAACAAAACCAATAGTATTCCGTGGTCCTAACCAAGGATTTTAGTAAAGCACCAGAGCTTTCCAGAAGAGATGCCTTTGGAAGAGCTCATGGACACTCTCAAGGCTGAAACAGCTCCTGCTATGTCCGGCTTTGCTTTAGATGACCTCTCACCGAGCAATTCAGTGGCAGGGCACAATAGAGAGACCAAGAGGTAGTTTTGCTTCAGGCAGAGGGAACACCAGGAATACACTGAAACATCTCTTTTCCCTAAGGAAAAACTTCTTAATGTAGCATAAAATCATATTCTTTCCTGCCACGCTGTCTGGCTGCAATCCCTCTGATAATATCTACTACTTAATGAAACTCTTTGTTCTCAAACCAATCTCTGCAAAGACAGGGGTGTCTACTTCAGAGTCGCAGCTTCTGATCGTAGAACAGTTATTAGGTAATTTTTTCAGCTTTCTCACACCTCTGTCATTGCCTTGGTAATGTGGACAGCACATCTCCTATCAATAGTTTCCAGAATCAAACCATTTTTCATCTGTCTAGTGTGGCTGGGTTATACTATAGAGGAAAATGTCTTCTGGCTACCACAAACACTTCAGAAAAACAAAGAAAAAAAGAACAATCCAATACTTTTTTTCCTAAACTTCTAATCTGTCCTCCATGTGGAGTCACTGCCACTGAATACCTCCTTTTCCCACAGTGAGAAGTTTTCTGAACCTCCCCACCTCAGTAAGAGTCTTGGGATTTGGAAATTTAGATAAGCTTCCAACGTTAATCTCCAGACTTTCAGAGGTTTGCTAATCACCAGTATTATTAAAAGAGGTTTCGTATTTAACAGTGTCAGCTAATGTAATGTAATCCAGTTAATGTAAGAAAAGTTCCACTTATCCCACCTTGGTGGGGAGCGGGGGTGCATTTAAGTAAGAAGAGGGGAAGTTGGCTGTCTGAGATGTAGAAAGAAGAACTGCCAGGTAAGAGGAAGGAAAAAATGTAGAAAAAGTGTGCCGTGAGTTACAGAAGGACACACAGAGAGCACATTGTTACAAGTAACTATGTATTTTCCTCCCTTTTTCTTTATGTGTACCTCAAAAAATAGTATTTGTTGGCAACGAAAGAGGTTGTTCTTTCCTTGTAGATATGAAACTCATTGCTAGGTTCACATTTATGTTTAGGTGCTGTATTTCCAACTTTCCAGCTTAGCTCAGTTCCCTGAAGCAAGAAGAAAAAAACACACTTAGAATTTACATATTGTGCGTATGAATTAGGGTAGCTGTCTTAGAAATGCTCAAGGGAGCTGGAAGTCATGAACACACATATACACTCATAATGCGGTAAGAATTTTAAGCTGATATATCTGTCCTCCACTTTTATAGAGACATATTCTGCTTTCAGTTAAGACCTCTTATTAAACAATATTCAAATATGTGAAAGTGAAGATAAAGTCTGACAGACCTTCAACAGGTTATGGTGCATTCATACAGTACTGTCTATATCACTTTTTAATTAGCAGCCCAAATGCAGTGAACAGATTATACAGTGTACTACTTCAGCCTGAATCGTACATTTTCTATTGATTCATATTCATGTTTAAAGGGACCTCTCCCAAGAAGGATTTTGCTCTTCCCACTATCCTCCTCAAAACTCAGGGCCATGAAGTGAACACTGTTTCACTCGCCGGTGGCAGCTGGCTTTACCAGGTAGCTGAAAGGACACTTTAATCTACCTGGGATAAGGAGCCTTATTGCTGTTAGCAAAAATGCCTTAGTCATTAAGAGAAAGTAAGTTTTAAAAAGCATTCCATTACTCCCCCAGTGGGAAATTTCTGACTTTATTAGCATCTTTTGAATCCGTATTAGAAGTACCTAAGTGATAAAATCCTAGCGGACAAAGGGCTTTCTTTATTACAAGGATTTAACTTGCCAATTTTACCTTGTGTTGGAGTGAACAGAAGAGGGAAAGGAATTCAGTTTATAGTAAATATATGCAGAGTAAACCTTACTTGGTTCTTATCTCGGTATTAAAACAAAACAAAAAATTGTTAATGTTGTTACACTTATCTGATATGCTCAAAAATAAATGGACTGATATGCCTATTTTTACCTAGAACTAAAGAAAAGTAAACATTCCTCAAAATAGATAACTATATAGTCAAACCATTATTTCCTGGTTAGGAGGGTGAATCATGCAATCATTTGCTGTTATCCAGGGAAAATTTCTATTGCAGTCAACAACCAATTTTTACAAATTTTACTGTTTGATTTATGATATATTACCGTATTTACAGCTGAGAAGTTAGGAATATTTATTCCAGTGAAAATCTTTTCAGAGGACTACTTTTATTATGGTTATGCCTTTAAATTTAATTTTTTAAGGTGACTTAACCTACTCAAACCTTGTAAGGGATTTGAAGCAAAAATCAAATTAGATATGTTTAGGATTAGAACAGTCAGATTGAGTAATTCAATCTCACTCCCTAATCCTCAACAGATTTTCAGACTTTCAGCATCTCATTAGGTCTGGAAATTGGGCTGACTCGAATTTGAAAATTAGATTATGACTTTAAGATATATCCCTTCATTACCTTCTATGGAACCACATTCCCCAAGAGGAACTCATGAAGGATTTATGAATGATAGGAGTCATGGTCCCTCCGTACTTCTGATATAAGGGAAAACATTTAGGCTGCTCTGTCTTCTTCAGGGTCCATTGGTTTCAGTGAGAACTGCATCTTCAGAACTGGATACTGATGTCACCCATTTCTATGGCCATATTTCATCCTGATTTAACATGGCATCCCTGGAGATTTCTGGTAACAACACCACTAAAGTGAATCCAGGTATCCCTAACTAATTAGGTGTTAAATAGCTCTTAGTACAATGGAACTTTGCAAATGGAGTTCCAAGAGAATCCTTTTTAGTAATTTTTTGTGTATACTGTATTCCTTTGCCCAATCTGGGACAAAAAGAACCAAGAGACTCCTTTTGTCTGCTACGAAGGATGTAAATATGTCACAACTCCTGTAAGAGGGCAGTACCTCATAGCAGTATCGCTGCTGCAGAGAAACGTAAGGCAAAGTCTCTATGAGATGCTTAGGAACAAAGATTTTTCAAAACTATATTATGATGTCCCATTATTAAGGGGTTTTGATCAAAGCTGGATAAACCAATACCACAGAACTTCATATGTTACCTACTAATTCAGACATTTCCATGTCTTCCTTCTAGTTCACCATGCTCCTTTCCTTCTAAAGGATGTGGGAATTGTCATGGGTTTCCAGGAAGGACTGGACTATGTAAATTACACACGCTACGAATAGTGACAAAAATATCGTAAAAAAAGGCAAGCTCCAAGTGGCACCGTAACAACTGACAGTGTGTGGTCTATCCTTTCATTCACTGTGTGCCCACATATGATCCTTCCAGTGACAATTCCAGGAGCATGAAAAGAAAGCCTGTGTCATATTGCACTCATGGAGAGCAGCACTTCTGCTGCTTTGCATAGTCTGGCAGATGGAAATGGAGAAAGATGGCTGGATTTCGGGGTGGGAAGGGTCTCAAAGTGGCACTAGAAGAGCTCCCCTCACCCCCAAAAGCATAAGCTTATATAAAGTGCTTTCATACAAAACCCAAAAAGTAGGTCCACTGGATCTGAGAGCTGTCTAAAAGGATGAGGCCCTCGGAAACTGAGCCCCAGGAACCGGCTGATGCCACGCAAATGAAAAGCAGAGTACAATGGTGCTTGCAGAAAGCACTTCAGTCCTTTAGCAGAGAAAGCTAGGGACAACTGACCTACCAGCTGAGCAACTGTTCCAGCATGCTATTTGAAAATCCAGCTGTAAATGGCGTAAATCATAAATGTTGCACTCATCTGCAGGTATCTTAAACCCCCCCCAAACATTCGTGACAGGCAGAAACATCTTTGGAGATAGAAGCACTCCACATATCTTAATTAACTTGCCAGTTCTTCAGAGACTACAGTGACAAATTTATGAATCCCTATGACTTAAGTCAGGATGTTATGCAAGTGAGTCTAAAGAGGGATTTTCTAAAAGTTCTCCTGAGGGAGTCCAAAACCAAATCTTTTTGTTAAACATCTGTACAAATGTGTTTACATGCCTGTGCTTAGGCAGGAGGGTTCTTTGTTAGCTGTTGTAGCCCAGGCCCCATAGTCACACCGCACTGCATACATGCTGGTGAAATCTCCAGGAAAGTAGTTTTCAATGCAGAGTAGGTATCAAATATATACACAGTTAAAGGACTGGAAATTTCTCCATCTTCTAATTTGATAATGTATCTCATTAATCCTTTCTGAGTTCTGATTAAGAACATTTAGAACTATGCACACTAGACAGAAGCTGTTGCAATGGAATAGCATTTAGTGAACTTTTACAAACCAGATGAAACAGACTATTATTTCTCGGAGGCAGGTGAGTCTAAAGTCGAATGCAGGTTTTTTCACGTATTTAGCTAGCAAACTAAAGTCACACCTGAATCCGGTAGCATCGTCAATAGACCTGTGCTTTTGCATAAACCTTCTGAGCAATAAAGCCATTTTGAAAAGGTTGTTTAGACTGAATGCTTTCCCCAGCTTACTGCAGACGTTATATGATATTTCAGCATGCTGTAGTTACATTAAAAAGAAGGAATTAAATGTATTGCCCCAATTGCAAGCAGCTTCTTGGTTTCAGGCACGGTGGGCACAGCTTCTCATCAATCATTTTACATGCTAATGTGAAGTCAAATGTAAATAGAAGGTGAAAAGCTGGTATTCTTCCTTAGAATTCAACTCCTTAAAAGCCAGTGCAGGTGATGAAAAGGACCAGGGAAGTAACCTTGCTAAAACAGGGTTCTGAGATGTGTGACAAAGGCTGAGCTTCCAGAAGCTATTACGGCTTCCCGGGGTGACAGAATATTCTTGAAGGGACTGTGGGGAAGGACAAGTCCTGCCTGTCCTGCCTCTTGACAGAGGAAATAAATCACCCTGCACACTTGAGGATACCTTTCCAGGCTGCATGCTGGGAACTTCATTACACAAGCTGTGCCACATATTACTATGCATATTGCCACTGATTGGACATAGCCTCAAATCCGTAGCCTATTTCTGTCATAGTCTTAGGGGGAAGGAATCTGTTTTCTGCTTAAACAGATACCAGCTTGGAAAGGAAAGGGGAAGGAAAAGACACAGAGCAGCCAAGAGTTCTCAGTGGAAAAAGATCCCCTTGACTAATGATATGTCTAATCTACACTAACCCTGCCTCTTGGTGCATGAAATACAGTCATATTGTCATAGTTTTCATATCCCCTTTGATCTCAACGCAATTGTTGTCAAAGCGAACAGCTACTCGCAAGAATCCCGGCTTCATTAGGAAGATAGAAAGTCCTTCCTCCCAGAGAGCTTTCTAATAAGTCTTTGTTTTCATGTTATAAGTTTATAGAGCTGCTGCATGCCTGTCAATAACTATGGTAAAATATTAAAATAAATTTGCAAACGAAGAGTTCACTGGCGCTACGTGTTCTTCTAACACAAAATTCTAACGTTAATATAACTTGGAGGTGTTGGGTGAAATTTAAAGATGATACACATGGGGGTAAAGCTGAGACAGGAAGACACGGCTGTGATTTACATGTTGACGAGTGAGAAAGGCTGCCAACAAATGAATCAACACAAGGGGATAAAGAGATGTTTTGTTATGACGCCTGCCTTTTAGGGTGTAGATTTGCACCACGCAATGGACTAGCCTGAAAAAGACGAGGTAGCTCTTAATTCCAGCTGTGTTTGTAACCCTTCTTCTGGAGGTTAGCACCCCCTCGCCAGAACCAAAATGTCACATGAATGGCAGTGCAGACAGGACAGCATACCTCCCCTTCTGATGCGCCTCTTCAGTTAGGCGCCAAATATAAGTCAACCCCTCTACTTGCCTCTTTGCCTGCCATCCCATCCTCCTGCTTCCCAGCTCAAGCTAGAGCTGACTTTGCTAATGGGCAATTTGTACCGCTTATTAAGTGTCCACTGGTTTTGGTCCACTGTGTTAATGAGAAGAACTGTAAATGACTATCTCGTACCAACTGGCTGGAAGCACAGTGGTTGCTATAGCGTCATCTTTATAGTCACAACGTAAAATTAATGAACCAAAGGAAACAAAATTAATGAAGATAATCATTAGCAGGCATCCTGTGGACTGAACACACAAATATACTAGAGGTGAGATTTCACTAATTCGGCTTACATTGGGAAGGGAATGGGAAGAAAAATAAAAGGTAAATAAATCATGCAATTTTTTCCATTACATAAAAATAACCACTAAAAATGTAATTATTATTATAATTACTAAAAATATTAAAAATAAATATTAAAATATTTCTTCTGAAAAGGCCCCCATTATCTCAATAGATGTTGTGCCAGTGTGACAGGTACTAAATATATACATACATGTGTATATGTTAGTGTGTCTAATGTATAAGATTTCTTTGCTGTCAAAACTGATTTTCATGAAATAATTCTCTCTCTACCACAACTATGTGGATAAATAGGATTCTGCTCTGTAGAGATCCAAAAGTAATATTTATTATATTCTGCAGCAGATTAAACACTGTTAAAAAAATACTGTGAATGTTTTTGTTTAATTACAAAGCAATATAATCTTAAAAGATTTGAAGTCTTGTATGGGACTCCTGCAAATAGTGAAAATGGCACTGAAAAGCCAAGTAGAGCATAATCATTTCTTCTTTCTATGAAGGTTATAGTAATTGTGCCCAAAATGGCTTTGATGAGGCTTTGGGTAAACACCAGAGAAATCTGCACTGTAGTGGGAGGTTATGAGGATATTAATATCATATCCTAGATCATGTTAGGAAATCCTTTGCATTAAAATAGTGCAAGTCTGTCAATAAGAGATATAAAAAAAGACGACTAGAAGAATGACTTACAGCGTTAATACAAAGTTGACTTATAAATCATGCACATTTTCAAGGGGATTGCTACAGTCTAGCCTATTCGGGAAAGGGTGGATCTCTAAGTGTCATTAACTATATTATAAAAACTTTCCTCTTTACTAAATTTTTGAAGAAGACTAGTAGCTAAAACCACATAAATCAATTCACATTCTCTACTTGAGAGGAAGGGTTAATTAGGCTAGCCTTATTGCAGTTTGTTAAACAGACTGTTTTGTAGGCAGAAACGTTACATTTCTTCTTGTTTCCTTGAATAGAAATATCTGTCCTAAGATAATTCTCTATTTCTAGTGAGTATGGCATATTCAGAGCATCTGAGAATCCCAGGTGCTATTACAAAGTTCCGCCCAGACAAAGAGTGCATCATTTCACGGAAGTCTGTGGAAGCGTTTCCTATGTTATTCACTAGACTAAACAAGACCTAAATTCTGCTGTATGCTCTTTCCTTATTAGAATCAAAAGATAGACGTTCTAACAAGCCTCTTGTACGTCTCACGTATCCCACTCAGTCATATCTGCCTCTCAAGAAGATAGACAGACATCCTTTTCCGATATGAATGAAGTGAGGAAAATGTCTGAACACAGACAACTCCACTAGCCTACAAAGGAATGTCAAATGCTGGAAAAGGTGACCACTGTTAACTTTCTCTGAACGCCACAAAGTGGGAAATTTTTAGATTCAAAAAATGACATTTGTTTCACTGGTATGTCATAATTGCTAGCCACATGTACATCCATAAAACAGACTCACACTCTCCTCTTTAGCCTAGCAAGATTCTGAAATAGGGTTTCTGCGTGAACATTTATTGACGCAAACTGGTTACCTACCCATCTGTTAAAATTGTGATTATCTGACCTAAATCTGTAAGTAGCCACTAGCTCATATGGGTACAGTTTTCTGTTTGCACCAACTCTTTAAAGTATGAACCAAGTTCAAGTACTAGTATTTACATATCTTACCTGTGTGTTCACCAAAAAAACCCTGAAGTAATAACAAAATGAAAATTAAAAAAATACGCTGAGCTAGAGAAGACTAAAGAGCAGTGTAAATTTTGCAGGGATGTTATAAACAAGGTATAAATTAATAAAGGCAAAATTCCTGCTCTTAAGTTGTCTAACAGCAATGAATCATGATGTGTTATCACAAAAAATGACTCAGTGTGGTTTAGAGTGGTGATCTCTCATGACTCAGCCATGGAATTATGACGGTAACACAGTTGATCATGAACCCTGAATCACACAACAGCAAATAATGATGCAAACTTTATGCAAGAAGAATCCAACTAAAAAGTGAATTTAAGAAAAATATCTTGCATCTTTGAAAATCAGTATTTGAAAATCAGTTCCATGAGTAGTTGTAAACAGTATTCTGTCAGCAATGAATTTAAGACTAATCTTAAATTCATTACTCTTAAATTCCTAAGAATATATTTTCTTCCTGAAACTTTTGCAGAAGTGGCATGACTCTTACTACATTTCGGCACTGACTATTATATGCTCACGCCTGTTATGTTCCTTTCATTTGTCACAGTAGAAAATAACATACACCAAGCCGTTTTGAATTTCAAAACTGTACTCGCATAAATTATTGCAACCATAGAGTAAATAAAGAAGAGCAAATGCTATAATTTTAGTGGATTTCTTGTATCACCACTCTCTTTTCTCAGAGCCTTGCAAAAAAAACTGCAGAATATTTTTTCCTTTAAGGAATGTATCTTTGCTATCACACTTCATAATAACAATTATCTGCTCCAGTCCCCTGCTTACCTTAATTAATATCTAAGTCGTTAAAGAAAGAAATGCTTGCAGCTTTGCTCTGAGGTAACAAAAAAGGCAAAACCACCAGGAAGAGATTTGTAACAATATGCTAGATGAAGGAGGACAAAACAGTACAAATGCCATGACAGATAACATCTTGTAGATGATAAACAAGTTTTTGTGCTTGTTTTAGTGAAAAAACCCAATGCTTATATGTACTAGCAGCTAGATAGACATGATTCACCTAGAATAGACATCGTTTTAGAAGTGTCCTTTCTGCATTGTATCCTGGAGGTGACACTGTTTCAACTGGAAGGTAGCTTTGGAGGTCTGTACTACAATCTCCTGCTCAAAGTGCTACCATCATAAGCAGTAGATCAGGTCAGATTTCTCCAGCTGAATCTTGAAAATCTCCAAGGACAAAGATTGCTCAGCCTCTCTGGGTTACCTCTCCTAGGCTGCGTTACCTCCTGATGAAGGAGTTCTTCCTGATGTCCAATACGAATAACTCAAGCCACAATTTGTGGTCTTTTCCTGGCACTACTTAGTTTGGATCTGCTGTCTTTGGAATAGCACTTCATGTGGATAGTTTTCTGCTGTTATTAGATCAAACTTCTGCCTCCTCCTCCCCAAAATAACCAGACCAGCTCAGCATCCCACCCTGCCATCCTCAGGAATGGAGGATGGGGACTCTTCCGCTGTGTCCACCACTCCTAATTCATGATGGTCTGCCAGCCTGCAAAGGGTCAACTCTTTGTCATCATATCCATTGCAATTTATTGCTCTTGAGTAGATGTCTGCAGTACCCTCTTTGTCACTGGTTGCCAGCTGGACAACAGCCCATTTATTGCTACACTTCATGGCTGACAGTCTTGCAAGTTTTTAACCCACCTAAGTCTTCTCATCTGTTCTCTTTTTTATTAATGACTGGCAGGCAACATCAAGGTAGTGCTCTCCCCCTTGTTCATATGTTTATTTAATTGCAGAAGGCAATCAGATTGAATTAGCACAGCTTACCTTTTGTAAGTGCATGCTGACTATCCCTGATTGCTTTTCTTGTATATCACATTATTGGAAATTGATTTTAACAGGGCATGATTCCTTTCTCAGGACTGAGGTGAGGTCCTTTTCAGGTCCTCTCTTTTTAAAGACAGAAATAACATTAACCTTGTTTCCAGTCATTATGGACCTCCTTCAGTGCTGAATCCCTGCTGGCCCAAAGATTTGAATGTGTGCTACTTGTGTAAGCAGCCCCTAAATACTTCTTGTACTGCTGCTGGCCTCTTTCCTTCTCAGAGTGTGCTGTTGTGTGCAGAGGTTAGGGAGCCGGCGCTGACGGCAAATAGCGGCGCATAAGAGGTATTGCGTACACCACAGCAAATGTGGGAAACCACCTTCGCGCTGGCAAAATACACAAAGCAAAAGGAAGAATATGGTTTTGTACCTTACAAAAACTTACAGCCCATTTCTTCTGTTTATAACATTAGGTCCGACTTTGTGTTCTTACAGATTAATAGCAAAATTCTAAATACTACCTTGTAAAAACTTGGTCTGGTGTATTTCACAAATGCATTGGCATTAAAGATGTATCATTCTATAAATCCCTTGTATGTTTCAAACTGAATTACTCATCTATGAATGACAGCTCAGGAAAGGCTAATGAGTTATCTTTGAAGGCAGCTCAAAGCACTCTTACTTTTTCCAGTGCTCTTAGACATATTCACTTCCTTCCATTTTTTACTCTAAGTACCTCTTGTTCTTTCACAAGGGCTAGGCACTTGATATTAACAAAAAAGTGGGAAGAGAATTAAATTAATGGATCATTCTATGATTGTTTTTTTGTGAAAAACAGACTCAGGTTAATTTCCTTTGAATAACACAAGTGTGTTGTCCCAGGCTAAGATTCAGCTTTCACAATTTTGACTAATAAAGCCAACAAAATATTCTGGTGACATTTTTTTCTATGATTAAATCCTGATGTGACATAAAACTGAAACACTGTAAGATAGTGACTTCTTCACAATCGTCTGACAAAAATTACTCAAATATACCACCAAGGTAAAATATTTAATTACAGCATTATGGGAATCACAGAATAGTAGGGGTTGGAAGGGACCTCTGTAGGTCGTCTAGTCCACCCCTCCTGCCGAAGCAGGGTCACCTACAGCAGGCTGCACAGGACCTTGTCCAGGCGGGTCTTGAATATCTCCAGAGAAGG